>SXGQ01136639.1_pt1 | contig 13273 bp, 11 predicted proteins | sample 3178371 | NCBI WGS metagenome assembly SXGQ01 (sample SAMN11356859, study PRJNA531348) | freshwater metagenome | isolation source: freshwater sample F1-20 | place: China: Fuxian Lake, Yuxi | collected 2017-12-25
CGCAACACCGAACAATCGGCGCGCATCTACACCCTCGATCCCAAGGATCACCTGCGCGCCGAGCGGGCCGCCGAAGATGCCGGACTCGAGATCCTCGGAGTGATGCACAGTCACACCCACACCGAGGCCTACCCGAGTCCCACCGATGTGGCGGCCGCCCCCGACCCGGGCTGGCACTACGTGATCGTGACCCTGAAGAGGGAGAAGCCCGAGGCACGGACGTACCGGATCACCGGGACGACGGGGACCTCCGGTACGACCGGGGCAGCCGGGGCCGGCCCGATCACCGAGGTCCGGCTCGACGTCCGGCCCGACATCCGACCCGACGTCCGGCCCGACGTCCGGCCCTGAAATCCCGAGCCGGCGTTCTCATTCCCCGGGGGATTCATTACAATCCCGACTGAACTTGTAGGAATTAGACGCAGTGTCCAGTCCTAGGAGATCGTCGTAACTGAACGAGCCGGTCGGTCCGGCCCGGATGTCGGGAGGTGAGCATGGTTCCCCACGAAAGCGTTCTCGACCTGATCGGCAACACACCCGTCGTGGACGTGAGCCGCCTCTCTCCGAATCCCAACGTTCGGATTTACGCCAAGCTCGAGATGCAGAACCCCTTCGGTTCGGTGAAGGACCGCATCGCGAAGTCGATGATCGAGGACGCCGAGAAAGACGGTCGCCTGCAACCCGGTCAGACGATCGTCGAGCCGTCGTCGGGTAATACCGGCATCGCGCTGGCCGCCATCGCCCAGATCAAGGGTTACCCGATCAAGATCCTGATGCCCACGAGTGTCTCGATCGAACGTCGTCAGATGCTCGAGATCTTCGGCGCCGAGGTGATCCTCACCCCCGGCGAAGAAGGCTCGAACGGTGCCGTGAAGCGCGCCATCGAAATGGCCGAAGCGCATCCCGAGTACTGCTTCTTGTACCAGTACGCCAACGATGCCAACCCGCGAGCTCACTTCGAAGGCACCGGCCCCGAGATCCTGCGCGACGTTCCCGAGATCACGCACTTCGTGGCCGGCCTCGGCACGAGCGGCACGCTCATGGGAACCGGTCGCTTCCTGAAGGAACACAAGCCCGACGTCAAGATCATCGCTATCGAGCCCCCGCTTGGTGAACGTGTGGAAGGTCTGCGCAACCTCGAAGAGGGCTATGTGCCGCCGGTTTTCGACAACTGGCACGGCTTCGACATCCTCGACCGCAAGCGCGTGGTGCGTCCGCGTGAATCCATCGAGTGGACGCGCCGTCTCGTGAAGGAATGCGGAGTGTTCGCCGGAATCTCGTCGGGTGCGGCTCTGGCCGGAGCGGCCAAGGTGGCTTCCGAAATCGACGAGGGAACCATCGTGTTCATCGTGTGCGATGGCGGATGGAAGTACCTCTCGACCGGTGCCTACACCGACGATCTCGACGCAGCCGAAGCCAACGCCGAGAAGATCATTTACTTCTAAGTTTCGGGTTCTAGGTTTCGGGAACTCCAAGACCCCGAGAACTTCCGGCGGGTGCGCACAATCGGGGCAACTAGGTTCGTTGTCACTCGTGACTATGAATGATCGACACCCGGAACCTGGTCCCGCCCCTGATGCAGCATTGGGTTCTGCCATCCCGGTGGTTGCTCCCGTCGCGGTGAACCGTCGCGACACCCGTCGTCGATTCGAACAATGGGTTCGTAACACCGGTTGCGAGGCCAACCTCGTGTCGGCCGTTCACAACATCAAGATGGGCACGGTCGCCCGAGTCGAGAATCCGCAGGCGCCCCGCGAAGGCCAATCGGTGTTCGCACTCGCCCGGGGTCGCACTTTCGAGGCCGGTCTCGTGAAAGACGGTGGGGCGCGATTGATCGAGGCCCTGCAACGACACGAGGTCTTCGAAACCCCCGACCCCGGATTCCTCGATTTCCGGACCACGGCCAACGGTGGAGCGCTGGCCGATCTCGACGCCGCGATCCTCCGCACCGAAGCGTTTCTTCGTGCTCTCGCCCAAGATGTTCCCTCCGGCACGGATCCGGCGAAGCGATTCGAGGGTGTCGTGTCATCGGCGACCGTCCGCATCCCCAAGGGCGTGATGCTTCCCGAAGCGACGCTGATCATCGACGCGATCACGGTCACCTGGGTCGACAACCGGCCCATGATCAGCGTGGGTGAGATCAAGACGTATTCCGATCGGGGTGGTCATACGTCTCGAGGCGACCTCGCCGTGGCCCGCGCGCAGATGGGGCTCTATGTCCACGCTCTTCAGTTGGTCTGCGAAACCTTGGGCATCCACGACCGCATCGAAGTCTCCGATCGTGGCTTCCTGGTCCTCACGTTTCCTGGCTCGAATGTTCCGAGCGTGCGGATCGGGGAGGAACTCAAATATCAAGTCGAGCGCGCCCGGCGGGGATTCGACCTGCTCGAGAAATCAGCCGCCACACTGCCCGAGCTGTTCGGTGGTGAACGTGATGGTGAAGATGGTGATGAACGCGTCGATGAGAGCCACGACGAGAACTATCGCGACCTCGTAGACGTGGTCCTGAAGGCGCCGACCGCGTTCGGCGATCAATGTCTGTCGTTCTGCGAACGCGCCGACGCCTGCTTCGAACGCGCTCTTCGCGAAGGAGACGGCGCGATCCTCGGGGACGATGTCGCGCGCTTTCTCAATGGGCTGTCACTCGATCGGGCCGATGAATTGATGGGTGGGTCCCGGCCGCACTCGGAGGCCGAACGCGACTTCCTTCGTCGGATGCGTAGCCCGCTCGATGCCGAGGGTGCTCGGCGATGACCACCGAACTCGACACGACCCGCCGACTGCGGGCTTGGCACGAGGGGCGTCCGCAGCCACGGGGAGAAGCACTCAATGTGCACGTCGGTGACGATGACGACATTCTGTGCCTCTCGTTCGTCCGCATGGGCGGGGAGTCGCTTCCTTGGGGCGTGATCGTCGGTGGAGCAACGACCCCCGAGGGCAAGAATCGGAAACCGAGCTCGAAATCAGGTTCTACTCCGCGCGTCTTCACGGTTCCCGATCCGCGTAACCGCGATCTCGTCGCCGACATGATGATCGCGGTGGGCCGTGAGGTGCTCGCTCATTTCGGTCATCCTCGGTATTGCCCCGATCAGGACGAATCGCTGTCGGTCTACCGATTCCGCCAACTCTGGATGCCGAACCCGTCGCATCTGGAGATGCTCCACTCGCTGGCGTTCGCCTATGCACGTACCCGTTGGGAGCGGGCCGATGTGGAAGTGCTCCGCGACTTCGGCTTGTTGGCCAACTGCCTCTTCGTCGAATCACAACGTCCGGGTCAGCAGACGGTCGTCGTCGCGAGTTCGGCCTTGTCGAGCGTCTATTCGTTCCCCACATCGCCGGTGCGCGAGGCCCATCTCGGGCACCAACTCGCATGGTTCGGGCGCGAACGCACGCGAGCGACTCGTCTCGATGCCGCCCGGGCCGCCGAGAAGTTTCCGGTGGCCACTGCACTCGACCCCGACTTCGAACGCAGGTCTCTGGCGCCTCTCGTCGACAAATGGAACGACGCGCCCCGACCCGATCGGGTCCGACTCGGCAAGAGCCATGCGTCGGCCATCACCAAGATTCTGAGTGCCGAACTCGAGCGCCGTCACGATCTCGTGGTCGATGCCATTGGGCTCCTTCGTCGCGACACCCGTCGACCCAATTCGGGACTACGTGATCTCGTGCGGATCGGGCGTGAGAGCTTCAGCAAGATCTGGTGGGACAACGTCCTGAAATCGATGGCCGACGATCCCGATGCTCCGGCGTATTGGCCCGGCTTGTGGGGTGACGTCACCGCGGGGTCGGCGGCCTTCGCCTATCACTCGCGATCGGCGGCCGCCGCCGAAGCCCGGCAGATCCTCGTGCACGGCGACCGCGCACTACAGGAAGAAGAGTTGCTCGCCGGCCACGGTCTGCGCATCACCGTCACTGGTATTGCGGGTCGCGGCTCCACCTGGAACGCCTCGTTCGATTTCCCCGAAATTCCGTCGCTCAAATCGGGTGGGTCCCTCTCCATCGCCGGCGCCGCCACCCATTCATCGAAGTCGTCGTTGAAGATCGCCGACTTCGACCTCGATGCGCGCACCATCGTCCTGCAACCCAAATGGTCGGCGGCCCGGAGCGCACTCGGCGCCCTGGGGATGTCGAGTGACGATCAACGATGGGTGGGAAAGGTTCTCGTCCTCGTGGACGACTTCCCACCTGACCTGACGGCCCGTCTGGCTGGTCGGGCCGCCAAGCGTTCGGCACACGACTTCGATCCGCTGGCGTTGTTCAAACGAGAACGAGATCCCGAACCGCAAGAACCGGCCGACACATGACACGCACCGAAATCGAGACAACCCCCGGCACTGCTTCCGACGTCGTCGCGGCGTTGAAGTCGTTCATCGCGTCCGGAACCAACATCGCGATCGTCAAGGCGCCACCCGGGTCCGGCAAGACCTACACCCTCGTCGAATCCCTCGATTCGGCGATCGCGAAACGGCTCCGGATTCTGGTTGCCGCGCAGACCAACAATCAGGTCGACGAGATCTGTCTGCGTATCGCCGAGCGCTATCCGGTGCGGGCCGGGGAACGTCGGGTCATTCGCTTCTCGTCGAGTGGCTACGAGGTCCCGGCCGGAACCGGTGAGGAATTCGATCAGAAGGTCGAGATCGTCGAATCGAAGGGTGCACTTCCCGATGGCCCGTGCGTCGTCGTGAGCACCGTCGCCAAACTCGCGCTCACCGACTTCGCGAATTCGTTCGATCTGCTCTATGTCGACGAGGCATGGCAGATGGCGTGGGCCGACTTCCTCCCGCTACGTCACGTCGCCGACCGATACATCCTGATCGGAGACCCGGGGCAGATCCCGCCCACCGTGGCCATCGAAGTCGACCGATGGGAGGCCACACCGTTCCCACCGCACGCACCGGCCCCCGACCTGCTGTTGCGCAACGAGCAACTCGATCCCTTTCGGACCGAGTTCCGACTGCCGATGTGTCGTCGCCTGCCCCACGACTCGGTCGCCCTCGTCAACTCGTTCTACGACTTCGAGTTCGGCGCCGTGGCCGCACCGGGGGAGCGGTTCCTGCGCCCGGCATCGCTCGAAAGTCTTCGGGTGGACGGCCGCCGTGCGCAATCGTCGCAGACGTCGCAGTCGTTGCAGGCATCGCGAGTCGACGCCGCTCTCGCCCGCATGTGGGCGACTGAAACTCCGTGGACGACCGCGATGATCTCTCACCCCACACCCGAGACCGGCCTGCCGGTCGGAACCGACACCGAACTCGCCGCTGTGGTCGTGGACGTGATCCGGCGTCTGCTCGAAATCGAATGCGTCGTCTCCACGGAACCATCGGAGGCCGCGAACCCCCGCCGACTCTTGGCGAGCGACATCGGGGTGGTATCCACGCACAACCTCATGAACGCGGCCATCAATCAGCGTCTGCTCGCGGTCAAGAAGTCGTTCCGGGAGATTCGCGTCACCACTCCCGAACGCTGGCAGGGTCTGGAGAAGCCGGTGATGATCGCGGTTCATCCGCTCTCGGGTGTCATGGCTCCCTCCGAGTTCGATCTCGAGACCGGCCGACTGTGCGTGATGGCGTCCCGCCATCAGGCGGCATGTCTGTTCGTCACCCGCGACCACATCGGCCGCACACTCGATCGCCACCTACCTGCGGCCACCCAGGCTCTCGGGGGTGCCGACATCACGGGTCGCGGACACGACGTCCATCGCGACTTCATCGACTATCACGAAGAAAGGAATCTCGTTGTCTGAACCGACGCTCGAGAACTCGGCGATCATTCCGTCTGGAGCCACTGGCGACGGTCGCTTCACACACGATTGCGCGCATCGTGTGGTCAACGATCGCAACGCCGAGTACGACCCCCTCGATCGCGTTCCTCCCTCACCACTCGTCGAGATGTTGATGGAAAAGGGCCGCGAACACGAGAACGCGGTCTTCGAGCAACTCGAGATCATCCACGATGTCGTGAGAATCTCGTCGTTCGGCTCCTTCGACGAACGGGTCGCGGCCACCGCCGACAAGATGCGTCGCGGGGAGAAGGTCATTCTTGGTGGAGCTCTGCCCGATGTCGACGGTCGCTCGGGGCGACCCGACGTGCTGCTGCGGGTGGATTCCCCGAGTTCACTCGGTGCGTGGTCGTACGTGCCCTGCGACGTGAAGAGCCACGACGCTTTCGACGGGGAGAGCAAAGCACGCGAGTGGTTGATCGGATCGCTCTCCATGCCACTGCTCCACGAAGCTGACGCCTGCCCAATGGTGGGTAAACCCGTCAAGAACGACTCGCTTCAGCTCGCTCATTACTGGCGGATGCTCGAAGAGCTCGGTCTTGCTCCGAGTAGCCCAGAGACCGGCCCAGAGTCCGGGCCAGTGGGTGCGATCATCGACAAGAACCAGCTCGTGGTGTGGCGCCGGCTCGATGACGCGTTGTGGCGTCACGAAGACCCGTGGTCGGGCGCGGTCGCCGATCGCTCGGCGCTCTCGATCCTCGATCTCGAATGGAATTACCGGTGGTCGGCGATCAACGCCATGCTTGACGGCCAACCGTGCACTGAACCGTTGTGGTACTCGGCGTGTGGAACCTGTGAGTGGAAGAACGTCTGCTACTCCGAACTCGAGGCCGATCAGCACGTTTCGCTCATCGCCGGCGTCACCCGCGACACCACCAAGCGCTTGGCGGCTATCGGCGTACGCACGATGCCCCAACTTGCGGCTCTCGACATCCGGACCGCGGAAGTCGTGGTCGCCACCCACGGCTCTTGCAATCTCGCCGAACTCGTCGATCGCACGAACGAGTTCTCTTCTACCGATGAACCCGTGGGAGTTCTCTTCACGGCCCGCCAGACCAAGGGCCCGAATGCACTGGCCGCGGCCGGTATTCGCACCCTTGCCGACTTGCTCGCTCTCGATCAGGACCTGATTCGCATCAAGTCGTCGACCGACCTCGTGCGGGCGATCGACGCGGCCCGGGTTCGGCTTCACCCGGATGGGCTGCCCCATCTTCCGCGTGGTGTCGCCCGACAGGACGTCGTCGTCCCTCGCGCCGAAATCGAAGTCGACGTCGACATGGAGAACTCCGACGAGGTCTACCTCTGGGGCACGTTCACGTCGATGAATGACGGTGTCTCTCTGCCTCCTGGTTTCGCCGCGGGCTACCTCCCGTTTCATTATCTGAATGTCGCGGACGACCTGAATGCTTCGAGTGGCAAGACCGGAGCACGTCCCGTCGAAGGGATTCGAACCGAAGCCGACGTATTCGCCGATTGGTGGGAATGGATGCACCGACTCATCGTCGCCGCGGGGGAGCAGGGCAGAACCGTCAAGTTCTACTGCTACACCGATGCGGAGTATCGCAAGATGCGCGAGGTCGTGAATCGTTGGCCCACCGATCCTCGCTTGCCTTCGCTCGACGAGATCGACGACTTCGTCCGGTCGGAGCATTGGGTCGATCTGAAGAAGACCGTGGAGGCATTCATCTGGCCGACCGATTCCATGGGCCTCAAGTCCGTGGCTCCGCTCGCTGGTTTCGAGTGGCGGGCCGAGGATGCCGGTGGTGACAACTCGATGTTGTGGTTCGAGATCGCGGTGTCCGATCCCGACGTCGGCCGACGGCACGCAATGGCCCGCAAGTTGCTCGAGTACAACGAGGACGACGTTCAGGCCACGAAGGTGCTGCGCAACTGGCTCGATGACGGGCTTCAGTCCCGTGGTTTCACCATCGGAAACGTGAGCGAACTCGACGGGTAGATCACGAACGGGTCGTGATTTACCGGCCCACCACGAGCGTGACGAGTCCCGAAACGATCAGGGCCGAGCACAGGATGCGACGCATCCCGCTCTTCTCTCTGAGTACGCGCCAGCCGAGGAACGTCGCGAAGACAACACTCGATTCGCGCAGTGCGGTCACGTAACCGACGGGCGCCCGACGTACGGCGAGCAGGACCATCCAGTACGTCACGAGTGACGCGGCACCGGTCATCACGTATTGCTTCCAGTTGCCTCCGACCGACCCGATCATCTCGCGCCAACGTCGTCGGTACAGGCCCTGGATCGTCGTGCCGATACCGCCGGTGACGAAGATCGACATCGCGTAGGCACTACCCACGGTCGAGCGCGAACCCTTGCTGTCGACCACGGTGTAAGCGCCGATCAGACTGGCGACGATGAGTGCCGGCCACACATGAGCCCAGTCGACGTGTCCGGAAAGAATCGACAACCCCAGTACCACGATGACGATTCCGATGATCGACACCGGTGTCAGATGGTCGTTCAAGAAGACGACACCACCGATCGCCGCGACGAGCGCCCCACCACCACGAGCGATCGGGTAGGTCACACTGAAATCGGCGATCTCGTAGGTCCGGGCGAGGCGCGCGATGTACACCGAGTGGATGAATCCGCTGAGCGCCGCCCAGCCCCAGGCCGACCAGCCGAGGTCGCCCTGCATCGTGGCCACGAGTGCATAAGGGAGGCCGATCAATCCGCCGGCGGTGAACAGTCCCCACAACGCGAGCCAACGATCACCCGATTGTTTGACCGCCAGGTTCCATCCGGCGTGCAGGACGGCCGCGCCCAAAGCGAGAGTGGTGGCGACGAGCATGCGCGGGCGAGCCTAGGTGTGTCAGGTATCTCGGGCGGGCATCTCTGACGGCGACCCTGTTGGTCACCCCTTCGGTCACGAGCCCCTTTTTGGAGGGCTAAGTTCACCTCGTGCCTCCCCGTTCGAACCGTGTCGAACACACCGAGACCGATGAGCGGGCTCAGGATCTTCTGCGGTCGATCGGTTTTTCCACCTACGAATCGCGTTGTTACATCGCCTTGATCGGCGCGGCCTCACCCATGAACGGGTACGAAGTCGCCAAGATCAGCGGTGTCCCGCGGTCCGCGGTGTACGAGTCGTTGCAGAAAATCGTCGCGCGAGGGGCGGCCATGATGGTCGCCGGCGCCGCCGAAGGCGCGAGCGCATTCGTGGCTCTGCCGGTCGAGGCCTTCGTCGACCGTCTCCGAAATCAGTTGTCGGGGACTCTCGATGGGTTGGCATCGGTCCTGCCGAGTATGAGTACTGCCCGTAGTTCATCGGTGGTCGCGAGGCTCACTGGGCGACCGAAGGTTCTCGAACGTTTCATCGCGGTCATGGAGACGGCCCAGGAGCATTGCCTGATGTCGATTTGGCCGAGTGGGGCGTACGAAGTTCGTGACACCGCCGCGCGCCTCGTCGCGCAGGGAGTGGAAGTCACCTCCGTGATCAGGGGTGATTTTCCGGATTTCCCCGGGGACTCCCATCCTCACGCCTTTGGCGATCCGGACGATCTCCGTCAGATTCTCGGCTGTCTCTTCTACGTCGTGGTTGCCGACCGGTCGGAAGCATTGATCGGAGTCCGCGAGGGTGGTCAGACGTGGGGTTTCTGGAGTGACGATCGCGCGGTCGTCACACTTGCCCAGAAGTTCGTCCTCAAGGATCTGGTAATTCAAGAACTCGGTTCGGCCCTCGCGAAGGCCGGTGCCGTCGACGAGTACGAACGAATCCTCCGCGAGCATCACGAGCGATTGGGCGCCTTCGTCGGCGGATTCGGTGGTGCGCCTCGTCGGACCGAGAATCACTCGCCGACCAGCAGCGTTCCCCAAACCCGTAAACGCCGTAGCGTGTAGGGCATGACGTCCGGAATCGACGGCCCCATCGGCATGTTCGACTCCGGTTTCGGGGGACTCACGGTCGCCCGAGCAGTCATCGATCTCCTCCCCGGCGAAGACCTCGTGTACATCGGTGACACCGGCCGCTATCCCTTCGGTGACAAGCCACTCGACGAGGTTCGGCGATACGCACGTGAACTCGCATGGAGTCTGGTGCACGACTTCGGGGCCAAAGCATTGGTGGTTGCGTGCAACACCGCGGCCGCGGCCCTGCCGGTGCACGAACTCGAATCCGAGCTGGCGGCCGATGGTCTCGACATCCCCGTCATCGGCGTGATCGATCCGGGTTCGCAGGCACTGGTGCGCGCCACGCGGTCGGGTTCGGTCGGTGTCATCGGAACCATCGGCACCATCAACTCGGGTGCGTACGACCTCGCGGTCGCCCGCGCTGCGTACGGTGCCACGATCGATCTCACCAGCGCCGCGTGCCCCGGGTTCGTCGAGTTCGTGGAGCGCGGCCGAACGTCGGGTCCCGAAGTGACGTTGCTCGCCGAGCGACTACTCGCCCCGATTCGCGAGGCCAAGGTCGACGCGCTATTGCTCGGCTGCACTCATTATCCGTTCCTCGCACGCGTGATCAGCGAAGTGCTCGGTGACAACGTGATGCTCGTCTCGTCGGCCGATGAAACGGCCTTCGCCCTGCGCGATCTGCTCGAAGCGGGCGGTCGTCGACGTGACCGGACCGAGGGCGGTACGGCACGGTTCTTGTCGAGCGGCGACGTGATGTGGTTCGAGAACCTCGGCCGCCGACTTCTCGGCCCCGAACTCTGCGGCGCCGAGGTCTGGTCGGGCGGATCGCCCGGTCCCGAGAACTGATCGACGTCCCCACCCGTACCGAGCCGATCCGAAGCGACCCCTACCCACAGGAGCAACCATGTCCGGAAGCAGTAACTCGACGAAGAACTTGGGCGCAGGAGGTCGTCGTCACGACGGACGTCTTCACGACGAACTCCGACCGATTTCGTTCGAGCGCGATTTCACCGAGATGGCTGCGGGCAGTGTGCTCGTCACCTTCGGTCGGACCCGCGTGCTGTGCACGGCGAGTATCGACGAAGACGTGCCGCGTTGGATGAAGGGGAGTGGCAAGGGTTGGGTGACCGCCGAGTACTCGATGCTCCCGGGCTCGTCGCCCGAGCGAGTCGATCGCGAAGCGGCCAAGGGCAAGCAGAGCGGTCGCACGGTCGAGATCCAGCGTCTCATCGGTCGCAGCTTGCGGGCGGCCTGCGACATGGTCGCCCTCGGAGAACGCCAGGTCGTGGTCGACTGCGACGTTCTGCAGGCCGATGGCGGAACCCGCACCGCGAGCATCTGCGGTGGTTATCTGGCCCTGCACGACGCACTCACTCGGTTGGTCCAGAACGGTGCGATTACTCGTCACCCTCTGCATTCACTCTGCTCGGCGGTCAGCGTGGGCATCGTGGGTGGGGCGCCGGTCATCGATCTGCCCTATGTGGAAGACAGCGGCGCCGAAGTCGACATGAACGTGGTGATGTTGCGCGGCAAAGAGGATCGGATCGGCCGTTTCGTGGAGGTCCAGGGCACGGCCGAGGGGATGTCCTTCACACGCGGAGAACTCGACACGCTGCTGGGCCTGGCCGAGAACGGCCTTCAACAAGTGTTCGAACTCCAATCCGAGATGATCGCTGTCGATCCGGTTCGGCGGCCGATCAGCCGTTGAGTTCTCCTCTCGTCCTCGTCTGCGCGTCGGCCAATCCCGACAAGGTGGCCGAGATCGCACAGATCCTGGCCGTACCGTCGCAGGAGGGTTCGTCGCCACTCGTGGATCTGTTGCCGCGTCCGGTCGAGGTTCCCGATGTGGTGGAGGACGCGCCGACGCTCGAAGGCAATGCCCGCCTCAAAGCAAACGCGATTCTGACGGCCTCCGGTCGGGCCGCGGTCGCCGACGACACCGGATTGTTCGTCGACGCGCTGCCCGGTGAACTCGGAGTTCGGACGGCTCGATACGCGAGTGATCGACCCGAGCACGCCGCCGATCCCTACGGCGCGAACCGGCGAAAACTCCTCGACTCCCTGAAGCACGCCGGATGCACCGACGAGGCGACTCGACGGGCCCGATTCGTGACCTTGGTGATGGTGTGCTGGCCCGATGGTCGCGAGACGGTCGTCGAAGGTGTGTGCGAGGGTGTCATCGCCATGAGTGAACGCGGGGCGCGAGGATTCGGCTTCGATCCGTTGTTCATCCCGAACGAGGGCGACGGGCGGACCTTCGCCGAGATGTCCGACGACGAGAAGAACGATCTCTCCCATCGTGGGCGGGCATTTCGGAACTTGCTGTCGGTCTTGTCGACTTCAGGGCCTGCTTGAACGAACTTCGTCGACCGGCGATCAGGTGGTCGACGTCACCAACCGCGCAGGTCGACCGGCCAGCGTTCGAGTACTTCGGCCTCGGCACTCCGGCTCACGTCGTCGACCAACCACATGTCGGCGTGCATGGCAACGGTCGGGTCCACGTGCGCCGGGGTCACGAACACACGGTCACCCACCTCGGTGTCGGACAGGCCGCTGAACGTGATGTGTTCGTCGCTGCAGAACCACACCGTCGCGCCGTCGATGGTTGGATTCCCGTGGTCCATACCGAGTGATTTGAGTCCCACGTCGATCACCGACCAATCAGGTGATCGTGAGATCACCGTGCCGACCACGTAGAGCGATTGAGTGAAGGGCAGACCGAGTGCGCCGTAGTGTGAGTCCATGAGCGCGTAGCTCCCGGCCTGCACCTCGTTGACCCGCGCGAGAACAGGGTCGTCCGGATCGTAAAGATCGAACGTGCCGGTGCCGCCGGCCGACACGATGGAAGCCGTGTCACCGGCTATGGCGAGGACGTCGTCGGCGCAGGCGACGAGCAAAGCCATCGATTCCCTGACTTTGGCCGCTTTCTGACTGCGATCCGGAAGGGCCATGAGGTGTCCCTCATATCCCATGACCCCACGAACCGCGAGTCCGACGTCGAGGGCACGATTGGTGAGTTCCACGACCGATTCGGGAGCCGCGCCACAACGCGGCAAACCGACGTTCACGTCGATCAGAACGTGACGAATACCGGCCGCGCGAGCGGCCTCGATGGTCGCGACGCTGTCGACGGCAACGGTCACCATGATTCCCGTCGCGGCCTCGACGTCGCTCATGGCGCGCAAGCGTCTCGGATCGACGGTTTCATTGGCCAGAAGGAGATCGGTGCCGACTCCCGCTTCGGCCATGCCGACCACTTCGCGCGGCGTCGCGCACGTGAACGAGTGATGTCCCATCTCTTCTTGTCGGGTGGCGAGCGACGTGCACTTGTGCGCCTTGACATGAGGCCTCATGGTGAGCCCGGGACGCGCGTCGGCCATGGTGGCCAGATTCGTCTCGAACCGGTGGCGATCGACGACCAATGCCGGCGTCGGTAGGTCGCCCACGCGTCTCGGTGCGGTCGAGAGGGATGTGTAGTCGTTCACGGGTGGTCGCTCGCCGCGTCGTGTGCCGGAGTGAGTGCCGGAGTGAGTTCCGGAGTGAGTTCCGGAGTGAGTGTATGAGTCATGTTGATCTGGTGCGGGCGGAGGGACTTGAACCCACACCCCTTTCGGGACAGGAACCTA
>SXGQ01272156.1_pt1 | contig 13271 bp, 6 predicted proteins | sample 3178371 | NCBI WGS metagenome assembly SXGQ01 (sample SAMN11356859, study PRJNA531348) | freshwater metagenome | isolation source: freshwater sample F1-20 | place: China: Fuxian Lake, Yuxi | collected 2017-12-25
AAACCACGAATCAGTCCCTGCCAGAATGATGAGTGTTGTACCTATCACCGGACAAATCGCCCAATAGCCCGGAAATGTGAGGTCTTGATCGAAAAAAATAGCGCTGGATAAAACGAGCGCCACGCCAGTAACTGACATGGCACTCTGGCTCATTACGCTAAAGTTGCCAACGACAGAAGCAGCGCCAAGCCGCTCCAATCTCAGGTGATGAAAAATAGCGATCAGAGACCCGCATAGTAATTCCCACATCCGGGTAGCCGGCGAGTAAAAGGCGTGCGATCCTGATTCAGGCGCAACTACAATATTGAGCACCAGAGATGCAGCGATCAGCACGACACAGATTTTTGCAATACTTATACCAAATCTTAGCGCCACCAAAAATACTACGGGCCACAAAATATAGAACTGCCCTTCGATGCCCAAACTCCAAAGGTGTAGTAAAGGCTTCGTGTATGCCGCGTAGTCAAAATACCCTGCTTCAGCCCAGTAGATGAAGTTTGATACAAACAGAGTACTGGCGAGTATCTGCTTGCTAAGCTGCTTATATTCATCAGAGAGAAACGCGATCCAGCCGAAGATGAAGCAAACCGTCAGTACTACCAATAATGATGGAAACAAACGCCTTATTCTGCCAGCATAAAATTCGCCAGGGCTGAAATTCGGTTGCTTTCGCTGCTGCTCAAGTACCTGCGTGATCAGGAAACCAGAGATTACAAAAAATACATCGACCCCGATGAATCCACCAGAAAGTATTTGTGGAAATGCATGGAAGCCAACGACGACGATGATTGCTAATGCGCGCAAACCATCGATATCTGGTCGATATGAAAGTCTTGCCTCAACAGTATGAAGGCTTGCGGTCATCAAGATATAAATTATGAAGAACTACTGGCCATTTGAACCTGCCGAGGAACTCAAACCGCGGTAGTCATCATGCCCGGAATGAGCACAATCGATTGTGTAGCGCGATTCGATTGTTTGGCTTAATTCGATTATTTGGGGAGATTCGGTCGTATGGGGAGATTCGGTCGTATGGCGAGATTCGGTCGTATAGCGAGATCGCCGTTGATACAAAAAGCCAAAAGTGAAAGGTATACAAATCAAGGGTCTAAGGTATCGAAGTGATTGCTTGCACATGTTTCATTTTCATACGAAATGATCCTTCCTGCTGGTCCGCGATAAGAACACCAATTTCCTTTATATCGGAGAATATTACCTCGCTAGCAGTAACTATACGCCCACGAAAGCTTGCTTTAAAGTCACTGGGCTTGAACCGAATACGCGTCCAGACATCTGTCGCAACGAATGTGGCTTGATACATCGGGCTACGCGGTGATGAATCTGTTCGCAATAAAAATTTGTACTGTTTACCATCGCCCTTTACCATGATGTCAAGCGCTGTCGTACCACGTTCAAATATGGCAGCACTTCTTGCCGATGCAAATCCACCATTATTTTCAAGCGAGACAATACCTTCGATAACTACCCCGTCTGCTTCGGAAAAAATCTGTGACTGCGAGACGCCGCCCATAACGCCGTCATTGACGACCCACATCTGATCTACGACCTGGCGATCAGTGAAATCTATTGATTGAGCATGGGTCATGCGCGACACAAACACGAGAATGAGAAAAGCGTTTAAATAATAGCGATGTTTCATCTGGCGGTGAGTTAAGGCGAGACTAGCTATGGTTGTACTTGTACCGCTGCTCAGCTCAGTGTACGACAGTTCCCCGGATCCAGATCGCATAACCCTGGCTCAATCGGCAACTACACTTAGCTACAAGGCATTAAATTTTTTACAACGACCCCGCTCATCGCGATCTAGCGCTGATGATCAGCCAATACCGATTATCTTTTAGCCGAGCCCTAACAGATGCAAATTTGCAAGGATTATGTGCTAGATTGATCGAGGAATAATCTATTCGGCTAAATAATATCTAAAAATAATAATTATTTTCGCCGTAATTGGTAGACGTTTTGTGCGATGTAGCAGCTGAAGAGCGTAAGTGCCCGTGTAGTGAATCATGCCTTAAAAATCCAAATAAGATTCCTTGCGCTGTAAGGGAGCCCGCATGCAATCATTTATGCGATTTTTTTTCAGTATTGCGCTGTTAGCGTTTACCTTCGCATTCGCACCATGCCATGCAAAAGTTTTGTTAACGCCAGAAACATCAATGGTGTTTACTGATAAAGATATATTGGTATTTGAGGACCCGACCCAACAAGCCACCGTTCAAGATGTGTACAAACAACAAGATAAGTTTGTCAAACCCGAGTACATCAAACCGCTCAAGTCAAATGTAACCTATTGGGTTTTGCAAAAGATCGAGAGCAAACTCGATCATGATCGAGTCATTCAAGTCGATGCCTCGGGGTGGAGAAGGCTAACCCCTCACCTGGTCGATTCAGAAGGCAAAATTAGATCGTTGAAATCAGTGGGCTTTGTAGGTCTCTACAATCCATTTTTGGACAATAGTCCACTGAAAACACCCATAGCCAAATTTGAAAGTGGGTTTCCAAAATTTCTGCTGAAGCGTGGTACTGAGGTCACCTTACTGATCCAACTGAATTCGCATCCGTTTTTCAATGCGAAGTCGTTTTCAGTCAGCCTGATTGACGACACAACATTTGCCGAATTTAGACGATTCAGCCTTTATATCGAAGGGGCACTGTTCGGCACATTGTTTGCACTGACAGTTTTTGCACTGTTTAATGCTTACCAGACGCGCGACAGAGTGAATTCTTACTACGCACTCTGGATTTCGACGGCGTTTTTAGCGATTTTCGGCGGATGGATTTATGATGGTTACCGCTTATTTGAGTTTTTTAATTTAGAACAGCAAACACATGCTGGCCATGAGAGCTTCGCCTTTATCTTCTTCGCTACATTTACTTACGCTCAATCGATTTGCTACACCTTGTTTGCCCGACAGTACCTTGGGATCAAGCAGTATTTTCCAAAGATCTATCTGCTGACGAATATATGGGTTGCCTATGTCGTCCTTTACTGTGCAATGATGCTGAGCGGCGGCTTCTATATCCTCGAACAATATGTAGATCTTCAAAAGTATTTTGCGCTTCCTTATACGGCATTTGTTGCCTTGCTTCTACTGACGTTTTTTGTCTGCAGCTATCTGCGCTACCGTGATGGCTTTTCTTTTTCTATCTATTTTACTTACGCCATCATCCCTTACCTGATTTTCCGGGTAAGCTTTATATTTGGGACTTATGGCTTCCCAACGATTTTTCGGTACTTACCTGACCAAGGCTTAGGCTACTTTTTAAAAAATCCTTGGACGAACTTGGCATTCGGTATTTGTATGGAAGCACTGATCATGGCGCTGGCAGTGATCAGTCGAGCACGCTGGCTTCAACTAGAGCTCGCTCGTTCAAGCAAACAACAAGCCGAACTTGTTGAGCAACAAAATGCTCTGCTCGAAACCAAAGTAGAAGAACGAACTCAGGAATTACGCCAAAAACAAGAAGTTGTCGAAAGCTCGATGAATTATGCGAGCCGCTTGCAGCGCGGGCAGTTGCCCCGAACGATTCGGTTCGAGGATAGGTTTCGGTCGTTTGCAACGATATGGGAGCCAAGGGATACGATCGGTGGCGATTTATATTGGATTTCGTCATCACAACACCAAGGACCATTTGTTCTTGCAGTAGCGGATTGCACCGGTCATGGCGTTCCGGGTGCGATGCTATCGCTGCTGGTGAGTAATTCGCTCGAACGCATCTTCGCTAAATCTACTGCAGACGAACCAACTAAAGCACTCACATCGCTCGATTATTTTATTCGGTCTGGCTTGAATCAAGATCTCAATGATTCAGAAAGCAATGATGGCTGTGATGCAGCAATGGTACGCATTCACCGTGATAAAAATATTCTCGAGTATGCGGGTGCAAAAATTGATCTGTTTCATGTAGATAGCCGAGGCGATCTGCATCGCTATAGATCTAACCGAATCAGTCTTGGCTACAAAGATCAAGATGCCACTAAAATTTTGCCGACTAAAGAAATTCATTACGCTTCTGGCGATCTGTTCATGATCGTAACTGACGGCTTAACCGACCAAATCGGTGGCGAAGATCGTGATCGACCAATATCATTTGGATATCGTCGCCTTACCGAGCTTGTTTTAGCGCACAGAGAAAAAGACTGTCAGGATATTGCGGATGCAATACGCTCCAGTTTTTTGAGTTGGCAAGGTTCTCAGTCAAGACGAGACGATGTGACAGTTGTACTGTTCAAGCTTTGAGAAAACGAGACGCGTGGGTATCTTTACAAACTCTCATCCCGCCGAGGCTTGAAAACGGGTATTAATAAAGCCTTCTTCGATCTACAAAGCATTGGTCTTCACGGTGTACTTGCAGGATCGAAGATGTATCGGGGTTAGTTTACATTACCCGATTAATGCATCCCGGTTGATACGACTTAGCTCAGGTACGCCGAGCAGCGCTTGCGTGATATCGATTTCTTGCTGCAGCATGCTGATCGCTCGCTCCACCCCATAGCGGCCACCACTGGCTAACCCATAGAGCCCTGCGCGTCCAATCAAACAAGCGCTAGCCCCAAGAGCCAAGGCTTTGACAATATCACTACCGCGCCGTATTCCACCATCCATCAACACGCTGATTTCGCCATTTATTGCGTCAACAATCGCCGGTAATGCTGCTATAGCTGAAGGTGAATCATCGAGTTGGCGCCCGCCATGGTTAGAAACAATTACCGCATCAGCGCCATTGGCTTTAGCCAGTACCGCATCATCGGCACGAAGAATTCCTTTAATTGCGATATAGCCTTGCCAGTGACTACGTAGCCAATCAAGATCTTTCCAGGTAACCGATGGATCAAATTGGGAAGCGGTGTACTTCGCCAATGTGGTCATGGTGCGCCGTGGTTGGTTTGGGTTGTCGAAATTACCAAGCGTGAATCGCGGACCGGTAGCTAGCCGCCATAACCAACCGAACTTGCTTGCATAATCAAGGGCATTATCAAAGCCAATACGAGGCGGTACCATAAAACCATTGCGCACATCGCGCTCGCGCCTGCCTGGTATGGGTAAGTCAACGGTCAGTACCAAGACACGCGCGCCGGCATCCCACGCGCGACGCATTAACTCTTTGGACAACCCACGGTCGCGCTGTACATACAGCTGAAACCAAAAATCGCTATTCGCATTAGCTACTTGTTCAATACTCGCATTTGAGTTTGTCGACTGACAAAAGCCCACACCAAGTGACTTGCAAGCCCTTGCAATATGCAAGTCCCCCCATGGCCAAAGAATACCCGCCAAACCGGTCGGGCCAAGAATCATTGGAGAGCTGTAGGTATGGCCAAGTACGGTAACCGCCTGCGACCGTTGTGCCACATCTACCATGAAGCGCGGCGCGAATCGAATGCGAGAAAAATCTGACTCGTTTGCACGCATGGTGTTCTCGTCAAACGCCGCACCATGGATGAACCCGAATACGGATCGTGGAAGCTTTTTCTGTGCGATTTTACGCAAGTCTGCAATCGTAACTGCTTGGCGATAATGCATTGCTCTGCCTCACATGGAATCTGGAACTAAATACCGATTTTAGAGCGTGAAGGTAATGACTGTGACATCATCGCGCCGGGATTGCTTACCTTGCCAATCGTGTAAACGTGATTGAAGCGATCTGAGCGCGTCAACTGCGCCATGTCCGGCTAATTCACCTACCCAAGACGCAAGCCGACGATGACCGAGTGATACTGGACGCTCACCCTGCCCACCCGGCTGATCGGTAAATCCATCAGTAACCAGCACAAAGAGGTCGCCCTCAGACAAGGTGATGGTTTGTGTTTGAGGCATATGGGTTTGCGCTAGTACTTGCCGATAGCCCAAGCTTGCCCGGGCACCGCGATGATGAACAAGAGTACCGTTCACACTTACCTGCAGCAGATCAAGCCGCGCACTGGCGAAGCGCAAAAGCCGTCGGGATCGGTCAATGCTTAACAAGATTGCATCGCAGCCATCATCGCTATCGCCCTCAAGCATATGCTGATTGAGTCCAGATCGAACCATGGCATCCAACTCAATTAATGCCTCAGCAGGATCAATCTCCGGGTGCGCGCTGTAGATACGTTCTAGTGAGTTATTAACCAGCAAAGACAGCATGGCACCTGGAACACCGTGTCCGGTTGAATCTGTTACTGCCAGTGTGAAGGGTTTTAAAATATCTTCTGATTCATTCTCTGATGATACCCACCACATATCGCCACCAATAGTGTCACGCGGTGCCCACAGCACATCAAAGCTTGCGAAGCGCTTGCAGACCTTTTGTGGATCCGGCAGCTGGTTATGCTGTACGTGCCGCGCATAGCGAATAGATTCAAGTACAACTGCAAGCGATTTATTCGACTCGGAAATAACGCTGTGAAGTAGTTTTTCTTTATACGAGAGCTTGAGCCATGCCATATACTCCGCCGAGCTACCGATAAGCTCGGGCCGTAACGAAAACACACAACGCCAGGTCAACTCGCTATGCTGAGCAGAATACTGGGTTCTTTCCGGAAGTGGCGTGATCTGGTAATTCCAGTCAACCGATACAAACCGAGCGATATAGCCTTCAACTAAACCCTGACTAAACGCAGCATGATGCGGCGCGAGCGTAGTGACCGCAGTAAAGTCATAAATCAGATCAGAAATCTGCAACGAGCGGAAGCATATTTCTACACCAGGCACTTTCATTGAGGCCGAGGTGGCTCGGTGGTAGCTAGAGGTCATTTGCTCGACAAAAAATGCCAAGCCGGCAATTTTCTGTTCGGTAGTTTCGGCAGCAGCCATTAATGCGCCATACTGCTCAACGGATCTACCGAACTCCGCTAGCGCCTCTGGATAAAAATCAAGCTGGCTTAAGCCGAATGACAGTAACGCAATATCGCCAAACCGCTGCCATACCGCCTCATGAATCTCGCGCCTTAACTGTGAAGGATACCAAGCGAGCGGATCAACATCCTTAATGCCATTAGCCGCAAGAATATCTTTACCTATGGACCCCATTTCAGCCATGGTCACCACTGTAGAGGCGACTGCTCTGCCGATGATGAGCGCAGCGTCGGCTTCACTACCCGATGCTAATCTTGCAGCTGATGAGGGATCGCTCATTACATCATGACGAACACAACTGCCGTGACATCATCGCGGCGGGTCTGCGTTCCTTGCCACTCAAGAAAATCTGCCCACATTCGATCACGAATTTCCTGGGCATCACGGCTCGAAGTCGCAGCAAGTAAGCGCTCAAGCCGCCGAGAGCCATAAGAGGATAGTTGAGCACGATCCCCTCCCACCTGATCGGTAAAGCCATCAGTAACGATGACAAATACATCACCACTTTGGTAACGAACAGGAATATCTATGGGTTCATCTTCCGAATCCGGAGGATTTTGGTACCCCAAGCTAGCGCGCGACGCTAAATGCCGATGTACTGAGCCGTCTGCCGAAAGTTGAAACAAACTGATTTTTGCGCCAGCGAACCGCAGCTGCCGAGAAACCAAATCAACCTCCACAATAGCGGCGTCACACCCATCATCGCTTTCGCTGTCTGGTGAATCTTGATTTAACCCGACCCGGACCAAATGGTCTAGCGCCATCAAAGCGCGTGAGGGCTCGATGCCCGGATCACCTGAATAAATTCGCTCTAGAGAACTACTTACCAAAAGGGATAGCATGGCACCAGGCACACCATGCCCGGTGCAATCTACCACGGCGAGTGAAAATTGCTGCTTGATTTGAGAAGACGATACCCACCAAAGATCACCACCTATAGTATCTCGCGGCTGCCAGATGGATGCGACGGATTGAAAACGCTGATCTAGCCGGTGACGGCTCGGCAGCTGACTACGCTGCAAACGGCTTGCATAGTTAACCGAGCTAACTACCAACTGATGGGTCTTATCAAGTTCCTTGTGCTGCTCTGCCAGTTCTCGCGTTCGCTCCTGAACCGTTGCCTCTAAGACCCGATTTTGATTTTCTACAAAAATCTTTTGCGATTCAAGATTTTGCGCCAACTGATGCTGTAGCCAGCGCGTGCGGCTTATCACCGCCAGAGCCATGATAATAGCTTCGCAGCATAGGCCTATTGCCTGCGCGGTACTTGAGTTTTGCAATATTAATCCAATACCCACCGGCTCCATAAGCGAAAAAGGCGAAGGTACTCCTGCAAGGCCAAGAATAAATATCGAGCGGAAAAATAGATAGGGAATGATCGCAAACATAAAAAAGCGTGCAGCTGTATGTCCTTTCCGTACGCGCATGAATGCGATGGTAAAAAAAGATGCCAGTAAAATGAATGTGAGAACACCCGGCAACAACCATAAAATCTTCTGCGGAACGCTGTGCTCAACGAGACCGGTGAATAGATAGTGGAGTATATATGCACACACATAGAATATTGTCAGCTTATACAGCCAGGGTGCGTGCTTTTTTACATTAAGGAATGTCGCTGCAAAAACTGCGTAGAGTACTGCCTGGGCATAACCAAAGAAGTAGCCGAATGCCGCACCGTATAGATAGTGATGTAGAAACCTCACGCCTTCGAGGTTCACAAAGAATTCCGCTAACCGGGGCCCCTCCGGTGTATACATCGAGACAATCTGAAAAAATGCAACGATGATCCAAACGCCATAAGCGAGGCTTGCTTTATCTTTGTTGTTGTAAGCAGAGAAGCAACCAAATATTGCGAGTGCTAATAGCACGCCTAGAAGTACACCCTCAATATATAAACCATACCGCTTTAGTTCGAGAAATTTTGCATGATTGTATAGGCTGAGTGTGAACTTACCCATCGGGCCATTCGGGCTTGACTTGACACGCGAGACCAGCAAAACCTCCTCGTTCGGCGCAAGAGTATGCAAGGTAAACTGACTGGGAATTTTCGCCGATCCAGCCAAAAATGGGTTCATATCAGCAAGCAGGCTATGACTCACCCGGTAATAACCTGATGACTTTAGCTCGGATATAGCACCATCAGTGGATACAACAAAGCAATCGATACTTTCCCAATTAGTCGGATCGACACGGAACTGAAAGTCTCGATCGGTTTTATTTTTTAATTTCTGAATGACCCAGTAGCGACTCTTGCCATCAATCGATGGCAGCCGCCCGATATCCAACACTTCATTTTTTGAAGAGAGCACATCCCGGATAGTAAGTGCAGATGATCTGTCTTCTACCACGAGAAGATTTCGTTTTTCAGAGAAGGCAATTGGGGTATCGTCGGTGATCTGCAGGGCTTCGATTGCCGGCAGCGCCGACACGGAACCACCGGCAAAAAATAAAGCAACGAATAGCAATGTTTTTATAAATTTTTGCATCACACTACCCTGTTTACACGGGTGAAATAAACTTTGCTGTAATCGCAATCGATCCAATTCCCCTCAATTACTCTCAATATAACAAGTTCGATGCACCCGCCGACTGACTATGATGCGATAGTTCTTTGCCTGATTCAGGCCCATCGCGGTCACTGATTTTGCTCGAATCCCCCGATCTGTCTTTATTCTGCCCAACTCACTTGGTTTTAACAACTTGATTGTAGCTATCGAACCTAACGCTCATTGGGCAATACAAACCCCAGCCCACAATATGCGTGAAGTTACAAATTAATTACGAATTGACAACCCAATGACCCAACGTTAAATTGAACGATAAGCTTGTGAACGTTGCGAGAAAAATGTGCGAAAAATAATAACTATTTGGATGGTCGCATTCATTTTTTCTGTGGGCGTTGTTAAATCAAGCTCAGCTGAAATAGTGGTATCCGAGACCACGCCAATGATGTTCAGCGATAAGGAAGTCCTTGTTTTTCAAGATCCCAGTCAATCGCTTTCCGCACAAGAGGTTCTAAATAGCTCAGAAAAATTTGTGAACACCAAAGACATCAAGTCTTTCGCGCCTAGCGTTAACTACTGGATTCTTCAAAATATAAAAAGCCAGCTCACCACAGATAGGGGCATTCAAGTTGATGCAACTGGCTGGCGCGATGTACAGCCCCATATACTTTATGCTGACGGTCAGATCAAGCAACTGAAACCAACCGGATTTATAGATGCACGCAACGCATTCCTTGAGAACGGCCCATCTACTGCAAAGATTGCGGATAACGCGAGTCAGTTTCCCCTATTTACCCTGAGAGCAGGATCTGAAGTAAAACTACTCACCCGCGTCAGCTTTCATCCAATTTTTCCAGCCAAGTCTTTTTCGCTTAACCTGGTCGACAGTGCCAGTTTTTCCGAATTCCGTCGCTTCAGCTTGTATGTCGAAGGGCTGCTGCTCGGCATCCTGGTTGCACTCACAATTTTTTCAATTTTCAATGCGTTTCAAACAAAAGATAAAGTCAACATTTATTATGCGATCTGGATCACTATCGCTTTTTTATCAGTATCGTCCTTAAGCCTTATCGATGGTCATCGGCTTTTCGAATTCTTCATCAACGTCGAGGGCTTGAAAGCGTCATGGTCTGACAGCTACGCCTACATCATCTTCATCATACTAGCGTTTGCGCAGTCAATCAGTTATGTACTTTTTGCACGCCAATATTTAGGTATACAGAAAAATTTTCCAAAAATTTATCTGCTAACCAATATATGGATTGCCTACGCGCTGTTGTATTGCTTTTTGGCTGCTACCGGTGGATTTTATGGCGTAGATTCGTTGCTTAACGCAAGATTTTTTGCGATGCCATACAGTGTGTCAGTAGGGTTGATCCTGATCACTTTCTTCGTTTGCAGTTATCTACGGTATCGAGAAGGCTTTGGCTTTGCACTGTACTTTACTTACGCTGTCATACCCTACCTGGTATTTCGACTCGGATTTCTATTTGGAATTATCGGCATCCCGTCGCCATTTCAATACTTGCCCGACTACGGCTTTGGTTATATCTTAAAAAATCCTTGGACGAACCAAGCGTTCGGGGTGTGCATGGAAGCGCTCATCATGGCACTGGCGGTAATCAGTCGCGCTCGATGGCTTCAGACCGAGCTGAATCTCGCTGCAAGCAAACATACCGAGGTCATACAGCAGCAAAATCTGCTACTCGAGGCGAAAGTACAAGAGCGTACTCAAGAGCTTCGGCAAAAACACGATATTGTGATTGGCTCTGTTAACTACGCAAGTCTGCTGCAGCGTGGACAGCTACCCCGCTCAATTCGAATCGATAACCGGTTCGAGTCGTTTGCAACCATCTGGGAACCACGCGACACCATTGGCGGTGACCTTTACTGGATATCATCGTCGCAGCACGAAGGGCCCTTTGTTCTGACGGTGGCAGACTGTACCGGGCATGGCGTTCCTGGGGCCATGCTGTCGCTTCTGGTAAGCACATCACTTGAGCGGATTTATGCAAAGTCTACGGCGGTTGAGCCTACAACTGCACTCAAGTCACTGGACTACCACGTGAGAACAGGATTAAACCAAGACCGCGCAGACTCAGAAACAAACGATGGTTGCGATGCGGCCATGGTAAGGGTTCATAGTGAAAAGCAAATGCTGGAATATGCAGGTGCAAAAATTGATTTATTTCATATCGACCATCAGGGTCAGATACATCAGTACAAATCTAATCGAATTAGCCTCGGCTACAAAGATCAAAATACGACCTCCGTTCTGCCTACAACGATTGTTAACTACCAAAAGGGAGATCTGTTCGCAATTGTGACAGATGGTCTGTTCGACCAACCCGGTGGAGATAACGCAAGTCGCCCCGTATCATTCGGCTACCGACGGTTCACACAAATTATCACCAGCCACAAAGAAAAAAACTGTACAGACATAGCTGAGCAACTGCAGTCAGCTTTCCTGGCTTGGCAAGGCGCACAAACTCGCCGCGATGATGTGACCGTTGTGCTTTTTAAGCTTTAATAAAGCTGTACGCATGGTACTAGCAAGATTCAGGCATCTGATTACTTGATTTCGCGGCAAAAGCAAGCGCAATTAGAACTTGAAAACGAGTACCGTTAAATCGTCGCGTCTTGCATTCTTACCCTGCCACTGCTCGTGACTGTCTTTGATGACCTCCAAGATGTCGGTCGCATTTTTCAGATGATTATCGACCAGTACTGCTTCAAGTCTTCTGTAGCCGTAAGCGACCTTACCAGCGGATCCCCCAGGTTGATCGGTCACACCATCAGTGACCAAAGAAAACGTATCTCCAGGCTCATAAGCGATCGTAGTTATCTGCGGAGCTTCTGATTCGTTTACCACCTCCCGGTAGCCAAGGCTACACTTGGCAGGAGAGTATCGTGTACATACGCCTTTATTTGATACGTGAAACAAACCAATTTTTGCGCCAGCATATTCAACTGTCTGTCGTTGAGTATCAATACGCAGAATTGCAGCATCGCAACCGTCATTGCTTTCACTATCTGCGCGATCTTGATTCAAACCTAAACGTACAAATCGATCAAGTCCCAATAGCGCCTCTGCCGGGTCTTGCGCAGTGTCAGTAGCGTATATACGATCTAGTGAATTACTCACCAGCAGTGAGAGCATTGCACCGGGCACACCATGGCCAGTGCAATCGGCGACTGCGACAATAAATGGTCCTGCGTGCAGTGACGATGAAAGCCAGTACACATCACCACCGATGACATCCCTTGGCTGCCACAGCGCGGCAAATGAAGCAAATCTGCCATCAATCCGTATCGGCCGCGGTAACTGCCCGCGTTGCAGGCGGCTAGCGTAGTTGACTGAGCTCACGATATGCTGATGTGCCTCATCCAGCGCATCGTGCTTTTCGCGCAGCTCTTGGGTACGCTCAGCGACTGTTACTTCTAGTGTGTGCTTTTGGCTCTCTATAAGGGCTCTGTGCGATTCCTGCGCATTGATTAATTCTGCCTGGATCCATTTATTCCGGCTAACGACAGCGAGCGCCATAATGATCGCCTCACCACAAAGCCCGAATCCGGCAGATACAAAGCTATTCTGAAGCAGGTACGCGATTCCGGATTGCGGCATGTAGCTGAAAATCGATGGGAAGCCCAGCAAGCCCGATACAAAAATCAACCTGAAAAAGAAGTAAGGAATGCAACCGATCAAGAAAAATTTGGCAATCCGCATTCCATCGCGGTAGCGCTCAAGTCCACACTTGAAAATAATGCCACAAATAATCAACGGCAAGACCGCATTTGGAAGATAGTAAATACTCGCCGGGATGGTTGTTCGGAAAAAGATCGGATGCAAAAACACCAGTACAAAGAACGCCGAACAAAGATAAATAAATTTTTGAGCGTTAGGGAAAAATCT
>SXGQ01016495.1_pt1 | contig 13269 bp, 9 predicted proteins | sample 3178371 | NCBI WGS metagenome assembly SXGQ01 (sample SAMN11356859, study PRJNA531348) | freshwater metagenome | isolation source: freshwater sample F1-20 | place: China: Fuxian Lake, Yuxi | collected 2017-12-25
GATGACGGCCTGCGCGGCGCGGCGCAGGTACCGCGCGCGGTCGGTCAGCCGCAGCTGGGCCCAGAGCGGCTGCACGAGAGCAGCGGCTTCGACCTCCGCGGCGACGCGGTCGGGCGCCGTCGCCGGGGCGCTGCCCAGCGTGGCGCCGTCGATCGGGCTCACCGAGGTGACGGTCACGTGCGCCATCGTGCCAGACCCGTCCGGCGTCAACGCCCGGGCGGGCGCCACGGGGCGCCGGGACGGTCGCCGCGCGCCTGGCGGATGCGGTCCCACCGATCGCGCATCGCGGCCTCGGTGTCGTCCGGCGCCCAGAAGCGCACGTCGCCGAGCTCGTCGGGACGCACCTCGCTGGCGCTCAGATGCTGCGGGTGGTCGTGGGGGTAGTCGTAGCCCGTGCCGCGGCCGAGCTCCGCCGCGCCGGCGTAGTGGGAGTCCTGCAAGGACGCGGGCGGGGGCACGGCGCCGAACTGGCGGACGTGCGCGCGCGCGGCGCCGAGCGCGAGGTACGCGCTGTTGGACTTCGGCGCGAGCGCGAGGTAGACGGTCGCCTGCGCCAGCGCGTGGGCGCACTCCGGCATCCCGACGTGCTCGACCGCCGCGGCGGCCGCCGTCGCGACCATGATCCCGCGCGGGTCCGCGTTGCCGACGTCCTCGCTCGCGCTGATGACCAGCCGCCGCACCACGAAGCGCGGGTCCTCGCCGCCCTCGAGCATCACGGCCAGGTAGTAGAGCGCCGCGTCTGGGTCCGACGCGCGGATCGACTTGAGGAACGCGCTGATGAGGTCGTAGTGCTGGTCGCCGCCCTTGTCGTAGCGGACGGCCTTGCGCTGCAGCGCCTCCTCGGCGGCGGGCAGGTCGACGACGCTGCTGGTCTCACACGCGAGCTCCAGCGCGCCGAGGGCCGACCGCGCGTCGCCGCCGCTGCGCGCGGCGAAGAACTCCAGCGCCTCGTCCTGGACCTCGGTCCCGCCGCACTCGCCGCGTTCGATCGCGCGGCGCAGCAGGAGCAGCACGTCCTCCTCGCCCAGCGGCTGGAGCTCGTAGACCTGCGCGCGGCTCAGCAGCGCGGAGTTGACCTCGAAGTACGGGTTCTCGGTCGTCGCTCCGATGAGGGTCAGCAGGCCCTCCTCGACGGCGGGCAGCAGTGCGTCCTGCTGGGCCGTGTTGAAGCGGTGGCTCTCGTCGAGGAAGAAGATCGTGGCGGTGCCCTGCGCCAGGCGATGCCGCGCGCGCTCGATGACCTCACGCACCTGTGGCCGGCCGGCCTCCACGGCGGAGAGCTCCTCGAACGCGGCGTTCGCGCTGGCGGCGACGATCCGCGCGAGCGTCGTCTTGCCCGTCCCGGGCGGGCCGTACAGCACCATCGAGTGCGCGCGCCCCTCGTCGATCGCGCGCCGCAGCGCGGTCGGCTCCTCCGGCGTGCCCAGCACGTGGGCCTGGCCGACGACGTCGTCGAGCGTGGCGGGCCGCATCCGCGCCGGGAGCGGGCCGCGCGGCGCCGCCGAGCTCCTGGCGACGTCCGGCTCGGGATCGAAGAGGCTGTCCATCCCGGGGCGAGGCTACTCGCCCCGGGAGGTGATCAGCGCGGGACGACGCGGGTGACCGAGCGGATCGGCTGCGTCGACGAGGTCCGCGTGCGGGGCTTGAGGCCCGGCTGCGTGACCTGCACGCGGAACCGCAGGCGCGGCCTGCGCTGGCTGCGCAGCGCGGGTGCTGCCCGCAGCGCGCCCTTGCGCAGGAGGACGTTCACGGTGCGGGCGCCCGAGCCCGGAAGCGTGAGTTCCATGCCGGTGCTCGTGATGCGCACCCGTGCGCGAGCCTTCGCGCCGGCGGGCATCCCGCTGGCGCTCAGGCGGATGAGGTCCCGCGCCTGTGCGGCGTTGAACGTCAGGCCGCGCGGCAGGGTCAGGCGCACGGCCTGCACCTTGCGGGGCCCGCCGACGACGCGCATGCGCAGGGCCGGCTGGCCGTCACGCAGGCTGCTGACGCGGACCTGCTGCGAGGAGCGGCAGACCGGGATGCCGACACGCTTGGTGTACGCGGTCTTCGCGTCGCTGTGGGCGAGGAGCTCGGCCTCGACCCGGGGCGCCCGCTGGCACATGTCCTCGGTGGCGACGAGCAGACCGCGCGAGCCGCCGTTGATCCGCAGGTCGAACTCCTTGATCGGGACGTCGGGGATGCCCTCGAACCGCGTGATGAGCTGGCCGTTGGACGCGACGCGCACCTTGCCGACCAGGTTGACCGCCAGCTCGCCGCGCAGCAGCACGTGCAGGTCGGGCAGGCCGCCGACGGCCTGGGCGACGAAGATGACGTCGCCGCGCATCGGCGTGCCCAGCAGCGGCGTGACCGCCCGGGCCTGACCCACGACCGACTCCTTCGGGCACTGGCCGGCCGCGAACAGCGCGGCGGGGCACGCCTGGCCCAGAACCTCGGGGTCCGTGGCGATGCCCTGGGGCAGCTTGACCTCGACGGCCTTCATCCCGGCCTGGCCCTCGGTCTGGCGGACCTTGACCTCGAGGCTCGGGTTGCCGTTCTCGGCCATCCGCTCGCGGGTGCCGCGCAGCTGCACGTCCATCTCGGGTGCGAAGGGCAGCTTGTCGCAGCCGGTCGCCTGGTACGTGGCGGTGGCCGGTGCCTGGGCGCCGAGGTCCGACGTCAGGGTCGCGCTCACCGGCAGCGGCGCGCACGAGGTCGGGGCGATGGTGAAGCCCGGCCGGTCGATCGAGAGGTTCAGGCCGCGCAGCGAGAACGCGACGCCGGCCTGGCGCAGCGGGATCTCGTCCGCGTAGACGTCGAGGCCCTGGTCCTCGGGCCGCACGACCAGGCGCGCGATGGTGACGGTGGTGCCGAGGTCGATCGGACCCACGCGGGCGGGGACCACGATCGCGAGGCTCGCGAACGAGCCGTCGATGGGCTCGGACAGGTACACGGGACCGTTGACGCGCAGCGGCGCCGGGCCGGGGCCCGCGTCGGCCGCGACGGTGCCGACCTGCGTGGCCTCACCGCACTGCGCGGCGCGCGCGGCGGCGATCGGGCACTGGGCGACACCCGGGAGCTTGCCGAGCAGGCCGGGCGGCAGCGACAGCTTCAGGCTGCGCATGCGCGCCTGGCGGTCAGGCCGCACGATCGACTGCTGCAGGGCGGCGAAGGAGCCGGCCTGCGTCGGCGCGCTCGCCACGCCGACCGAGGGCGTGAACGCGTTCGGGTCCGGGCAGTCGCCCGCGATGTCGATGTTCGCCGAGGGCGTCTTGGCCGCGTTCCCGCTGTGCGGGACGAACGACGTCGTCGTCGTGTACGTGCCGCAGGTGCGCGGCGTGGAGAACACGGCGTGCTGGCCGCCGCGGAACTGGAGCTTGAACTCGGTGAAGGTCAGCGGCGGGATGTTCGACAGGGTGGTGGTCACCTGGCCGGTCTGCGGGTCGGGGTCCGAGCGACCCTCGAGCTTGATCCGCAGCGCGTCGGGCGCGTCGCTCTGCTCGGCGACGACGAAGATCCGCAGCGGCGGGCCGCCCGGCGCCGGGGTGGCGAGGAAGACCTTGCCCTCGACGGGGTCGGCGATGAGCGGCGACTCGAAGCGCGTCGTGCCGATCTGCGAGGCGGCCGGGCAGCTCGACGGCCCGGTCGATCCGCGGTCGAACTGCGCGTCGGTGCAGCCCTCCAGGCCGGCCGAGCCGATGCTCGGCGAGAGCTCCATGCCCGCCGGCAGCTTCACGATCGCCTCGCGCGGCTGGGTCTGGGCGATCTGCGTGGGGTCGTCGGAGTACGGGAGGCCGACGTTGACCGTGACGCCCGTGGGCAGGTCGGCGCCCGCGGCGTCGACTGCGACGGCGATGCTCGGGTCGAATGGGACGTTCTCGCAGCCGGTCGGGGTGAACGACGGGCTGGCGTCGGCGGTGGCGCCCGCGTAGGTCGTGACCTCGAGCTCCGTGGTCGCCGGGCCGCAGGTCGTCGGGTTGACCATGAACGCGTCGCCGCGGCCGGACGCGGCGTTCAGCCGGATCCGCATGGTCTTGATCATCAGGTCGATCTCGGCGGTCCCCGTCGCGTTCATCGGGACCGTCTTGGGGATGTCCTTGACGGTCGTCGAGAGGCCGCCGTCGGTCGCGCTGCGGACGGCGACCGGGGACTCGAGCACGACCGGCGGGCCGACGAGCGTCGGGAACTTGCACTCCGGGTCGTAGATGAACACGCAGAGCGACGGCTTGATGACGATGCCGAGGCGCGCCGGCTCGGCGCCACGGGTCGGGATCCGGTAGATCGACCCGAAGTTGCGCATGTCCTGCGGCGCCTGGGTCCCGGGCGAGCGCACGCCGCCTGAGACGAAATACAGCATGAAGCTCAGGTCGATCTCGACGCTGCCGAGCTTGGTCTCGTCGGCGCACGTGGCCGCCGCGAGGTCGGCGAGCGAGCACTCGTCGGCGGAGGTGATCGCGCCCAGGAGGCCCGACGGAAGGTCGAGCTGGAGGTCGCGGATCGGGTCGCCGGTCGTCGGGTCGCCGGTGCCGTTCAGCGTGAACGCGACGTCGAACGGGGAGTGCGCGCCCGCGGTGGTGTCCTGCGGTTCGGCCTTGGTGTTGCTGAGGGTGATCGGCCCGGCGGCGGCTGCGTCGAGCCGGAGCGGGTCGGCCGCGGCCGCTGTGCCGACGGATGACAGGATGAACGCGACTGCCAGCGTCGCCAAGCACAGCACACGATGCACGTGTATTCCCCCTTGCGGACCCTTACCGGTCGTCCATGACAGGACCACCGCCTCTCCCATTGTTCGAAGATACTGAGGCCTATGTGAACTGCCGCCAGCCGATCTGGAACATTGGATCTCACACGAGGTCCACGGCCGCGGACCTGTGCTGAGCGACAAAGTCAGGCGGGAACGGCGGCGCCGGCAAGCGCCGCGATCACGCCCGCGGTCCCGGCGCCGAGGAGGACCGGGACGGTCCCGATGCGCCCGGCGAACAGGGCGATCGCAGCGGCCACCAACACACCGAGCTGCCACGGTTCGGTGACACCCGCGAGCAGCGGCACGGCCGCGCCGAAGATGGCCCCGACCGCGGCGGGGCCGGCCCCGTCGAGGAACGCGCGAGCGTTGGCGTTCTGGCGGAAGCGCTCGAACCGCTCGCCGCCGATCAGCACGATGAGGAACGACGGCGCAAAGGCCACGAACGCTGCGAGCAGCGCACCTCCGATGCCCGCCGCCGCGTAGCCGACGACGGCCACGGTCTGCACCACGGGACCGGGCGTGATCTGCCCGAACGCGACGGCGCCCGCAAACTGCGCCTCGGTCATCCAGCCGTTGTTGACGGCGTCGGCCTGCATGAGCGGGATGATCACGAACCCCCCGCCGTAGCTGAGCGCACCGACCTTCAGCGACGTCCACACGAGGTCGGGCAGCGCGGCGAGACCCGTCGCGGCGACCACGAGGATGGGCAACGCGACCGACATGGTGCGGTCGGCCCACCCGCTGCGTCGCAGGCCGAGCTCGAACAGCCCGCAGCCCAGGAGCGCGAGCACGACCCACGCGCCGGCGACGATCGTCACGGCCGCGGCGATCACGGCGTAGGCGATCGCCCGCACGCGCTGCGCGCCCTCTCGTCCATCCAGTGCCGCACGACCGAAGCCGACGCCGGCCTGGACGACCACGGCCACGACGGCCGCGCCCGCGCCTGCCGCCAGGCCCCGCATCCACGCGGGCGGGGATCCACCGAGGTACGCCGCGCTGAGCACGAGGATCATCAGCAGGCCGGGCAGGATGAAGGCCAGGCCGCCGACGAGGGCTCCGCGCGCTCCCGCGACGTGGTGGGCCAGGAAGATCGCCAGCTGGGTGGACGCCGGCCCGGGGATCAGCCCGGTCGCGGCGTTGGCGTCCTCGAAGTGGCGGCCGTCGATCCACCGCTTGTCCTCGACGCAGAGCCGGCGCAGCAGCGCGACGTGCGCGGGCGGGCCGCCGAACCCCACGATCCCGATCCGCCCCCACTCGCGCAGGACCTCCGAGGCCGGGACGGTGCGAGCGGAATGGCTCACAGATCCATGCGGCCGAAGCGCCATGCTGCGGCGGCCCAGACCATCGCCAGGTACGCGACCGCCCATGGCCACAGGAGCGCGCCGCCGTCGCGTGCGCCGCCGAACGGCCCGAGCGTGATGACCACCCGCTCGAAGTTCTGGGTGCTGGACGTCAGCAGGTACAGCGCCTGCTGGTAGAGCGCTTCGAACGGGAGGACCCAGGCGGCGATGTTGGCGATGTCCTCGAGCGTGTCGCTGTCGAGGGCCTCGCCGATCTGGCCCATGAGCCCGGCGGCGAGTCCCGCGCCGAAGACCATGAAGACCGCGATCCCGTTCGCCGTCGCCGACAGCACGGTGGACCCGAGCAACGCGACGCCGACGACCACCACGACGGCGGCGGCGAGCGCGATGCCGGGGCCGACGATGTCGTCCGGCGTGAAGTCCCCGAGCGTCCCGGTGAGCAGGACCGCGACGCCGTACACGAGCAGCACGTACCCGCCGCACACCGTGGCGGCCGCGAAGAACCGCCCCAGCAGCAGCGACACGCGCCCCATCGGCCGGACGACGAGTGGCTGCAGCAGGCCGCGTTCGGCGTCACCGCGCACCGCGTTCAGCGTCAGGAAGACCGCGAGCACGGTGCCGAGGAAGAGCGTCACGAACATCGCGAGCCCGAGCAGGGTCGCGCCGGCGATCGTCTGCTCGCGCACGAGCGGCTCGTCGGGCCGGGTGGCGAGGGTGTCGAACGTCTCGGCGGTGCCCCAGCCGTACAGCGCGAGGAAGGCACCGGTGAGCACCAGGACCACGACGAGGACCTTGCGCCGCAGCGCCTCGCGCAGGGCGTAGACCGCGATCGTGTTGACGTCGGCGATCACGGCTGCGGCTCCGCGACCGCTTCGAGGTAGGCCTCTTCCAGCGTGCCGGTCACCACGCGGACGTCGTAGATCCGCTCGCCGGCGCCGACGAGCTGGGCGACGAGGTCGGGGACGTGCTCGCGCGTCGCGTCGGGGAAGTGTCGCGTCCCGCCCTCGGTCTCGATCTCCACGCCGCCGGGGCGCGCCAGCTCGGACGGCGTCCCGCGCGCGACCGTCGTCCCCCGCGCGATGATCGCCACGTGGTCGCAGACCTGTTCGACCTCGCCGAGCAGGTGGCTGTTGAGCAGGACGGCGACGCCGCGCCCGCGCAGGTCGACGAGCAGGTCGCGGACCAGGCGACGGCCCGCCGGATCGAGCGCGCTGGTGGGCTCGTCGAGCAGCACGAGCTGCGGCGAGCCGATCAGCGCCTGGGCGATCCCGAGCCGCTGCTGCATGCCCTTCGACATCTCCTCGACGCGGCGATGCCGGGCCTCACTCAGTCCCACGCGCGCGAGGAGCTCGGCGCGCTCGCCGTCGTCGCCGGGGCTGCGGGCCAGGCGCTGATGGAGCTGGAGCACCTCGTCCGCGCTGGCCCAGCCGGGGAAGCGGAACAGCTCGGCGAGGTACCCGGTGACCGCGCGCGCAGCGGCGCTTCCGGCGGGATGGCCGGCGATGTGGACCGCGCCCTCGCTGGGCCGCACGAGCCCGCACGCGATCTTCGTCAGCGTGGACTTGCCGGCGCCGTGGGGGCCGAGCAGGCCGACGAGTGGGCCGGGCTGGACCTCGAGGTCGACCCCGTTGAGCGCGGACGTGCGACCGAAGCGCTTGCGCAGGCCTGCGATCGAGAGGGCGGGGGCGGGCTGGGCCATCGGCGGCGGAGGCTAGCGACGCGGTGTTCTGGACTTGTCTCGGTTCTGTGCAGGCGATGTGGAGGCATAGTGGGTCGCATGGGTGGACGACTGGATGCGGCGGATCGTGGGAGCGGACGACGAGCGCGGCGCGCGCCTCGGCGGGTTGTGGGACACGGGCCGATGAGCTGCTGAACCACGTTCACCACGCCGGACCCGGGACCGCACATACTCGGAGCCCTGTCCATCGAACACCCTGGAGGGCCCGTGTCCCATCGTCTCCGGCGCCTCGCACTCGCGGTGCTGGCGTCCTCGTCGCTCGCTGTCGTGTCCACCGCTCCCGCATCGGCCGCGATCAGCAACGTCAGCGTCCCGTCCGTTGTCGACGGGTCGATCAACTCGACCTTTGGCTTTTCCTGCGCCACGCCCGTGGGCGGCCTCCCGGTGACGCTCACCTCGAATGCGGCGGGCAAGCTGTTCGTCTACGGGACGGGACCCAAGGGCTTCCCCGCGGTCGGGGTCTATCCGATCAAGGCCGGCGCCAACCGTCTCGGGGTCAGCCTGCCGGACATCGCCATCGACCAAAGCGGCCCGCTGACGTCTGGGCGCGTCACCGTGTACATGCTGCCGTTGGATCGCTACGGGTTCCCCAACGGCGGCGTCGTGACCCGCAAGCTCACCCTGCGCTGCAGGACCGGCATCGGCACCCCCTGAACGTCGCCGGATAGCCTGCAGGTCATGGGGGACCTGCAGGCATCCGCGACCTCGCTGCTCCAGCGGCTGATCCAGTTCAACACGGTCAACCCCCCTGGGAACGAGCGGGTCGCGCAGGAATGGCTGGCCGGCCTGCTGCGCGACGCCGGGTTCGAGGTGACGCTCGTCGGCGCCGAGCCCGAGCGGACCAACCTCGTCGCTCGTCTGCGCGGCGCCGCGGACGGTCCGGTCCTCGCGCTGCTCAGCCACGTCGACACGGTCCTGGCGACCGCGTCGGAATGGACCCACGACCCGTGGTCGGGCGATGTCGCCGACGGCTTCGTCTGGGGCCGCGGCGCGCTGGACATGAAGTCGCAGACGGCGTGTGAGGTCGCCGCCGCACTGGATCTTGCACAGTCGGGCTGGCGGCCCGCGGCCGGGGACCTCCTCGTGGTGGTCCTCGCCGACGAGGAGACCGGCGGTTCGCTCGGCGCCCAGTGGATCTGCGAGCACCACCCCGACCTCGTGCGCGCGAACTACGTGCTGAACGAGGGCGCGGGTGCGCACTTCGAGTACGACGGCGCGCGCCGGTACGGCGTGTGCGTCGCCGAGAAGGGCGTCTTCCGCTTCCGCGTGCGCACCGACGGCGTGGCCGGCCACGCGTCGTATCCCAAGATGGGCGACAACGCGCTGCTGAAGATGGCGCCGATCATCGAGCGCCTCGGCTCGCAGCAGCCGGGCTTCGACCTCACCCCGGCGCCCGAGGCACTGCTCCGCGGCCTGGGTCTCGACGTCAACGGCGACCCCGGTGCGGCCCTGGAGCAGCTCCGCGCGCGTGACGCCCGGCTGGCGGCGCTCGTCGAGCCGATGCTCGGCGTGACCTTCGCCCCGACCAAGATCCGCGCGAGCGAGAAGATCAACGTCATCCCGTCGATGGCCGAGCTGTCGGTCGACTGCCGCGTCCCGCCGGGCCTGGGTCGCGACAAGGCCGAGGAGCGCATCCGCGACGTCCTCGGCGACACCGGCTTCACGATCGAGTTCGCCGAGCAGGTCATGGGCAACGCCTCACCGGTCGACTCGCCGCTGCGCGACAGCCTCGAGCGCTGGATCGGCGAGAACGACCCGGGCGCATCGACCATCCCGACGATCCTCCCGGGCTTCACCGACTCGCGCACCTGGCGTTCGACGTTCGGCGACGACGTGGTCGCCTACGGCTTCTTCCCTCAGCGCCACATGTCGCTGCACGACATCGCCCCGCTCATCCACGGCGCCGACGAGCGCATCGACGTCCGCGACCTCGGGTTCGCGGCGCAGTGCTTCCGCGACGTCACCCTCGACCTCCTCGGGAGTGCCGCATGAACGACGAAGACAAGACACCGAAGCTCCGCCTCGGCGGCATGGCGCTGCGCAACGGCCTGCTCGTCCACGGTCCGACCCACTGGGCGGCCGCGGCCCGCGGCGACGACGGCGAGATCCACGTCGCGTCCGGCCCGAAGCCGCGCGTGAAGGGCTTCGACGACGTGCCCGGCGCGCGCGGCGTGCTGCGTCTCGGGGAGGCCATGGTCGTCATCCCGATCGTCCGCAAGAACCTGCCGCAGGCGCGCCTGCCGTTCGAGAGCAGGACGGTGCTCGGCACGATGCTCGCGACGTCGATCGCCACCCAGATCCTGCGCCGCAACCGCCGCGTCCGTGGCGCCGCCGGCGAGGCGCTGCTGGCGGGCATCGGCCTGGCGCCGTCGCTCATCGCGCTGCGCTCCGGCGAGCTGGCGGCCTACCACGGCGCCGAGCACAAGGCGATCGGCGCGTACGAGGCCGACGACGACGCGCGCGACACCGCCAAGGAGCACGACCGCTGCGGCTCGCACCTCATGACGCCGCTGCTGACGCTGAACATCGCGGGCGCCGCGCTCCTGCGCCGCGTGGTGGCGAACCCGGGCCCGGGCGCGCAGGCGGCGGTCGGCCTGGCGTCGATCGGCGCGGCCGTCGAGGTCTTCGCCTGGGCCGAGCGCCATCACGACAGCGCGCTTGCCGGTGCGCTGCGGGTGCCGGGGCACGAGCTGCAGCGGCTGCTCGGGACGCGGGAGCCGGATGACCGGCAGCTCGCGGTGGGGCAGGCGGCGCTGGAGGAGATTCTGCGGGTCGAGGGCGCGGCGAGCGCGTAGCGCCTAGCGCACGGGCGGCACCACATCCACTCGCCGCACCCGCGGCTCCCGTCCGGCCACCGGCCGGAACCGCGCCTCCTCGCGTCCTTCGAACGGCCCGGTCCAGTCCCGGCAGATCTCGTCCACGCCCAGTGCGTGGACATGCAGGTCGCCGTCCCGGTCGAGGTGCAGCCGCAGGAAGCTCTTGCGGTCCTCGATCCCCTGTGCCGCGAAGACCTGGTTCCCCGTCTCCTGCGCGCGCGGGCCGAAGCCCGCGCTGACGGCCAGCAGCACCGCCGCGAGCAGCGTCGTCCCCGCTGCGAACCCCATGGCCCCCGCGGCCACCAGGGCGAGAGCACCTTCGACGAACCCCGGCTCCTGCGCACCGACCACCGCCCAGACCACGAGCGCGCACAACGCCACGTGCGCCGCCGCATGCAGTCCACCCACCAGCTGCCGCCACGGCGCCGGGGCGTCGAGTTGCACGACCAGGCCCCCCACCAAGAGCAGGGCCAGCACGATCCCCGTCCCGCTCGCCGCCCGTTCCAGGAACGTTCCCTCGTCGGCCGTGCTGAGCGCCGTGAGCATCGTCGCTGCCAGCAGCGCGTAGACGCCTGCGATCACGGCGCCCAGTCCCGGTGACAGCGCCGCGAGGCGCAGCACGCCCCAGCCCAGCTTCCGGGAGGTCGCCGCGTCGGGGTACGCGGCTTCGCGTGTGTAGGGCACCCCGGGCTCGCCGCGCCGTGGCGGCAGCGTCGCGTCGGCCGCGAGCGTGTGCGTCGGCGAGAGGTACGCCCCGCCGCCGCCCGACGTGATGCGGTGCGGCCCGTCCGGGGATGAGTAGCGCGCGTAGTGGTGCAGGTCGCCGGTCAGCACGAGACCGACCCGGCCGCCTGCTTCCTGCACGATCCGCTCGACGTACGCCAGGTTCTCCCACGCGGGCGGGAAGGGCTGGCGTGACGACACGCGCAGCCAGCTCGGCTTGCCGGTGACCAGGATGACGCGGTCACCCTCGGCCATCTGCGCGGCCGCCGCGCGGAACCAGTCGAGCTGCGCGTCGTCGACGAGGTCATCGAGCTGGATGTCAAGCATCCACACCCACCAGCCGTGGGGCAGCTGCAGCGCGGCGTAGCTGCGGCGCTGCCAGGTCCGCCAGCCGCCGACCCACTGCTGCTGGCAGAAGCGCCGGGTGAAGGCGACCAGGCCGTCGTACCAGTCGTGGTTGCCGGGGATGGCGAACAGGTGGGGCGCGGGCTCGGCCCACGGCAGCGCCCCCGCGAACGGGCCGACGAAGCGATGCTCGTAGGCCGTGCGGTCCGCCGCCGGGTAGACGAGGTCGCCGCCGATGAGCAGCGCGTCGGCCCGGGGCAGCGGGGTCTCCTCACCCTCGACGCGGAGCTCCGGGCGCCCGAGCAGCCACGCCACCGACATCGTGGCCGGCCAGCCGTCGCCGGTGTCGGCGACGAAGTCCAGGCGCACCTCGTCACGGTCGGCATAGCCGGTGAAGACGGGCTGCTCGACAGACGCCTGCGATTCGCGCCGGTCGGCGAAGCGGCCGAACGCCGCCGAGACGACGGACTGGACGCCCGAGCGGACCAGCAGCGCCGGGTCCAGCCAGCGCGTCGGGGCCTCGCGGATGAAGCCCAGGCGGAGCAGCTCGGCCTCCCGCTCGGCGGCGGTCCGGCCGGGCCAGCGCAGATTCCGGGACAGCGAGTCCTGATCGTCCACGCGCCGAACGTAGTCGATTGGTCGGCCGGGCGCTCAACCCTCGGTCGCTTGCGGCCGATTCCCCGGGTGTGACCTCCCTCCGCGTGCTTTGTGCTGCCCTGATTGCGTGTGTCGTCGCGGGGCTTGGTGCGCCGGCGGCGTCGGCGCTGACGCCGTCGACGCAGTACCGCATCGAAGCAGGGTCAGGCCAGATCCGCGAGGTCTCGGACGACCGGTACCGGCTCACGCTGCGCGAGGTCGACCCGGATGCTGAGACCACGACGGTGACCGAGCCGCCGACGCTCGGCGAGGAGCCGCTGATCCTGCTGACTGATCAGTGGAAGGACAGAGACTTTGGCAGCGCCACGCCCTCGGCGTTGCTCACCGTCGACCCGGGCACCGGGGACGATCCCGTCGGCCGGGCGTTTGTCCGGCTGCTCAACCCACCGAAATGGGATCAGACGAACAGGGTTCTGAGCGTCCTCATCGAGCGCAACGCCGACGCCGAGGCGCTGGTCACAGCCGGGCTGGAGGAGCTCAGCGGGACGGCCGTCGTCCGCGCCCGCACGTTCCAATCGGCCTCGCTGGCCATAACCACCAGCCCGCCCACGACCGCGGAGACCGGCTGGGTCGACAAGGTCAAGAACTTCTTCACCGAGTGGTCCGGCGCCCTCGGCCTCCTCTTCATGTTCCTGCTGGTCTTCCTGATCTGGCGCTCGCTGAAGATGGTCCCCAAGACCGCCCCCCAGACCCTGAAGCCCGCTGCGCGCTCCTCGGTCAACTGGGACGAGATCGCCGGCGCGGACGACGCCAAGGAAGAGCTGATGGAGGTCGTCCAGTTCCTCAGGGACCCCAAGAAGTTTCGCCGCTACGGCGCGACCATGCCCAAGGGCGTGCTTCTCCACGGGCCTCCGGGAACCGGCAAGACCCTGCTCGCCAAGGCCGTCGCCCACGAGTCGGGGGCGCACTTCTTCAGTCAGTCGGCGTCCTCGTTCGTCGAGATGTTCGCCGGCCTCGGCGCCGCCCGTATCC
>SXGQ01656811.1_pt1 | contig 13269 bp, 9 predicted proteins | sample 3178371 | NCBI WGS metagenome assembly SXGQ01 (sample SAMN11356859, study PRJNA531348) | freshwater metagenome | isolation source: freshwater sample F1-20 | place: China: Fuxian Lake, Yuxi | collected 2017-12-25
CTCGAGATGTCGCGCCAGCGTCTGCGCCCCTCGCTCAGCGATTCGAGTCACGAGGTCTGCCCGCGTTGCCAGGGTATCGGCAGCATCCGCACCGTCGAGTCGATGGCGCTCGCCATTCTGCGACTCATCGGTGAAGAAGCCCGAAAAGATCGCACCTCGAAGGTCATCGTCGAAGTTCCCGTCGAAGTCGCGACCTACCTCATCAATGAAAAGCGCGAGTGGCTGCGCACGCTCGAAGACAAGAGCGACGTCGAACTCATTGTCATCCCGAACCTCAACATCGACACGCCGGAGTATTCGATCCGTCGCGTACGCGACGACGAGTCCGAGACGCCAGAGTTCAAGCGCCTTTCTTACCAAATGCCGACGCCAGCCAAGGTGCCCGAGGCGAGCAGCACGCGCGAGAAGCAGGCCGCTCAAGAACCCGCCGCAGTGCCCACCTTCTTGCCCACCACGCCGGCACCCATCGTGGTGCAGGCGCCGGCTCCGGTGGTCGTCGCATCGACGGCGACCGTGGCAGCAGGTCCGCAACTCGGCATTTTCGTACGCCTGTGGCGCTGGCTCTTCGGCGCGCCGACGCCCGTGGAACCCGTACGCGAAAATCGCGGCGATCGTGGTCGCGGGCGTGATCGAGATCGCGGTGGCCGTGGTCGAGACCGAGATCGTAACGAGCGTGAAGCCCGTGGCGGAGATCGCGGGCGCGATCGAAATCGTGGTGATCGAGGACAACAAGGACGACCGCAGCAGGATGCTAAGCCCGCTGCACAGAACGATCGTCGCAACGAGCGGCAGGAAGACGGTCAACGTCGCGGACGTGAGGACGGTCGCCGAGACGAGTCACGTCGCGAAGACGGTCGTCGCGATGAGGGTCGCCGACGTGATCGCCAAGAGCGCGGTCCGCGCGACGTCGAGCGCGCCGCCGCACCTGTACCCTCTCAAAGCGCCGCACAGGCTCAGGGCCTAGCGCCCCTTCCGCAGCAAGTCGGTGGCGAGACGACGAGCCCGAACGCCCCTGAGGGCGCCCCAGCCGCGGACGGCACTCAGCCGAACCGTGAGGGCGGCGCACGTCGCGGACGTCGTCGTGGTCGACGTGGTCGACGCGGCGGCATGCGAGATCTGCCTCCAGGCGCCGTAGCAGCCGATGCCGCCATGGGCTCGGATTCTGCGATGAGCGATTTCTCTGACGAGAGTGACGAGGCGGATGAGCCGCAATCGGCGCCGCAGAGCGATTCGACCGAGGCTGCACCGTACAGCACGGAGGCCGCTCTCGACTTGTCCCCACCGCCCCAAAGCTCAACCAGCATCAGCTGGACGGGGCTCAGCGCTCCGGAGCCGACTGATACAGCGCCAGAGCCCAGCGCATCGAGCCCGACTGCTGTCGAGCCGTCGTCGCCCGTCGTCGAGGAGACGCAGCCGCCTGCTTCGAATACGCCGATCGCGGCAGAGGCGCCGCCAATTACTGCAGATACGGCAGCGACGGGTGAGAAAAAGGTCGTGTGGTCATCGAGCCCGCCGGATCGCTACTCGAGTTTCGGCAGCGGCACTCGCCGCGACGATTACTGACGCAGGATCTGTTAGCGCGTGCCCGCTGACCGCTCGAGGGCGGCGGCGGCGCGCGCGAGATCGTCGAGCGTGTTGACGTCCGGACCCGGCCGGCACGTCGCCTCACCCACCTGTATGCAGAGCCCATGGGCGAGCGCCCGAAGCTGCTCCAGCTTTTCGACCTGCTCTAGCGGTGTGGGCGCAAGTGCGGCGAGTCGACGCAGCGCACCAACCCGATAGGCGTAAATGCCGAGGTGACGCCTCGCAACGGTCGGTAGCAAATCGAGACCATCGGGCCCCACCTGATCACGGGACCACGGAATCGGTGCACGACTGAAATAAAGCGCGCGACCCTGCAGATCGGTCACGACTTTCACGGCGTTCTGATCAAAATATTCGTCGCGATGTTCGATCGGCGTGGCGAGCGTCGCCAGGTCTGCGCCCGAGTGGTCGATGAGCAGCATCGCTACTTGTTCGATGAGTTCGGCGGGCATCGAAGGTTCGTCACCCTGCAGATTGACGACAACGTCGTGATCGTCCCAGCCGCGACGCGCCGCGACCTCGGCGATACGATCGGTACCACTCGTGTGCTCGGCGGCCGTCATCTCGACCGTCGCCCCGAAAGATTGCGCCGCGGCCCGAATGCGTTCGTCGTCGGTCGCGATAATGACTTCGTGGGCCGAGCAAGCGAGCGCACGCTCGTGCACCCAAGCGAGCATCGGCTTTCCCGCAAGCGCAATCAGCGGCTTACCCGGCAACCGGGTCGAGGCGTAACGAGCGGGAATGACGATGCGGTACATGCGCTCTCTATGGCTCAGCGTTCAAGCAACGGATCATCGGCCGCCAACAACTTGGCCTCTTCCTCAAGCATGACCGGAGTGCCGTCCTTGATCGGAAACGCGAGTCGATCGGCGCGGCATACGAGCACCTGCTGCTCGCGGTGATGCACCAGCGGCCCCTTGCAGAGCGGGCACGCGAGGATGTCGAGCAGTCGATGGTCCATGTCAGGCAGGCTCCGATTTTTTTGAGGCGAGGCACAAAGTCTCGATGGCTTCGACGAGGCTGCGGGCACCATCGGGCAACAACCGGGTCGCCACCGGGATCTCCCAGAACCGTGCGTCGGCGAAGCCCGCGCATTTTACGGCATCTTTCGAGGTCATCAGAATCGGGCCGTCATCACCGAAGGCGAAGTCCCCCGCCGTAAACGCATGATGATCGGCAAAGGCGTGCTCGATCGGCTCGACTCCGGCTGCGCGCAACAGGTCAAAGAATCGCGCTGGGTGGCCGATGCCGGCCACGGCGTGCACCCTCTCCCCTCGCCACCGCTCGACGCTGTGCCACGCGAGCGGGTCCGCCATATTGCGCGCCGCCTCAGGAACAAGCTGCATCACGAGCGAGCCGACCCGACCTCGCCAAGCCGGGGTGTCGCTGGCCTCACCGCCGTTGATCACCACCCAGTCGACCGACTCGAGTCGCTGCGCCGGTTCGCGCAAGGGGCCCGCCGGCAGGAGCCGACCGTTACCGAGACCGCGTCGAGCATCGACGACGACGACCTCGAGATCGCGTGCAAGCGCGTAATGCTGCAAACCGTCGTCACACAAAATGACGTCGACACCGAGCGCCTCGAGTGTACGAGCGCCCGCGGCTCGATCTGGACACACCACGACCTCGACGCCCGTCGAACTTGCGAGCATCACGGGCTCGTCCCCGACCTCTCTCGCATCAGACTCTCGCGTGACGCGAATCGGTGAGCGTACGTCTGCGCCATAACCGCGAGTGAGGATGCCGGGCTTGAGACCCCGACTGCGAAGCAACCGCGCGAGGGCCGCCACCAGCGGGCTTTTTCCGGTACCACCGACCGAAAGATTACCGATGACGACGACCGGTATCGTCGGCCGGTAGGCGCGTCGCCATCCGCTGCGAAACATCGATCGACGGACCGCGGCGCCGAGCGCAAACACGGCAGCGAGCGGGGCGAGCAGCGCCGCACCGGCACGCCCCTCGTACCACACGCCTTCGAGCCATCGAGCGGTGGCGCTAGACATCAGACGGCGAACTGTAACCGATGAAGCTGCGCGTACGTGCCGTTGCGCGCGATGAGTTCAGCATGCGTGCCCGTCTCGACGACTCGCCCTTCGTGCAGCACCACGATGAGATCGGCTTGCTCGATGGTGGAGAGACGATGCGCGATCACGAGCGTCGTGCGCCCTCGCCGCAAAGTTGCGAGCGCCGCCTGGATGCGACGTTCGGATTCGTTGTCGAGTGCGCTCGTCGCCTCATCGAGCACGAGTACCGGCGCATTCTTGAGCAGCGCGCGGGCGATCGAGACTCGCTGTCGTTGTCCGCCCGACAGTTGTGATCCACGCTCGCCGACCGACGTATCGAGTCCTTCAGGCAGTTCGGCAGCGAAGTCCATCACGTACGCGGCCGTCGCGGCGTCTTCGATCGCAGGCGATGCTACATCGGCGATGTTGAATGCGATGTTGCGACGAATGCTGTCGTCGAACAGCACGACTTCCTGACTCACGAGACTCACCTGCTTGCGCACGTCGGCGCGGCGGTAATCGCGTAAATCGACACCATCGAGCAGCACGCTGCCCGACTCGGGGTCGATGAACCGCGGCAGCAAATTGGCGAGCGTGCTCTTGCCGCTACCCGACTTGCCGACGATCGCGACCGTCTGCCCCGGCTGAACTTTGAAGCTGACGTGCGAGAGCACCTCGCCTTGTGCGCTCGAGTAACTGAAACTCACATCACGAAACTCGAGCTCGCCGCGAGCTCGCTCCAAAGCCCTCGTACCACCGACATCCTCGACGGGCGTATCGAGCACTTCGAACACGCTCGCCCCGGCCGCAATGCCCTGCTGCAGAGGACCAAACACTTGCACGAGTCGGCGCAGCGGCGCCGTGAGCAGCAAGAGCGCCGTGAGAAAGGCCATGAACTCGTCGACGCGCATCTGCGCGTTGAAGACCTGACGGATCGACACGAACAACACGCCGGCAAGACCGAGCGAGGCGATGATCTGAACCACAGGGTTCGCGAGCGCACGAGCGCCGATCAGACGCATGTTGCTGTGGCGGTTGCGCTCGTTCGCCTCGGCGAAGATTGCCTCTTCGTAACCCTCGGCATTGAAGCTCTTGATGACCTTGTGCCCATCGAGCGCTTCTTTGGCGACACGAGTGACGTCACCCATCGACGCCTGAATGCGCGCACTATAACGACGGAACGAGCGATTGATGTGCTGGATCAACCAGGAGATCGGCGGCGCCAGGACGAGCACGAGCGCCGCGAGCTGCCAGTTGTACCAAAGCAGCATCGCTACGAGAGCGATGATGGTGAGCGTGTCGCGTATCAGTACCGTGACGGCGTTCGTCGTGGCTTCGGCGACGAGCTCGATGTTGTACGTGAGTCGCGAGAGCAGCCCGCCCGTCGTCGCAGCCTCGAAATGACGCGTGGGTAAGCGCAGGTAGTGAGCAAAGAGTTCGGCTCGAAGCGACTTGATGATCTGTCGCCCCACCCAGCCCGGAAAATAATTGGACACGTAGTCGCCGAGTCCTCGCGCGACGAAGAGCGCGATGGCCCCGAGAGGAATCGCCCAAATGATGCGCGGGTCGGGCTCGACGAAAGCTCCGCCCAAAAACCGCTGCACGAGGTAGGCGAGCGCGGCGTCGGTCGCGGCGAACAGCGCCATACCGAGCACGCCGATCAGGAACATGCCGAGATGGGGTCGCGCGTACCCGAGCAACCTGCGGTACACCTTGGAGGCGTCGGCGATTTCGACCGGCCGTTGGCTCAAGGGCTGGGCATGTCCTGCATGGCGTCGGCGATCCCCGACGTAACTGGCCGGGGATGATACCGCCATAGGGGGTCTCCCTGCAGGAGAGCATGCGGCAACCATCGCGGCGGAAGCCCCCGGCGCAGATGCAAGGTGACGGCGCCCTGCGCCGCCGTCGACACCACCCGAGAGGGATCTACGCGCCAATGCAGCGCGATGCGAGCGAGTCGCTCGGACTCTGCTTTGCCGCCCGGAACCATCACCCACTGCGCATCGACCGCCTCGACGAACCCGGAACTGACCGCTGCCAAGGAACCGCGACGGGGCGTGACCACCACGGTCGATCGCAGCCTGAGCTCAGTAGTCTCGGCCTGCGCTGCAAACTCAGCCGATTCGGCGGCGTCCAAGCGATCGGCGATCAAGAACGATGGATCGCCTCCGAAGTCGATACGCAGCGCACACGATCCGCCGGGTAGGCCGAACGACTCGAACTCGACACCATCCCAACGCCATCTCGCCCCCACCGAACAAGCCTCCACATGCCGGTGTGCGCCCGGCCATTCACCACCACCGATCGCGCGATCGACGGGTATGGCGGCAAACAGGCGCGCGGCGCCCGCAGCGCGCTGCGCGTGTGAACCACTGAGCACGAGTCGATCGACCTTCGAGACTCCGAGTGAGCGCAGCGCAGGAACGACGAGACGCTCCGCCGAGCGTCCTTCGCTCGCGTAGCTCTCGCCTGTGTCATAGACGAGCGCATGCTGCCGCGTACGCACGATGAGTGAGGTCCCCTCGCCCGCCTCGAGCAAGGTCATCATCACTTCGCCTTCGGCCGGACGCTCGAAGCCGAGCATGGGTACCCATGCGGTGGGGCTCACCTGAATCGCTGCATAGGGATGCGCGGCCACCGCGACGAGCAAGGGCCAGAGCCACTCGTGCACGCGCTCTCCGATCCACCATAGAGGTTTCGCGAGCGGCGTCGCGACGCTGCCGAGTAAGCCTCCGAGCAAGGCAATCGGTACCAACACAAAAGAAAACACCGGGATGGCCGCGAAGTTGACGAGGAGTCCTGCAACCGAGAAACGCGAGAACCAGAGGATCGTGATCGGTAACAACGCAAGACTGACGCGCCATTGCGTGCGAAGCGTATCCAGGAACCACGCGCGCAAACCCTTGCCTTGTGAGTCTCCTGCTGCGATCAGCGTGGCCATGGCGACAAAAGACAGCCAAAATCCCGACGATAGCGGCGCGAACGGGTCGATGAGCAGCACGGCGATGGCGGCGAGACCCAAGACGTCGAAACCGGAATGCACCCGACCGGAAAGCCTCAGCGCCCACCACACGGCGAGCATGACTACGGTGCGTTGCGCGGGGATGCCGAACCCGGCGAGCGCGGCGACGACCCAGCAGAAGAGTGTGACGTGCATCCCCGAGATGGCCACGAGATGCGTCGTACCGGTATCGCTGAACACCCTCCATTGCTCGCGACTCACCTCTCCGGTCGCACCGACCGCAAGACCTGCGAACAACGCTGCGGCATCACGATCGACGACGACGCCTCGAATGCGACGAACGATCTGCTCACGTAATGCAAGGAGCCCCGCACGCTGCGGTGCGACCTGCCGAGTTCCTGCGAACGGTAACACCACGGCTCGTGCATGCATCCGGTCACGGAAGAACTCGCGTTGTTCGTCGAACCCGCCCGGGTTCGTGTTCGCACGCGGCACACTGAGCTGCAAGAGCAAACGCCAGCGCTCGGCCGCACGTGGCAGCGGCGCGACAGGCTCGTTCCAACTCACCCGCGCTCGTAGCGTTCGCTGCAACGAGGCGGGTGACTCGACGACGAGTTCGGCGTCGAACTCGATGCCCGTCGTCGTGCGTCGTACGAGCGAGTCGATCTTTACTTCTGAAATCACGCGCTGCCCCTGATCGGCCGGTGACCAACGCTGAGCCAATTGGTCGAGCGACACGAGCACGGTGACGAAGGCTGCGCTCGCACCGATGCCGAACACGAGAAAAAGCACGCGCAGGCGTACGAAGAACGAGACGGCGAATGCAGCGATCGCGAGCAGCACCAGGGCGATGAGGGTGTAGAGCTCGGGTCGGAGCGGTCCGAAGAGCACGGCCATCACGCCGAGCAACGTCGCGAGACCCGCGACGGTGCTGCTACAGTGGCGCCCCGCGATGCTTCGAAACACGATCCGTCAACTCGGTAGGAAGGTGCAGGCCTCGCGCGACCGCTGGTTCGCGCGTCCCTTCGCGCACGTATTCATTGATCCGCGTCTTTGGTCGCTGCAGCGTCGCAGCATTACCTCCGCCTTCGGCATCGGGCTTGCCATCTGTTTCATCCCGCTGCCGGTGCACATCCCGCTGGCCTTCATGCTGGCGATGCTCCTGCGACTGAACGTACCGACGCTCATCGGCACGGTATTCATCGTGAATCCGTTCACCGTCGTACCGATCTATTACCTCGCCTACCTCACGGGTCGATTCGCGCTTGGCCAAGCTCCGGGGAATTTTCGGTTCGAGCTCAGTTGGGATTGGCTGTAAAACGGGCTCGGCCCGGTCTGGAAGCCGTTTTTGCTCGGCTGTCTGATTTGCGGGGTGGTGTTCGGTCTCGTCGGCTGGCTGGTGCTCGACCGCATCTGGCGATCGCGCGTGCGCAAGAAGTACCGCACGCGGGGCAGCCGCTCAAATCCCTGAACTTGTGTCTTTGCCCGAATACGGGCTGAGGATCACCCGACCAGCCGACCCTCGGTCAGCGTCAGCACGCGATCCATTCGCGCCGCCAAGCGCACATCGTGTGTCACGATTACGAGCGTCGTGTGTCGATCACGATTGAGTCGCAGCATGAGCTCGAATACCTGCTCGGCGTTGCGCCCGTCGAGATTGCCCGTCGGTTCATCGGCGAGTACGAGCGCAGGCTCCGTCACGAGCGCCCGAGCCACGGCGGCGCGCTGACGCTCACCCCCCGAGAGCTGATGAGGACGATGCGTGAGCCGGCTGCCGAGCCCGACTTCTTCGAGGATTGAACTCGCCCGCGCTTTCGCCTCGGCCGTCGCCATGCGACGAACGAGCAAGGGCATCGCGACGTTCTCGAGTGCACTGAACTCCGGCAGAAGGTGATGAAACTGGTAAATGAATCCGATCGTGCGGTTGCGCAGCGCGCTGCGCTCGATTTCATTGAGTGCGTGCAGATCGCGCCCTTCGATGCGAACACTGCCGAGCGTCGGCTTATCAAGGCCTCCCAGAATCTGCAGCAAGGTCGTCTTGCCCGAACCTGAGGCACCCACGATCGCCACACACTCCCCGCGCTGCAGACGCAGATCGAGACCATCGAGTACGCGCAAGGTGGACGTCCCCTCGCGAAATTCGCGAACGACGCCTTCAGCTTCGAGTACGACTTCATTCATGACGCAAGGCCTCCGCAGGCTGGGTACGCGACGCACGCCAGGCGGGATACAGGGTGGCGAGCGCACAGAGCGCGAATGCGACACCGCAAACGCGGGCGACATCCGACCATTCGACGTAAGCGGGTAAGTCCGTCATGAAATACACCTTCGCATCCATGAACTGTACGCCGAAGAGACCTTCGATGCCCCGGACGATGCTCTCGACGTTCTCGGCGAGCAGGATGCCGAGCGCAGCGCCGGCGATCGTCCCGGCAAGACCAATCAACACCCCCTGCACGGCGAAGGTACGCAGAATATCCGCAGGAGTCGCTCCGAGCGTGCGGAGCAATGCGATATCGCCCTGCTTTTCTTTGACGATCATCACGAGCGTCGAGACGATGTTGAACGCCGCGACCCCCACGATGATGAGCAGGATGACGAACATCATCCCCTTGGTGAGCTCGATGGATTGGAAAAAATTCGCATGGTTGCGTGTCCAGTCGCTCACGTAGTACCCCCCACCGAGCGTCAACGCCAGCTCACGCACCACCTCCGGCGCCCGCCCAGGGTCATCGAGCGCGAGACGTACGCCCGTCACGTCGCCACCCAAGCGATAGAGACGCGCAGCGTCGTCGATATGCATCAGCGCGAGGCCACGATCGAACTCATACATGCCGGACTCGAACGTGCCGATGACCTTCACACGGCGCATACGCGGGACGACCCCCTCTGGCGTCGCACTACCCTCCGGGACGATGACGACGATCTCGCCACCTCGCGCGACGCCGAGCTCGCTCGCGAGTGTCGTACCGAGGATGATCGACCACGAGCCTGATTTCAGATCTTCAATGCGCGCATCACGAAGGTGCTGTGCGAGACCCGTCGCCTCGCGCTCGAGCTCAGGGTCGATGCCTCGCACCGCACTGCCGAGCACACGTGATCCGTTGGCGATCATCGCCTGCGCCTCGACGTAAGGTACGGCATGCTGCACGCCGGGACTTTTGAGCGCGAGACTGCGAATGCCTTGCCAATCAGAGAGTTTGCCCTCGAGCCCGATGAGCGTCGCGTGCGAGGTCACCGACAAAATCCTCGATCGCAACTCGCGCTCGAAGCCATTCATGACCGACAGCACCACGATGAGCACGGCGACGCCGAGCATGAGACCCGCCGTCGACATGAACGCCACGAACGACACGAAACCCCGACGATGCGTCGAGCGCAGATAACGCGTACCGACCATCCAGGTCCAGGCATTGCGTACCATCACTCGTACCTCAGAGCTTCGGCGGGCGCGACACGAGACGCTCGGATGGCCGGATACACCGTGGCGGCGGCCGTCACGACGAGCGCAATGAGTGCGATGGTGATGACGTTCTCAGTGCGCAGTTCTGCGGGGATACGCGTCACGTAGTACACGCTAGGATCCATCACCTGAAAACCGAAGACCGATTCCATGAGCGGTACGATGTCGGCGACGTTGAGCGAGAGCATTACGCCGAGGGCGACGCCCGATGCAACGCCCGCCCAACCGATCACGAGCCCTTGGGTGAGGAAGACGCCGAGTACACTGCGCGGCGACGCTCCGAGCGTACGCAGGATCGCGATGTCCGTGCGCTTGTCTGTCACCACCATGACGAGCATCGCCACGATGTTGAACGCAGCTACTCCCACGATCAGCATTAGGATGATCGACATCATCCGCTTCTCGATACGGATGGCCCGAAAATAGTTGGAGTGATCTTGAGTCCAATCGCGCAGGGTGAGTCCAGCCCCGAGACGATCGCCGAGTTGGGAATTCAGCGCGGGTGCGGACATCGGATCATCGAGCTTCACGTGCAAACCGAAAGCTCGCGCATCGTCGGAGGTGAGTGCGCGCACATCATCGAGATGCGCGAGCGCAAGCGTTCCGTCGTGATCGTGCAGACCGATCTCGAAAATTCCGCTCACCGAGAACTCGCGCAATCGCGGCGCAGGCGCGCCCCCTTCGGCGACGCCGGGTACCAGCAAGGTCACGCGGTCTCCGACCGCGACACCAAGCAGACGCGCGACAACGCTGCCGAGGATGATTCGATCACCACCGGGGACGAGATCGTCGAGTCGCCCTTCGACCATGGCCGCGGCAGCGACGGACACCGCAGGCTCGAGTTGCGGATCGACCCCTCTCAACTGCACCGGTAGCATCTCGGGGGTGCGCAGCGCGAGCGCCTGAATTTCGGCATACGGTGCGACACCCCGCACTCGAGGGTCTGATCGCAGCACCGCGAGCGCCCCCTGCCAGTCGTAGTCGCCCGCTCGGGTGGCGGCTTGGGCTGATCCCTGAACCGACGAGGGCGGCCCTCCACCCGGTTCGCCGGCGACAATCACCCGCGCGTGGCTCGACAGGGCGAGCAACCGGTCGCGGAGCTCACCCTCGAAGCCATTCATGACCGACAGCACCACGATGAGCGCAGCGACGCCCACTGCGACCCCGGCCAGCGAGACCCAGGTGATGAACGAGACGAAGAATTTCCGCGTTCGCGAGCGCACGTAGCGCAGACCGACGAACAAGGACAAAGGCTGGAACATTCGGGGCCGATTTAACCATATCGAGACCACCCCATCGCGGGGCTTGCCTCCCCGAAGCGGCTCTGTAAGCTTGCGCGCCCATGTCTCGGCTCCTCCGGCCCCCTATTCCCGACTCCGGGCGCCCGCAGGTGCACTGGAGCGGCTTGCATGGCAGTGCCACAGCGCTTGCCCTCGCCGAGGCGGCCGCCGCCGACGATCAGCCCTGGCTCGTCATCGAGTCCGACAGTCGCAGTCTCGAGCGCCGTCGTGCCGAACTGCAGTTCTTCGCCCCGCCGGGTCTGCGCCTGCTCACGCTGCCGGACTGGGAGGTGCTGCCCTACGACGTCTTCTCGCCACACCCGGACATCACGAGCGATCGGCTGCTCGCACTGGCGGAGCTGCCGGACCTGCGACGCGGCATCGTGCTCGTCACCATCGACACGATCCTGCAACGTCTGGCGCCCCGCCAATATGTGGCGAGTCGCAGCTTCTCGCTCGCTGTCGGCGAACGTCTCGCGCTCGAGGCCTTTCGACTGCGCCTGACCGAAGCGGGTTACTCCTCGGTGAGCCAAGTGGCCGGCCCCGGTGAGTACGCCCTGCGCGGCTCGCTGCTCGATGTGTTCCCCATGGGCGCCGACGGCCCTTTGCGCATCGATCTCTTCGACGACGAAATCGAGGCCATCCGGAAGTTCGACCCCGAGACTCAGCGTTCTCGCGAATCGATTCCTGCCGTGCGTCTGCTGCCGGCGCGCGAGATGCCGCTCGATGCCGATGCCGTACGCGCCTTCCGTCGCCGCTATCGGACCCGTTTCGATGGTGACCCGACCCGCAGCGCCATCTATCGCGGCGTGAGCGATGGCATCGCCCCGGCGGGCATCGAGTTCTACCTACCGCTTTTCTTTGACTCGACTGACACGCTCTTCGATTACTTGCCGAGCCGCGCACGCATCGCCGATTTCACCGGTAGCCTCGAGGGCGCCATCGAGCGGGCGTGGCAAGCACTGCAGCTGCGCCACGATGATCGCTGCGGCGACATCGAACGACCTCTTCTGCGCCCAGAAGAGCTTTTCATTGATCTTGAGACTATCCGTAACGGTCTCGACCGACATCCGCGGATCGTACTCGACACCTTCCGCAGCGAAGACACATCGCCGGCTCACCATGATTTTGGCGCCAAACTGCCGCCGGAACTGCGACTCGATCCGCGCGCCGAAAAACCGCTCGCACCGCTACAAGATTTTCTCGCGCACCATGAGGGTCGCGTACTGCTCGCCGCCGATTCACCGGGCCGTCGCGAAGTGCTCAGCGAGTTGCTGCGAGGGGCCGGCCTCAAGGCTGCCGCCTGCGAAGGTTGGCAAGCATTCGTCACAAGCGAGGCCCGCCTCGCGCTGACCGTCGCACCGGAACTCGCAGGTCTCGTGCTCGTCGATCCGGCGCTCACCGTGCTCCCTGAGTCGCAACTCTTCGGCACTCGCGCCCGACAGGAACGACGACGACGCAAGATCACCGCCGATCCGAACGCCATCCTCCGTGACCTGCAAAGCCTCACGGCCGGCGCGCCAGTCGTGCACGAGGAATACGGTGTCGGTCGATACGTGGGCTTGCAAAGCATGGACGTCGGAGGCCAGAGCGGCGAGTTCCTCGTACTCGAATACCGCGACGGCGATCGGCTCTACGTGCCCGTGCATTCTTTGCAGCTCGTGAGTCGCTACTCGGGTGCCGCCCCCGAATCGGCACCGCTGCATAAACTCGGCACCGATCAATGGTCTCGGGCGCGCAAGCGAGCTGCCGAAAAAGTGTGCGACGTCGCCGCCGAGCTGCTCGATCTCTATGCGCGTCGCAAAGCCCGCCGGGCGAGCCAACTCCCCTCGCGAGACCTCGAATACCAAAGCTTTGCCAATGCTTTCCCCTTCGAAGAGACGGCGGACCAGGCCGAGGCGATCGGCAAAGTCATCAAAGATTTGGCCTCTGAGCAGCCCATGGACCGCATCGTCTGCGGCGACGTGGGCTTCGGCA
>SXGQ01119275.1_pt1 | contig 13262 bp, 11 predicted proteins | sample 3178371 | NCBI WGS metagenome assembly SXGQ01 (sample SAMN11356859, study PRJNA531348) | freshwater metagenome | isolation source: freshwater sample F1-20 | place: China: Fuxian Lake, Yuxi | collected 2017-12-25
GACTAAGGTTAATATCGCTCCCTTCACTTGGGCGTATCCCTTTGGTCGCATCATCGAACTGGCCGACGGACAGTTGCTCATGACGATGTACGGCGGATACCTGCCGCTTTCGTTGAGAGGAGATGCCGTCAATGATAAGGATGATGTCACCCAAGCGATGCGCAAGCTTGGCGACCAAAAGCCGGAGGGCCAGCGCGGCGACTTCGCCTTCATCGTCAAGTCCAACGACGGAGGTAAGACATGGGAAAATCTTCGCGTCATCGCGCGGGGTTTTAACGAAACCTGCCCAGTAGTCCTGCCCAACCAGCGTATTCTCGTGGCGATGCGGAGCACCGAAGGCGGGGCTTCCACTTCCACAGCGTACTCGGATGACGGCGGCAATACCTGGTCCGCCCCGGTCCGGATCAGCAATGAGCGTGAGCATCCGGCCGACCTGCTATTGCTCAAGAGCGGCGAATTACTTTTGACCCATGGCCAGCGTAACAAGCCGTACGGAGTGCAGGTCATGCTGAGCAAAGACAATGGCACGACTTGGGGAGCTAATCGCATGATGCTCGCTTGGGACGGCGACCACATGGATTTGGGCTATCCCGTCACGGTCCAGCGCAAAGATGGCAAGCTGGTCACAGCCTACTACATCGTTTACGGCCAAAAGAATCGTGTGGTCTTGGAGGGACCTTCACCCGATGAAGCCTATATCAAGGGAGTTATTTGGGATCCGGTTTTCCCATGATTGATCTACTTCCGGCGCCATCCCCTTAATTTTTTATGATCACCATTAGCCTTGGCTTAAAAAATAACCGCCCCAGCACTCAGTTTTTGCGCTGGACTGCACCGACGTGTGCTACCGCCTCGTTTTTACTCCCGACCATTGCCTTTGCTTTTGCGACTGAAAGTACCCTTGGCGCACCCGCGACACCGGCCATGCCCGTCATCACCGCGATAGATCATCATCGATCAACGATCTATCATTCTCCGCAAACCCCAGGCTTTACAAGTTGGGTAGGAGCTTGGGTCATGCCCGATGGCAGTATTATGACAAGTTTTACGCAAGCCACCGGCCCAGTAGAAGGCCGCCCTCTGGCCCCAAAACAGATTCAACAAAAATTAGACTGGCCGCCCCCCGGTCATTCAAAAAATTATGACATGACCGGACTCGATATGAGCAATGTTCATCTCCGTTCAACCGACGCAGGACATTCCTGGGATAGAATTAGTGCAGATTCTTTTAAATCGAATATGAACGGCATAACGGGCGAACCAGAGGTTGCGCTCGTTGACGGGACGGTTCTTCGAGCCGTTTGGGGGCAATATCTTCCCTTTAACCCTGAATTACCCCAGACGGGATATCTTCAGCGCTCCCACGATAAGACGTCTACCTGGGGAAGCCCGGAAATATTGCTAGATCCGAATATTTTTCTCACCTATCCTAAGAGGTTGAGGGTGCTAAAAGATGGCCGCATCATCCTGTTGGGTGGAGTTGCCGCCCAACCGGCGAATAGTAGTCTAAGCCGTGAGGCTATGGCGAAGTATATTGAGCCACTGCTCTTGGTTTCTTCTGATCAAGGGAAAACTTGGGCAGGCCCCATCGCAGTGATACCTCCAAACCACCGAGATAATTGGGGTGGCGAAGAATTTGACGCAGCGGAACTCCCCAACGGAGATCTTCTCTGCGTGTTTCGCCGCCCAAATCCGGCAGTCAAAAGCCAAGAGTCGGATTTTGTGGCAAAAGCTGGAGACCCGCACCGCAATAATCTCCCCCGCGAAGTGAGGTGGCAGGGTGTGTTAAAAAAAGCAGGGGCTTCATGGATTCCAGCTGAGCCTCATGCAGCTCCATTTCCGCATAGTGGGCATCCGGAACTGCTGGCGACTAGTGACGGGCTTGTGTTGCACATTGCTACTTCAGGAATCCACTGGACGAGTGATGCAGGCGAGACTTGGCACCGGCTTGAAATTCCAGGGTCAGCCTATTACCCGCGTTCCGTCCAGGCCACTGACGGTCGAATTTTAGCCTTTGGTCATATCGGCGGTGACGACGCCTACGGGAAAAATGATCAGGCAATCGTGATGGATTCATTTCGACTCGTGCGAAAGTAGTATGGAATGAACCTAGGCCAAACCTCTCTGCCCTTTCGCCCCGAGCTTCGGCATAAAAATTCAACCTGACTGGATCTTTCTGATGATCATAGATAGCCATGCTTACTGCTTCACCGCACCAGACACCGCGGCCGGCCACGCCTCCCCCGAGCAACACATGGAATTCTGGCAGAGGCAGTATGCGCTGCACCATCAACCTACTTTCCGAGTGCGAGATCGGAAACCAGGTGATGCACGTTTGCTGCTTGAGCCAACCCCTGACGATCCACTGCAAATCGCGCCGGACCGCAACTTTCGAGTTGATCGAATCTGTAATCGTCTGGTTTGGACCATCGGCGATGAAGATTATACCAAGCAGCAGTTACCCCCCAATGTTATTGAATTTGGGGCCGGCGCGCTCATCAGCGAAATGGATCATGCCGATGTTGACTGGGCCCTGTTGCACGTTGACGCCACCCTGTCTAAAGATCTCACCGCCTTAGTTTCGTATGTCCGTGCATTCCCAGGCAGACTTCGCGCAATGGCGCCCGTGGATGAATGGCTGATCCCAAGCAATCCAGATATAGCGATAAAGCAGGCGAATGATGCTATTCGAACGCACGGGTTACACGCCTTGAAAATTATCCCCGAGTACGCCTACCGCATGACGAACTCGCGTAGTTTTAATGAGCCATCATGGACCCCTTTCTGGGATGCAGTTGTTGCATTGGGTGTCCCACTATTTTTTACGTTGGGCGATCGCCCAAATTCAACTAACCCGCGACAGGGTTTCATTGATGAACTCCATGAATTACGAAAGTGGCAGGAGCGCTATCCCACAACAACCGTCAGCGTCACCCACGGGTTCCCTTGGCGTGACTTTCTCGATGGAAATAAATTCGTGCTACCATCGGAGATGTGGAAACCCTTCACCGATTCGAACATCTGCCTCGAAGTAGGATTCCCTTTTCGCATCGGAGATATCTTTGAGTACCCTTACGTAGAATGCCGACCCGTGATTGATGCGATGGTTCGCCATATTGGCCCCGATCGGTTGCTCTGGGGCACCGATATGCCATTCCAAAATCGCTTCTGCACCTACCGTCAATCGCGCTACTATATCGAGAAACACTGTCGGGATTTAATATCGCCCGAGGATTTAGCGAAAATTATGGGCGGTACGGCGGCAAGAATCTTGCACCTATAGCTATTATTTATCCTGGCTTGGGTCGCGACCGAGTTTCAATACCTACCGAAAGCGTTGCTGAATATGAGACAGACGGCGTAGGCCGTAAACCGCTTCAGTATATATATTTGCTCTATTTTACACGGCGAAATCAAGTAGCGGACAGCATGGCTTGGCTAGCCATAAATCCACTACACGAAAATCCAATATTACGCTCAAAAATTAGCGCTTATGCTTTTCAAACCAATCAGCCGCGGTTTTATCATCAGAGTGTTTAAACTGCTGTACCCTTAGTTCAGTTATATTTGCCAAAGGCTGACAGGCAATAGCCTGCACCAGAAAATTAGCCATCTCCGCGCAACTCATGAATGTGTGGCGCGGCACCTGCCGCTCACCCCAGTATTCACTATCGACAGTGCCAGGCCAAATATTTGTGAGCCTAATGTATATTCCCTGCGCTACCCAGCCTTCTAACTGGTAGCGGAGGGATGCGGTCAAGCCCTCCAAAGCATGCTTACTGATAGCATAAATGGGGGCCACCCCGCTGCCATTAGTGCCCGCGTCACTTGATATCATGATAATATGGCCACTTCTCTTTTCCCGCATGGGCTCTAAGGCAGCTCGTGTCAGAAAAAAGGCCCCATCAATATTTGTAGCCATCGTCCGCTTGTATTCTGCCGTCGTGCAGCGATAAATTTCTGCTGGAAAACCAATAGCGGCATTATTGACCAAGACATCCAAGCAACCAAAATGATCGAGGCATTGGGCCATAACTGCACTGCAAGCAAGCTCCCGCCCAACATCAGCCTGAATAATTAAAGGCGCCGGATGGCCCGAAGCTGAGATCTCATCAGCTAGAATCTTTAATTTAGTATAATTTCTTGCGACCGCGATTGTTTTTGCTCCGGCTTTAGCCAGAAGCTTTACCGTCGCTCGGCCGATCCCAGAACTCGCCCCTGAAATGAGAATTACCTTATTCTCGATCGACACAAAACCAAGGTCAGCTGCAGATAAATTCATTACATATCGCTGTCATAGAGCTATTTCCAAGTCTAGTAAAAAATACTTAATCGGCGAACATTTTTAAATATCTAAATATATAGTTGTATTTTATAAAAATACGTAAACGGTCTTTAAGTGTATGAAATCACTACCCCAATCCTCACCGTTCAACCGCAGGTTGAAATACCTCGCTCTGTCCTTCGGCATAGCTTTTCCACTACTCGCGCAAACGACGGCTTCAAATAAAGCCGAAGAGAAAGACAAAGAAACAGTCGTCTTACCTGCATTCGTTGTTAGCGATACTAGAAATACAGGCTACGCTGCGCGCGAAGCATTGTCGGGTAATAAAACAAGGCAAGCACTCGCTAATCTTGCTGGTGCCTACTCAGTAGTTACTAATGATTTACTTAAAGACATGGGATATATGCAGAGCATCCCGTCGCAAGTTAAATTTGTCGTGCCAGGAGTTACCCCCTTCGTCGCTGGAGATCAATACATGGTGCGAGGACGTCGAAGCGGGGGCGGAACCGATGATGGGCAAAATTCAGTTATATTTTTTGCGGATTCAATCGGTATTGATTCAATCGAAATCGCTAAAGGTCCGCAGGCGGTTTTATACGGGCAAGCTGCTGGCATCTTCGGCAATGTTATGCGTATTTCAAAAAAGCCTCTACCAAAATCTCAAGGACGTTATGAGTTTATCTACGGGTCATATGATCACCGTAGAGTGACACTTGATTTGACTGGCCCTTTAACAAATGGTTTTTCCTACCGTTTTGTCGGGGCTAAACAAAATTCTGGGCACTTTTTAAAAAATTACCTGGATCATCGAAAAGTGGGTATTGGCACTCTGCAGTGGCGTAATAGTAAAACCACGGTTCGGTTCTTATACGAATACCAAGATCTTAGACAGCGGACTGATGAAAATACTGTCGGCACCTCAGGACTTGTCTTCAACGTGGATCGGCGAGGTGGTCGGACGGAAGGATATGCGCCAAACTGGGGACATTATAATGATGTAGGCAATATGGCACGAATTAACATCATACATCAGTTCAGTCCTGATTGGCAATCGAGGATTTCTCTCAGCCGAGTGACAACTTTTCGTGATTATGTTTACCTCCTCGGGCCCAAGGAAGATCGCAATAGCAGCGGCGTAGGACTTAATACTATGACTCAGGATTATTTTAATTATTACGAATACTACGTGGCCCAAGCATTTATTTTCGACAATCTTGGAAAATTTAAGATTGGAAAAATTCCGACGCAGAGTAATTTCGGATTTTCGCAAACAAAATTTACTCCACTTAATGCTACAAGAAACTATATAAGCAAATATTTTAGTTCGGTTATGGATTCGCCCGACTACAGTAAGCTCCTGCAGCCAAGAACCTCAGAAGGAGCGACCGGTTCTATTTATGGATCAGTGACGACGGCGACTAGCACTTATCTGCTACAAACTGTTGATGCTATTCCCGATAAATTGATCCTTAGTGCCGGTGCAGCTTATAATAAATCAGTTGTAGTAAATCCGAATACAAATATTACTACCACCAATCAAGGGGCTTGGGTCAAACGGTATGGGGCGGTCTTCAAACCGTTGAAAAATATCTCAGTTTATTATGGTTATGCCACTATGTTCTCCCCATCGTCTGTTACCACGCTGGATGTGAATGGCAATCCGATGCCGGTTGTCACTGGCATAGGTAGTGAAATAGGCGTAAAAGCCTCGCTTATGGACGGCCGAGTAACAGCTGTTCTTGATTACTACAAACTGTCTAGAACTAATATATCAATATATACGGGTAAGACAAATTCGCGAGGTTTAGGTTATTATGAGCTAGTCGGCGATGAAGACAGCAAGGGATGGGAGGCTGAACTCCATATGAAGCTAACAAATAACTGGCAAATAGCCGCCGTTGCTTGGAAAGGAGATTCCTTAGATCGCTTTGGTAAACAATTTTTTAATTCTTTAAAGGAATCAGCAGGTTTTTATACCTCTTATAAATTCACGGAGGGTTCCCTTGGTGGACTCACCATAGGAGGCGGCAGTTATGGTCAAGGGCGTCGCTATGTGCTACCAGCAGCTGCCGCTGGATATGTGCAGCACAATCTATTTGCTAGGTATAATTTTGCTGGGTTTGATCTGCAAGTTAATATCGAAAACTTAACCAACGTTGATTATGTGTCTGGTGTATGGTCACAATATGATATTAGCGCCGGGGCCCCGAGGACATTCGTATGGCAACTCTCTCGGGATTTCTAATAGGTTAGTTTCTCTGCTTTCTTTGTTGGGGTAAGTTCACCCGAACTTGCCCCTTCTATTTCCCGCTAATAATTCGATCCCAATAACTCATTATTCGGCAGTTCAATGTATTCTCCCGCACCGGAGATATTAATCAGTTAGGGCTGCTTCGAAAATGCCCATTATATTTTTCATAAATTTAAGTAGTCTAATATTTCTTTCCGCCCTCAGCATTAATCTTTGGGCGGGCGGGCCAGGAGAAAAGGCCGCACTTACTGCAACTCTGCCTAAAAAAATAACCGAAATAAAACTCAATGGCCTGCGGATCCGCGTAGGTGAACCCGTCCAAGTGGCGGCGCAACTGGCATGGGCCGAAGGACCTAATCGCCGTTGGGTTATGAATCACCCCGTCCCATCAATGGCCCGCTTTCATTCGGGTGAGCTACTCATATCTTATTCCCTCGTTTCTGACTATAATGATAATCCCAGAAATCTGAGCGGCCTGCAATTTTCATCAGATAACGGACAAACCTGGAGCTCGCGTCGTGATTTTGTGGGGGAGCATCAGGCAATGGTATACGCACCGCTAGATGGTGCAACCTTACTGGGGATTCCAGCTTACTTGTCGGCATCGACGGAAAAAAGTGACCGCAATTTCGAGGGCACCTACACCCGTCTAGAATTAGGCGGCGGGCGCGTTATTCTGGAGCCGAGTGGGGTAAAAGTAGTTGACTGGCCATGGCCCATGGCGAGCGCGGCAGGAGCTGGTTACGGCTTCTTTAATGATAAACCAGTACCCGGTATCTTCCCTACTTCACGTATGGTGCCGTTCTGCTTCGATGGCAATATCTTGAAAGTTGATGGGCATTGGATCGCCACTGGTTACGGGATTAAAAAAGGGGATCCACAATATTTTAATGCCATCTTAGCGTCGGAGGATCAGGGTCGAACTTGGAGGTATTTCTCGACCGTTGCTGACGCGACTGATTTACCTAAAGGGTACCAAGCCGTGGGAGTGCGTAAAGGAGCGGAAGGACCTAACGAAATTTCTATGATCCAGTTGGCCGATGGAGATCTGATGGCCGTATTTCGTGTCGGCAGTGGTAAACAATGGAATTTGCGACGGGCTTACAGCCATGATTTTGGCCGCTCTTGGAGCAAAGCGGAAGTAATCCCAGCATTCAGCGTGGAGCCTAGTCTGATTAAAATGAATAACGGAATTATCGTTCTGTCCAGCGGACGGCCAGGAATCAGGATTTGGTTTTCGACGGATCAACGCGGAAAAACTTGGCAAGATATTGATATCGTCGAAATCCACAATCGCTGGGCCCCGGATGCAACATACCGGATCGGTTCATATGAAGGCGGCGTTCACCATGCAGCCTCTACTGGTCATGAGCAGTGGCAGACGTCCTCCTACACGGAACTAATAGAAGTAGCCCCCAATCGACTGCTGCTCGTCTACGATCGTAGCGCTAAACCCGAACCTGAAAATGAAGCTGATCTCACACGGATATTTGTCCTGCCGCTCGAAATCATTCGCGACTAAACCAACAATGCCCTCTTTGCTCCAGCCGTCAGCCCCATCGCTTAATCGATTATTCTTCGGGGCAGCCCTCGTGATGAATGCGGCCGGTTACTTAATGGCGAATCAGCCTGAATCACTTTCGATTGCTTGGAGTCATGCAACCCCCATGCCAGAACCGCGTGATGGTTATGCGGCTGGGGTGATGGAGGGACGCCTTCTTGTCATTGGAGGAACCTACTGGGAAGGGAGTAAAGACCAATGGAGTAAAAAGATATTCAGTGCGAGCACCCATGCGTTCGATCCAGCAACCCAAAGCTGGGAGAAGCTAGCTGATGCTCCGGTTACCTTAGGTTACCCTGCTAGCACCACATTAGCGGACGAAATTATCATCATAGCTGGATTGCAGAACGGCAAAGCTAGCCAAGAGGTTTACTCCTTAGGTAAAGTTGACCAACAATTTATCTGGCGCCGCTTACCCCCCCTACCAGAGCCAAGGGTATTTGCCAGTGCAGTCACCATCGGGAAAATTATCTTTGTGGTTGGCGGCACCCTTGAATTTGAGCCCTTGGACGAGAAAGGTACTTGCTGTACAACTAAGACAGCCCGAAATACTTTGTGGGCTCTCGATACGGCGGAAGTAACACCAAGATGGCAGGAGCGTTCTGGTTACCCTGGGGAGCTTCGCTGGCTCCATCAAGCGGCCACCGACGGCACGGCACTTTATATGTTTGGTGGAATTTATCAGGCAACGCCGAATGCTCCGGTCCAAAAAATTAATGATGTCCTGCGCTACGATATAAAAACTGACCGCTGGTCACGGTTAGCGGATATGCCGGAAGCCATGCAAATGGCCACAGCGCTAGGCCTGCAGAATAAAGTGATCTTAGTGAGCAGCACGACAGAAGTCATGTTGTTTAATCCGCAAAACGTAAGCTTCTCTGCGCTTAACCGCATGATTGAACGAGTATCGATCACTAAACTTCAATGGATTCCGCCGTATCTGGTCGGAGCTGGGGGCGAAAATGAACTTGAGGGCGATCGGCGTCGATCAGCCTGGACCTTCCTCGGACGAGTAAGCGCAGCGCCCTACCAGCCTCCATTAGTGAAAATTAAACAATAATTAACTTTCAGTCGCAGAATTGAGGAAGGACATTTTCTGCCATCAGGCCGTTGCCCCCTCAAGCCTTAGCCTTACCTTTTTAAAAAATTTGTTAAATCGAGAGTCAACTTTAGCGCCGTAAAAATCGCGCACACACCAAATCAAAATGCCTACAACTAATCTTACCCGACGTGACTGGTTTAAAACTGCGACCCTAATGGGCGCATGCACTGCCCTACCCTTACGGGCATTAGGCAAGGCCAAGCTGGACTGGGTTGATCAGCCAACCCAGCAACTCAAAGGACTGCGGGTGACATGCTCTGAGCCCGTCCTGGTTAAGCGCAGCAAGTGGTTTTGCTGGTTCCCCTCGCTGATTCGACAGCTCGATGGAACCCTATGGGCAAGTATGAGTGCGTACGCGGATGTGGCTGCTTCTAACAGCGTCGACTATCTTTCCCGATCACGCGACGGAGGTTTGACGTGGGATGAGCCACGAATAATCGCAGATGCCGGCGAAATCTACCTGCTTTTATCGGATGGCAGGGCTGTCATCATTCCCTACTACCTTCGGCCGAAGTCAGCCGACACCATTGGGGCACCTTGCAATGTAATTATGCCGAACGGGCAACTTACGATGATTGGTTCAGGTGTAACGGTCGGTGGTTGGCCTAAACCTCCAGCTGTTGATGCCGATTTGGGGATCGCTCAGTTCAGCTTCAACGGACAAGTAGAGCGAGGCCGAAAAGGAGAATTTCTTACCACCCTCTATGGGAAATTTGTGAACGATAAGCGTTATTCGCTTATCTTTGCGGAATCAGCGGATGGTTTTGCTTGGCACATTCGATCTATAGTAGCAGGCCCGGAATACGGACTTGAGAGCGAAGAGGGCCCTTGTGAATCTGCTGTAAGTCGACTCAGAGACGGCAGGTTAATGTGTATTTTCCGAGTAGCCTCTTACGTCAATTATGGGCAAACTTTCAGCGAAGATGATGGTCAGACATGGACTAAGGCCGAACCAATTTTAGCGAAATCAGTGCAACCGAGTCTCGCCGTTATGCCCGATGGAGTTATCGCTCTGTCCGGAGGGCGCCCAGGTATATTTGTTTGGTTTAACTCAAGCGCGGGCCTTGGTGAATGGCAGTCCATTGATATCCAAGCCCAGCACAACGCAGCGCACCCCAACGACTTGATTAACTTAATTCCCGCTGCCATGCGCCACGCCAAAAGTGCGGAATTAATCAAGCAGGGGCTCAGCGGATTCACCTCAAGTTATTCCGAATTGATCCGGCTGGATGAGCGACACCTGCTGATGATTTATGATCGAACAGGCCTAGGCTGGAATACCATTCCCGATGAATCTCCCGAGACTAATAGCGTTTGGGTCATGCGGCTAACAGTAGAATCGTAAACGCTTAGCCCGCGCAGATTATTTAGACTACGGCTTGCGTCTTTCTAAGCAGCGCGGGGGATATAGGGCAGATAGTGGAGGCGGTCTAGATCGGTGTCTTGCTTAGCTGCTAAGCCTTGGCGGCGATGCACTGCAACTGAGGTAATGACCAACCACGAGCGCGCACGAGGCAGGCTAGTGTTTGCAGCGAGAAAGCAGCGTGGCATCGCCATCTTCTCTAGCAGGCGGTAGCCAGAAGCGGCAATCTATTCAGCCTGCGAGAAGCAGGCTCAGCTTGGCTCAAGTCTTTAGCTGAGCCTCACCAAGCGAACCGGTAAGATGATTCCGCACAAGCGCTTCAGCCGATATGCGCTTTCGAATTAGCTAATTGGCGGGTTCGCCCCCCGTTCGGCATTCAGCCACCGCCACTATCTCGCCAGAGCAATGACGCCCACGCCCTCTATTGGCCCGCACCCACCTTCACTTTTCGAGTGTGCTCCCCGATTACGCCGATCGGGTTGGGCGCATCGCATGCTTTTTCGGACCGCGTGATTTGGGGGCTTGGCGCTGGGGAAAATGAAGATCGTTCGCGCTATGCTCTTGCTCGCTACGTGACAATCTGCGCATCACAGTGGCGAAATCCTGCTGTAGATGTCTTTCCATTGCGACCTTAGCGAGATTGGCATCCCTGATTCTGATAGCCTCCAGAATAATCCCATGCTCATTTACGGTTGAACGTAAATTTGAGATTAATTCATCATGAGTTGTGGGCAAATATGGATCAGGCGTCAGTAAAGGTGATGCACTAACAATGCGCGAGATCAGGCCCTGCTGCAGCACAGCTCGCTTGATTAAGTGATTTTTAGCCGAGGAAGTAATGGCCAAATGAAAATTGATATCTTCGCGGACTAAGATTTCTGACGTCAAACTGGACAAGCGATAGCTGGCGGGATCACTCCCCTCGATTAATTTCTCAACTTCATTAACAATATTTTGATGCGCAAAGCTTATTGCGGCTAGGTCAGACTCAGTCCTAACATCTGCCGCAAGACCGGCGGCATAAACCTCCAGCGCCATTCGCAAGCCACAGATGGCGTTGAATTCATTGGAATCGATCGCTCGGACCCTTGCACCCATACGCGCCAGAATAGTGACCAGCCCGTCTGCCTCCAGTTGAAGCAGCGCATCGCGTACGGGGGTTCGGCTCATTTTGATTTTTTTGCACAACAGATCAGGTTTCAGCGCATAGTTACGCGGAAATTTCCCGCTAAGAATTCGCTCGCGTATGTAGTCGTAGGCTTTTGAGGAATCAGGATTTTTCATTTAATTGAGCGGGTCCCGAAAATTGGGCCGGTGAAATGTTAGTCTGCAGAGTTGGTTGATATGCTGACTTCGGTGGTGGTTGGCAATCCTAAGCGGAGGGACGGATCGGCTTGGCGGTCCGTCCTGGAGCTTGGGATTGGTAAAGATTTCCCCGCGACGAAGCGTTGCGGAGAGAGATAGCCGAGCGAGCTGTGCGGCCGCTCGGTGTTGTAGTCCTGGCGGAAGTCTTCGATGACGACACGGGCCTCGGTGAGGGTCCAGAGCTGCTCGCGATTGAGGCATTCGTCGCGGAAGCGGGAGTGGAATGATTCGACGAAGCCGTTCTCCCAAGGACTCGCCGGTGTGATGGAGATGGTCTTGATGTTCTGCTTTGCTAGCCAGCGCTGGAGTTCCTTGGCGATGAACTCCGGGCCGTTGTCGGACCGGATGAACTCGGGGGCGCCGTGCTGCGCGACCGCCGTCTTTACGAACTGGATCACGTCGGCCGAACCGATCTGACGTTCCGGCCGCAGCACATGCACTTCCTTGGTGTGCTCATCGAGGACGGTGAGCATGCGCAGGGCACCGCCATGTACCGTGGCATCAGCGATGAAGTCCCACGTCCACACATGGCCGCGATGAGTCGCCTGCGTCGGCAGCCCGGTAGATTTACCTCGGCGTGGGATGTAACGCCGGGGCGGCGGCACCCGTAGACCTTCGGCCCGCCGCAGTTTTTGTACCTGCTTGCGGCCGACCTTGTAGCCTTCCCCGCGCAGCTTCACCGCAATGCGGCGGAAGCCGTAGCGCGGATACTTCCGCGAGAGTTCGTGCAGCCGTGCGACCAACCGGGTGCGCTCGCTCGTCGGCGGCCGCCTCCAATACCGGAAGGTCGACCGCGCTAGGCCCAGGCACCGGCAAGCGGTCCGCCCGGAGCACAGCTCGCCTGCCACCACGAAGGCGGCCATCGCTCGCTTGTGTTCCGGGCTTACCATTTTTTTGCGTTCACCGCCTCCAATACGCGGTTCTTTAGCAGAGAGTCCGCGAGCATCTTTTTCAGCTCCGCGTTCTCCCGTTCTAGTTCCTTCATCCGCCTGGCCTCGTTGACGTCGAGTTGGCCAAACTGGCGTTTCCAACGATGAAATGTGACCTCGGAGATATTATGCTCCTTGCTCACTTTCACGATGCTTTTGCCGCCATCGGCCTCCCGCAATATGCGGATCTTCTGTTCGGTCGTGTGTCTTTTGCCTTTCATAATCTGGGTTCCTTTTAGCGCCGCAGACTAACATTACAAGTGGCCTAGTTTTCGGGGGATCACCGCACCGGCATCACGAGCGCGCCACACGGAGCGGCTCGACGATTAGAATTTAGCGCACGTCACTGGCAAGCCAGTGCTTAATTACCCGGCCTTCGCGAAAGACAATAAATAGGGTGTCACTC
>SXGQ01204623.1_pt1 | contig 13262 bp, 13 predicted proteins | sample 3178371 | NCBI WGS metagenome assembly SXGQ01 (sample SAMN11356859, study PRJNA531348) | freshwater metagenome | isolation source: freshwater sample F1-20 | place: China: Fuxian Lake, Yuxi | collected 2017-12-25
AATATAAAATTCCTGCACGAGGACTGATTGGCTTTCAGGGTGAATTTATGACAATGACAAAAGGCACAGGTCTCATGTCACATGTCTTTGATGAATATGCACCTGTCAAAGCCGATATGCCAGGACGTCGAAACGGTGTATTGATTTCAGCAGAACATGGGGAAGCTGTTGCTTACGCGCTATGGAAACTTCAAGACCGAGGTCGCATGTTCTCAAGTCCAGGAGATAAATTATATGAAGGTATGGTGATTGGTATTCATTCGAGAGATAACGATTTGGTGGTGAACCCCATTAAAGGTAAGCAGCTCACCAACGTCAGAGCCTCAGGCACAGACGAAGCAGTGCGTTTAGTTCCTCCCGTTCAATTGACACTCGAATCCGCAGTGGAATTTATTGAAGACGATGAATTGGTTGAAATTACACCTAAATCGATTCGCATTCGTAAACGCTATCTTTTAGAGCACGAAAGAAAAAGAGCCTCCAAAGAGTAATCCGTTAGAATATTTCCTTATGAATAGGCATATTAAAAAATATTTTTTTTATATATGGGGAAGGTTTTTAGAAGTGCTCGGTAAGCCCGATCAAGCGCTTCATTTTTATGCCGAAGTCATTCGTATACGCACTTTTTTTCTCGATGTTCAGCATAGATACCAGGATGTTTTTGAAAAAAGTTCGCAACAATGCACCTTCGAACTTCATGGGGGTGTAGGAGATTTTTTACAACACCTTCCTTTTTTGTTAAAACACAAAGATGCACATTATATTGTCATCACGCATTTCCCTCGTGCAAAAGCCTTCTTTGAAAACTTAGGGATTCACATTCAGCACTATCATTTCTATCAGTTGAGGGAAGAGCACCATCTCATTAAAGAAAATCTCAAAAAAAATAAAAATTCATACCCTGCGCCTAGGCAAGTTTTTTTTGATGTATTTCCATTTTCATCATCAAAAAAGAAATTAGATCATGAGCGATCCATGCCAGTCATTGGTCTTCATATGACGCCAAGTGCGATGACGAGTAGTTCTTTAAGTCGAGACTTTATCGATCAACTCATGCATACACTACTCTCCTACCCAATCAAATTAGTTTTATTTGGTACCCAAGCCGAACTTAGTCAGTTTGGGTTTCAAAAAGATAACCGTATTTCTTTTGCTTCCCATGAAAATATTATTGAGAATTTAGCACAAGTCCAATATTGTGATGTGATGATTGGTGCAGATAGCGTTTTTAAAACAATGTCCTCTATGGCAAACATACCAACCATGATTTTTTATGAGGATGTGAAGAGTCACTTTAGGGATCGTGTCTTTATTGATCCTTATGTCAGAAAAAATATTATGTTTCCCTATAAATATGCTTATCAATCATTAGAGGGTGCGAAAATAAAACCTGCGATTGATTTCATCATGAATATTCTTAAAGATCGATTAAAATTGATTTAGTCGATATCGATAATTCATTTAAAAAAAATCTGGAGTCATTAAAATTAAACAGGCATTGTTTTTAAAAACAAAAAATATTGGGGACTCTATTATCCTAACCTCAGCGATTTCTGCGCTGCCCAAAGACTACCGATATGTCGATATTGTGTGCTTACCTGAAAGTGAGCCTATTTTTAAGATGCATCCGCGCGTGCGACATGTGTTTGTGATTCCGCGTCATCTCAAAGGCCTTTCTAAAATCATAGCCTATATAAAGTTTTATAAAGCAATTGCTTCAGAGACTTACGATTTTTTAGCACATTTTTCAAACGACTGGCGGGGTGCATTCATTCAGCGTTTATTCCCGGCAAAATTAAGTGTGGCTAGAAAAACCCATCGACGAGGTTCATTCTGGCATCAATCTTTCGATATATTGACTGAAAGTTTAGATGATGTGAGACCTATAGCAGAACAAGATGTCGATTTATTAAGAGCTAGCCATCTTTTTCACTCTCAAAAAGCTCCACCTTATCTCGTTAAGCCATCATTCACACAAAAATCAAAAATCAAAACGTGGTTATCGAAACAATCTATTTCATTCAAACAAAAGCTTGTGGTGGTTCATGCACCCTCACGTTGGAAATTTAAAGAGTTACCCATAGCGACTTGGGCTCATGTGATTGATACATTAAAAAAAAATACATATGAAGTAATATTGTGTGGTTCAAAAGAAGATCTTTTAATCAATGAAGCGATTCATAAAACCTGCAGTATGAAGCCTGTTGTGACCAAAGACTTTTCATTAGAAGATACCGCAGCCCTTTATAGTATGGCGCATCTTGTGCTCGCCATTGATAGTATGTCGACACATCTTGCGAGTGCGACACAAACCCCTGTGGTCAGTATTTTTGGACCCAGCAATGAAAAAAATTGGGGACCTTGGGGCGTTAAACATCGTGTCATTGCTTTAACAAGTAAAGATTCGCCGACATTTAGTTGCAGACCTTGCGGTCAAGATGGTTGCGAGGGTTCTAAAGTGAGTCAATGCTTAGTACAAATGAAACCTTCTATGATTACTAAAGAAGCATTGCGTATGCTTCGTCAAATGAAAGACTAACTGGAAGCGACTTGAGTCAGTAAGTAATCTTCATAATTACCCGAGAAATCAATAATACGATCTTCTTTGATTTCTAAAATGCGCGTTGCAATTGAGCTCACAAATTCGCGATCATGGCTGATGAAGAAAAGTGTGCCTTTATATTTATCAAGTGCTGTATTAAGTGACTCAATTGATTCCATGTCCATGTGATTCGTAGGTTCATCCATGAGAAGCACATTAGATTTTGCGAGCATGAGTTTACCGAAGAGCATGCGACCTTGTTCACCTCCTGATAATACTTTGACAGATTTTTTAGTATCTTCTCCAGAAAATAAAAGTCTACCTAAGATACTTCGAATCGCTTGATCATCTTCACCTGATTGCGCGCAATCTTTCATCCAATCAAAAAGTGTCACATCTTTTTCAAAATCAATCGCATGATCTTGTGCGAAATAACCTACTTTAGCTTTTTCAGCCCATTTAATTTCACCATGATTGGGTTTAAGATCTCCTACTAAACATCTTAAAAATGTGGTTTTACCGATCCCGTTTTCACCGATAATGGCAATGCGTTCACCTGCCTCAACAAGTAAATTAAAGTTTTTAAATAAATCCCGATCAAATCCATGAGTCAAATTTTTGATTTCAACCGCTTGACGATGGAGTTTTTCACGATCGTCATAATCAAAACGGATGTAGGGATATTGGCGGCTGGAAGGCACAAATTCTTCGACTTTAATTTTATCAATTTGTTTTGCGCGACTCGTCGCTTGTCTTGCTTTTGAAGCATTCGCTGAGAATCGACGCACGAACTCTTGGAGTTCCGCAATTTGTTCTTTGGCTTTTTCGTTATCTTTTAATTTTTGTTGACGAGCCATGGTTGATGCTTCCATGTAATTATCATAATTACCTGGATAGACGGTCAGCTTTCCATAATCCATATCTGCCATGTGCGTACATACTTGATTTAAAAAATGACGATCGTGGGAAATAATAATCATCGTGGAGTTGCGACTATTTAAAGTATCCTCTAGCCATTGAATGGTATGAATATCTAAGTTATTGGTGGGTTCATCGAGTAACAAAATATCAGGATTTGAGAAAATGGCTTGCGCTAAAAGGACACGTAGTTTAAATCCAGGTGCAATGGCGCTCATAGGGCCTTGATGTTGCTCAATGGGTATTCCCACACCGATGAGTAACTCACCTGCACGGGCTTCTGCAGTATAGCCATCAAATTCTGCGTAAACACCCTCAAGTTCTGCCGCCCTCATATAATCATCTTCGGTTGCTTCAGGATTCATGTAGATGGCATTCTTATCCTCATTTGCTTTCCACATTTCTTCATGACCCATCATCACCACATCTAAAACACGCTGATCTTCATAGGCGAATTGATCTTGTTTGAGCCATGACATACGCTCATTTTTATCTAAGGATACATTGCCTGAAGTAGGCTCTAATACCCCTGCTAAAATTTTCATGAAGGTGGATTTACCACAGCCATTGGCACCAATAAGTCCATAGCGATTTCCATCCCCGAATTTAACGGAAACATTTTCAAAGAGGGGTTTGGCACCAAATTGTATGGTGATGTTATTACTAATGAGCACGCGTTATATCCTTAAAATAAATTATTTAAATTGATTTTCGATGACCACATCACTTAGTGGCAATTGACCACCTCGGGGCATCGCTTCTTTAATCGCTTTACCCACGCACACAAACATCGAAGGCGTATGATCTTGAGGTAGATTCAATAATTGACTGACTTTGTCAAAATCAAAGCCATCCATAGGGCAGGTATCATATCCCATGGCCTTAGCGGATAACATTAAATTCATAGCTGCCATACCACATGAGCGCATGGCTTCATCGCGTTGCACTTGCGGTTTATTGTGGTAATACTGATGAATCGCTGGGACTAAATAATCTTGAACAGGCTTCGGAGCATCTTTCCAGTAACGACTAGGCTCTTTATTCCAAGCCATGAGATCGGCAACCAAGACAATAAGGAGTGATGCTTCTTCGACCTGCGCTTGACCCCAGCTCACTTCACGAATTTTTTGACGCAAAGCTTTATCTGTCACTACAACAAATCGCCAATTTTGTATATTAAAGGCGGTAGGAGACAGAATGGCGTTTGATAAAAGGGCATGAATTTCTTCTTTTGTCATAACATGCTTTGGATCGAAATGTTTAACGGATCGTCTTAATTGGATGGCTTTATTGACATGCATAATTTCTATACTTCCTTTTAATAATTTAATAGCTGATTTTTTGAATGGTAAGATAACTGTCGCCCATAGGCTTTTCCCACACCACTTCATCACCCACTGCTGAGCCGAGAAGCGCTTCAGCTAAGGGCGAGAGATAACTGACACGACCTTCATGAATATTGGCTTCATCTTCACCGACAATTTCAAAGGTAAGCAATTTTCCTTCTTCATCTTCCACGGTGACTTTCGCCCCAAATAAAACATGTGTGGGGTCCTCATCCTTAGGATTCGTTAAAATCGCCGATTCAATGCGCGCTGCAAAGTAACGCATATCGCGTTCAATTACCGCTATTTTTTGTCTTACTATGGGATCATCTTTTTTTGTGATCAAAGCTTCACGTTCTTTTTCTAAATCATCGATCGTTTGATGAAGAAGACTCAATCCACGCGGTGTCACATAATTAGGCGCATCACTTAAAGGCCTTTCAGGAATGTCAATCCCTGCGTGCTCTAAATCATTTTCTTTGACAAATGCGCGACTCATTTTTTATAAATCAACTCTTTAATTAATTCGTAATTTTATCATTTGTAGTAGTATTCATATAGCTTAACTTTGATGTGCCTCATCCCTTCAAGACAGGTAAAAGTATTTTGAAAATTCTTATTATTAGACGCGATAATATTGGCGATTTATTATGTACAACACCTTTAATGGTGGGTATAAAAGAGCAACTCAAAGTGGATAGGCTTGATGTAGTGACTAACGCCTATGTCGCTCCCGTTTTAAAAGGTAATACTTTTATTGATACGCTTTATGTTTATCACAAATTAAAACATGGCCATACCAGTTTTTTTAAGGTGATTGTTGAAAGACTAAAACTCATTTTTCATTTAAGACAACACCATTACGATTACATTCTAGCCTTTGATGCACGTGCTTTAAACTTAACGCGTTTTTTAAGAAAAACTAAAGTACTTTCGCCGATGATTGATTGGACAAATCAAACTGAAGTGGAAAGAGCTTGGGAATTAGGGCAAAGAATAGGCTTAAAAGGATTGCCAGGTCCATTAACATTACCCCTTCATCTTTATGATCCATCTTCTGATATAAAAAATATCCAAACGATAGGGATCCATATCAGTGCGAGACGTATCAAGCAACAATATCCCATCACAGCATGGGCAATACTCATTCGGACATTACACGACATGGATCCTAAATTATCCTTCCATATTTTTTGGTCACCGGGGGATCTTAAAAATCCTATGCATCCAGGGGATGATGAAAAAGCTGATACTTTAAAAAATACTTTAAAAAATTTGCCTATTCAATTCATATCCACACCAACACTTGAATCATTAATAGAAGCTTTGCAAAGATGCGGTAGTATGATCATGAGTGACGGTGGGGCGATGCATATGGCTGCCGCCTTAAATCGTCCCATCATCGCTTTGTTTGGCGACTCGAACGCTAAAAGATGGCGACCGTGGGGAGTGCCCTATACCATCATGCAAAGTGAAACAGGAGATGTCAAAGACATCGAGCCCTCAAAAATTATAGAGGCATGGCTTCATTTAATACATTCAATTTCAAATCATAAAAAAACAAATTAAGATGCGCGGACTTATTCGTTTAATCATTATTCTTTCAGCTATTTTACGAAGTCTCTTTTTTTGGAATATCAAAAAAAGAGATCCCAAAAAAATTCTGATCGCACATGATTTGCTTTTAGGCGACACTTTATTATTAGCGCCCTTAATGAAGCGTATTCAGGAAAAATATCCACACGCCCAAAAATATGTGCTTGCAAAACCTGTATTCGTTCCTCTTTTTGGAAATACACCTTATGGGTTTAAAGCGCTTTCATTTAACCCCAAAAGTTTTTTGAGTTTATGGAGAATATTTTGTTGTGGCCCTTATGATCTAGCTTTTATCGCAGGTGACAATCGTTATAGTTGGCTTGCAAGAGCGGTAGGTTCAAGATGGGTGATAGGCATTGAAGGGGATACACCGCCCTGGAAAAATTGGATGCTAGACGAAGTTAAATCCTTTGATGACAAACCTGCCACATGGGCGGATATGATGGGGCGTTTAGTCGACGGACAAAATCCAAAGCCTTATCAAAATGGAGAATGGACTCGTCCAAATACTAAAAAATTATCTTTACCTTTTGATAGATCAAAGCCTTATGTGGTTTGTCACATAGGAGCATCTAATAGTTTAAAATTTTGGCAAGCCTCTTCGTGGCAGGTTTTAATTCACAATCTCAGAAAAAAAAAATACGAAGTAGTTCTCTCGGTTGGGCCTAATGAGGAATATTTAATAAACGAAATTGATCCTGATTATCAGTATCATCATGTACCTGGAACTTACTCTTTGATAGAAATGTGGGCTTTAGTTGAACAAGCAAAATTAATAATTTCAGTAGATACGGGCATTGCTCATTTTGCAAAACTTACAGGCACTCCTATTGTGACCTTGTTTGGCCCTGGATCGCCTGTAGCTCATGGTGCAGGAGGCTTTTGGAAAACATTACTTAATGCTGAAGTTACTGTATCAGATTTTACTTGTCGAAATCAGAATATTTTATTTAGACGCAAAGTGGGGTGGGTTAAGCGATGTGGAAGAAGCGTTTATGAGTGTAAAACTCCTGGCGCATGTATGGAAGCCATTACTCCCCAACAAGTTTTAAATGTCCTATATAAAAATGATTTATGTGCATAATTTTTAGGGAATAAGCTCTAAGTACTCTTTGGCTATAGTAGTTGCTTCAAAACGTTTTAAACTCTCTTTATTAATATGCGGTGGTTTTAAATAGAATGCCCGCATTTTTTCAGCAAGCGCTTTTGCGTCTCCACATTTTACTAAAGAGTCTTCCATATCATCTATAAAAATCTCTCCAGGCCCTGAAGGGCAGTCGGTCGAAAGGGCGGGAGTGCCAAGTGCCATTGCTTCAATAAGAACATTTCCAAAGCCTTCATAATCAGAAGAAAGAACAAAAAGTCGCGCATGTTTAATCCATGGAAAAGGATTTATTTGAAAGCCTGCTAATACAACTTGATCAGTCACACCATGCTTTTTGATGAGATCAACTATTTTTTCTTCATCCTTACCTTTGCCAAGCAATACTAATTTGCATTTAAGTTTAGATAATGCAAATGCTTCTATAAGTAAATCTTGACGTTTTTGTTGAATTGTAAATGCACCTATATGAATTAAATAATCATTACTAGTCAGGTTTTTAGGTAATGTAAAAGGTAAGGCAGCTAGAGATTTGATTTGATCAAAATCAAAGGGGTTATATATGGCTTGAAATGAAGCTGGACGCACTTTAACATATTTCACCAGATCATCGCCTATGCCGTGTGACATCCCTATAAGTTTCCGACCGTCATACATTCTCTTCATGTGCCATATTCGTGAAATTTTTTTGTACCATTTATTTTTTCGAATGCCACTTTGCATGGATAAAGGATTACCAATAATATGAAATATCCTACCATCTTTGATAAGACTGAGAATTCTATCCATACGGGGCAAGGAAGATAGAATGAGATCTACTCTGCCATATTGCAATTCAATATCACCTAATAATAAGTTAAATAACTTTACATTTTTGTGATCGGTTATACGGCTAAAAATGCGAGAGCCTTTATGAATTATCGGATTGAGATTATAAACATTAATACGTGGATCAACATCAAATTCAATAGTATTCTCATAAATGACAAAGGTGACTGAGTGACCTAGCTTTAAAAGTTCTTCACCAAGATTAATGACAACTTTTTCAGCGCCACGTCCAGTAAGAGAATCAATTGCAAATAGAATATGACGCATAATTTTTTTTCTTTATCATTTACTTCTACCTTATATTTTAGTAATCATATCTTGAACAATTTTTAATAAATTGTTATTCATATAATTTAGTTAGTTTTATTTTTTTTATAAAAATAATTTAGAAATATAGTGATTACAAAAGCCTAGGTAAATTACTATTCCCACTCAATCGTTGCAGGGGGTTTTCCTGAGACATCATACACCACGCGATTAATACCACGCACTTCATTGATTATACGATTTGATACTTTCCCTAATAAATCATAGGGTAATTCTGCCCAGTGTGCTGTCATAAAATCTGATGTGACAACAGCTCTTAATGCCACGACATATTCATAAGTTCTGCCATCGCCCATCACACCTACAGACTTCACAGGTAAAAAGACAGTAAACGCTTGTGAAGTTTTTTCATACCAACCTGCATGGATAAGTTCTTCTATAAAAATAGCATCCGCACGTCGAAGTAGATCCGCAAATTCTTTTTTGACTTCCCCTAAGATGCGCACACCTAAACCAGGGCCAGGGAAGGGGTGACGATAGACCATTGCATGAGGAAGACCTAACGCCACACCCAATTCACGCACCTCGTCTTTAAAGAGTTCACGTAAAGGCTCTAAAAGTTTTAAGTTAAGCGTTTCTGGTAAGCCGCCGACATTGTGATGGCTTTTAATCGTATGTGCTTTTTTAGTTTTAGCTGATGCTGATTCAATGACATCAGGATAGATCGTGCCTTGTGCTAACCATTTGGCTTTTGGAATTTTTTTAGCTTCCTGTTGAAACACTTCCACAAATTCACGACCAATAATTTTTCGTTTTTGTTCGGGATCCGTCACACTTTTTAAATCATTTAAAAATTTATCTGAAGCATCGACATGAACAACCTTCACACCTAAATTGTCATGAAACGTTTTCATGACTTGTATCGCTTCATTTAAGCGAAGAAGCCCATTATCCACAAACACACAGGTGAGTTTATTTCCAATCGCGCGATGAATAAGTGCTGCGGCAACCGATGAATCCACACCTCCTGATAAGCCTAATATCACTTCATCATCTTTGACAGTCTCTTGAATATGTTTGATCGCTGTTTCAATATAATTAGGCATGGTCCAACTTGGTTTGCATGCACAAATGTGATTTACAAATTGTTTGAGAATGTTAAAGCCTTGTTTCGTATGGGTGACTTCCGGATGAAATTGCACACCATAAAAATTTTTTGTTTCGTGCATCATGCCAGCGATGGGGGTGGAAGCATTACTTGCAATCACTTTAAATTGCGGTGGGAGCGTTGTCACCTTGTCGCCATGGCTCATCCATACATCGAGAAGCCCGTGACCTTCTGGATTTGTTTTATCTTGAATATTGTTAAGAAGCGGTGAGTGATTATGCGCTCTAATTTCGGCATAACCAAACTCACGCGACTGTGCATTTTCAACTTTGCCCCCTAGTTGTGCTGCCATGGTTTGCATGCCATAACAAATGCCTAAGACTGGAATGCCTAATTCAAAAACAATCGGCGGGGCGATTGGTGTATCCGATTCATAGACTGAATTAGGACCCCCTGACAAAATAATACCTTTGGGATGAAAGGCTTTGATATCCTCTTCACTCATATCGTGTGAATGCAATTCTGAATACACATGCATTTCTCGTACACGACGTGCGATGAGTTGTGTGTATTGTGAACCAAAATCAAGAATCAGAATTTTATCCATAGGATTTAAAAAGCCTCCCGAGAGAGAGGCTTGTCATTCGTTACTTTTAAATTAATCCACACGGTAATTCGGTGCTTCTTTAGTGATTTGCACATCATGCACATGCGATTCACGCATGCCTGCACTGGTGATTTGAACAAAGTGAGCTTTATTTCGCATCTCATCAATTGTTTTAGCCCCCACATAGCCCATGGAAGCCCGAAGACCACCCATCAATTGATGGATGACATTAATGACACTGCCTTTATAAGGTACGCGTCCTTCAATACCTTCAGGGACTAATTTATCGGCATTATTTTCTGAGTCTTGGAAGTAACGATCGGATGAGCCTTTTTGCATAGCACCAATCGAACCCATGCCACGATAAGATTTATAAGATCTACCTTGGAAAAGTTCCACTTCACCAGGCGCTTCTTCAGTGCCTGCGAACATCGAGCCTAACATCACAGAATTAGCACCTGCTGCAATCGCTTTGGCAACGTCCCCTGAGAATCTGATACCACCATCACCAATGAATGGAATACTCAGTTTGTTTAATGCTTCAGCCACATTACTGATCGCGGATATTTGAGGAATGCCGACACCTGCCACAATACGTGTGGTACAAATAGAACCTGGACCGATACCGACTTTGACACCATCCGCTCCTGCATCGACTAACGCTTTAGCAGCATCAGCGGTCGCAATATTGCCACCAATCACTTCAATATGTGGAAAATGTTTTTTAACCCAACTGACACGATCTAATACACCTTGCGCATGACCGTGCGCGGTATCCACGACAATCACATCGACATTAGCATGCGCTAATAATTCGACACGTTCTTCTGTACCTTCACCCACACCTACAGCAGCCCCGGCACAGAGTCGGCCTTTATCGTCTTTACAAGCAAAAGGATGATCTGATGATTTTTGAATATCTTTGACCGTGATGAGACCTTTAAGTGCATCATTTTTATCCACCACTAAAACACGTTCTAAACGATGGTGATGAAGTAAACGAATCACTTCTTCTTTGGATTCACCTTCTTTGACTGTGACTAATCGATCACGTGGTGTCATGATATTTTTAATAGGCTGATCGAGATTTGTTTCAAAACGTAAATCTCGGTTAGTCACAATACCGACAATCTTGCCACCATCTACCACAGGTAAACCTGAAATTTTATGAAGCTGAGTGAGTTGCATGACATCGCGAACCGACATATTGGGTTCAATGGTAATCGGATCATTCACGACACCTGATTCAAAACGTTTTACGCGTGAGACTTGGTGTGCTTGTTCTTGAGCCGTCATATTTTTATGAATGATGCCAAGACCTCCTTCTTGCGCGAGTGCAATGGCTAACCTTGATTCAGTGACGGTATCCATCGCAGCGGAGACAATCGGAATATGAAGTTTAATTTTTTTGGTGAGTTGTGTGGTTAAATTAACTTCGCGAGGCAATACTGTGGAATGAGCTGGCACGAGGAGCACGTCATCGAAGGTGAGTGCTTGTTGTATTAAACGCATCTTTTGATCCTTTGCGCAAAACGAAATTATACAGAAAAAGTTTCGTTATAGCTAAGAAATCATAGCGTTTTAGGTGCTATCGCCACCTTTTTTCATGACTTTACCTTCGGCCGCACGTTGGCGTCTAATTTCTTTAGGGTCAGCTATTAATGGGCGATAGATCTCAATACGATCGCGTTCGCGCATGATGTGATCCAATTGTGTGAGCTTTCCGAAGATACCAATTTGATTCACGTTCAAATCAATTTCTGGAAATTTTTTTATGATGCCTGAGAGTTGAATCGCTTCTTGGGCTGTTGTTCCAAGCTTTACCTTGATAGGAATAATGAGCTGCTTTTTTGGCAGCGCATAAGCGACTTCAATCAAGATTTCGTTGGGCATAAAGCTATTTATTTTCTTTTAAGTTATGTCGTATATATTTTATCAGCTTGTGTCACAAAACTATCCACAAACGTATTCGCAATTTGACTGAATATGGGAGAAATCAATTTATCTAAAATGAAATTTGAAAATTCGTAATGCAAATGAAATTCAATGCTACATGCGTCATCATTAATTTTCGTAAAAATCCAATAACCTTCCAATACTTTAAAAGGCCCATCGATAAGTTTTAAATCAATACGATTGGGATAGACTTTCGTATTTTGCGTGGTAAAGCTTTGATTGACCCCACTATATTTAATATGAATCGAAGCTTTGGTGATGTCATTATTTCGCTCTAATACTTTGGATCCACCGCACCAGGGTAAGAATAAGGGATAGTCTTCAATGCGATCGACAAGCGTAAACATTTGGTCTACGGAATGATGCACAATCACATTTTTTTTGACATCAGCCATGGGATAAATTGAATTAGCGTAAAATACATATTTTAAAGGATTAGTTAGTTCCCATGAGTATTGTTCAAAACAAAAAAGCGTTCCACGACTACTTCATCGAAGAAAAATATGAAGCAGGTATCGTATTAGAAGGATGGGAAGTCAAAGCGATTCGAGACAATCGCACAAACCTCAAAGAAGCATATGTCATTATTCAACGTGGTGAAATTTATCTCATCGGTTGCCACATTACCCCCCTGGGAGCAGCTTCAACACACATTCGTCCTGATGCGATCCGCACCCGAAAACTTCTTTTACACAATGAAGAAATCGCAAAACTCATCGGCAAGGTTGAGCGCGCTGGTTACACCCTAGTGCCCATTGATATGCACTTTAAAGGCGGGCGTATCAAAATTCAAATCGGTTTGGCTAAGGGTAAAAAACAATACGACAAACGTAACGCTGAAAAAGAACGCGATTGGGAGCGGGATAAGGCAAGAATCATGCGGGCTGCGAACAAGAAGTAGTATAATGGCGACTTGCTTTGGGGCTGACCCGGTTTCGACGTGGGTTGCAAAGCAGGTGAGGGCATGTCGAGGCCTAGTTACCTCGTAAATCCATCTAGAAACAAGTATAGTC
>SXGQ01759313.1_pt1 | contig 13261 bp, 14 predicted proteins | sample 3178371 | NCBI WGS metagenome assembly SXGQ01 (sample SAMN11356859, study PRJNA531348) | freshwater metagenome | isolation source: freshwater sample F1-20 | place: China: Fuxian Lake, Yuxi | collected 2017-12-25
AACTGATGGCTACCAACTGATGGCTACCAACTGATCGCTATCGACCGATAAGCACGCGCACGCCGCGTCAGTTGCAAAGGATCCCGCTACGGTGACGTGGCGGGATTTTTTTTGCTGACACGGTTCTTGCATTACGGCTTGCAGAACTGTTTTTTGCAAGGACACGGAGCGCTATGACTTCTGTACATCATGCATCAAGCCCTGCCGCCAATTCGGTAAAAGGCATTGATAAATCAAAGACTTCCGGGCTAACCGGGGGCGCCGCCGGCGATACTTCGAGTGAGTTCGCCGACTTGTTCGGGGCCATGATCGAGGGCATGCCGGGGCAAGATCTTGCCGCCCCGGCGGTGGACGCTGGCCAGATCGGCGACGCCAAAACAGAGAACGCCGAGGCCATAGCGCTGAAGATGCAGGCGCTGCTGGACACCCCGCCCGCGCCACCTGTAGCCGGGCTGGCGGCCGAGGTGCTCGGCCCATCGGTACACATCATCACCCCCAGCGAGCCGGCCATCAGCGACGACAGCCTGATGGCATTTGCCCGATCTCAGGGGCTGGATGAAGATGCCCTGGCCATGATTTTTGGGCGACGCGCCGCGCCTGATCTGCAGGTTCCGGCGGGCGCGCCGGGCGCGATCGACCCACTGGCAACGGCAGCCGGCGGCCAAACCGCCAACGATCTGCTGGCCGCAGCCGTGTTCAGCGGCAAGGCCGGCTCACCCTCGCTCAGCGCCGTACCTTTGCCCGCAGCTTCCGCCGATCCGGCCAAGGACGCGGCCTTGCTGGCCGCGCAGGCGGCGGCCTCGAGCGAAACCCTCGATCTCGGGCCCGACGCCCGCCTGAGCTGGCGTATTGGTGAGGCGAATGCGCTTCCCTCCACACAGCAAGCGCCCGGCAGCAGCCTGCACTCGGCGCTGTTCGGACTGAACGGCATTCGCGCCCTGCCGACTGCAGCCGAGGCGGCGTCCCAGGCGGCGACCCAAGCAGCCACCGAGGTGGCGGCGCACCCTGAGGCATCGAATCAATCGCTCGCGGCGAGCCTGATTCTCGGCGCCGCCGAGGCCAGCCAATTTGCACGCCGCCAGCAAATTAAGCAATTCAGCCAGCGCGCCGAGCGGGTGGGAGAGATGCTGACCGCGCCTAACGCGCTTGCATCAAACTCAGCTGTATCCAACGTCGCCGGTGTGGGACCGGCTGCAGCGCCGGCCGAGCCGGTGAGCGAGTTGCTGATGATCGACACCGGCATCAGCGATAGCGAGCTACAGCAACTCATGCAGCAGCGCCACACCGAAGGCCGGCAGCAGCAAGCCAACCCGACCACCAACCCTGCCGCCGCTGAGCAACTGGCGCGCAGTGACCTGGATATGCGTGCCGAGCAATACGACAAGCTATCGCAGCGACTGGCCGAGGCACTAGGACAACGACTAGCGGCTCAGATTGCCCGCGGTGACTGGAAGGTTGAAATGGCCCTGCGGCCGAAAGATCTGGGCAATATCGATATTGAACTCCATATGCGGCGCGGCGAGTTGCAAGCCAGCTTCAGCGCCAGCCAGCTGGGCACGCGTGACCTGATTGCCGAGGGTTTACCGAAGCTTAGAGAGGTTTTGGCTCAGCTTGGCATGGAGGTTGCTTCTGCTGATGTTAACGTAAGGCAAGAATCGCAACATGGCGGAAATCCGACACCTGGCAAGCAGTCTCCAGGGGTCGCCGGAGTCGGCTCACGACGCCCGGTTGATGCAACCTCCGCCACAAGCGCCTTGCCTCCTGCACGCAGCGCCGCTAGCTCAAGTGATGGGCTGGATGTGTTGGTGTGATGAACCTGAACACGTAGTTTTAGATAGCTGGAGGATGTGATGGCTGAGGACGCTGCAGCAGCACCCGAAGAACAAGCGGAAGGCGCGCCCTCGAAGAAGAAAATGATCATCAAGATTGTCTTGATGGTGGTGGCCGTGTTGTTCATCATCGGTGCCTCGGTAGGCGGCACCCTGCTCGCCACCGGTTTCTTCTCTAAGAAGGAACAGGCGAAAGAGGCGGTTGACGCCCAACTCGACAAGCTCGAGGGTGAGCATGGCGGCGGCGGTGGCGACGGGCACGGTGACGCCAAAGGTGGTGATGGCCATGGCGACGCTAAAGGTGGCGACGGCCATGGCGCACCAGCGAAAGCAGGTGCAGAAGCGCCGGGCAAAGAACTGGTATCGCCTGATGCAGACAACCAGCGCTGGAAGTTCAATTACTACTCGCTGGAAAAGCCCATGCTGTCGAACCTGTCTGGTTCGCGCAAGGTGATGCAGGTCACGCTGACCATCATGACGCACTACGATGACCGCGTCATCAAGAACGTGAAAACGCATGAGCTCGCCCTGCGCGCCGGCATTCTCGATCTGATGCGCACCAAGACGGAAGCTGATCTGAAAGATCCGGATTTCCGTAAGCAGCTGGCCGAAGAAATTCGTGTCGTGATCAACTCGCTGCTCGAAAAATATGAAGGCTTCGGTGGTATCGAAGAAGTCATGTTCAGCGAATTCGTGGTGCAGTAAGCCACTGGCCTTTTGACTAAAGACTAAGACCATGGCTGAGACTAGCAACCTGCTGTCACCCGAAGAACTGGCCGCGCTGGCGCAGGGTGTTGACGACGGCACCATCGAGGTTGATACCGGCTTCAACCTCACTACCCGGGTCAAGAAGCATGACCTGGCGAGTGAGGACAGCACACTCGGCGTCAACACCTCTTCGATCGAGATGATCAACGAGCGGTTTGTGCGTTTGTTCCGTCTGGGTTTGATGGAAGTGCTGCGCACCAGCCCACGTATCAACCCGTCACGCGCGCAAATCGTTCGCTTCGGCGACTATCTCAAAGATTTACGCCCACCGCTGGCGGTCAATACGATTCGAATTAACCCCTTGCGTGGTTTCACCTTGGTGACGATCGAACCGACACTGGTGTTTTCTGCGCTCGACAATTTTTTTGGTGGCACCGGATCCGGCATGCCGGGCAGCCCGCGCCGCCGCGCTACCGATAAAGAAGGTGAGCCACTGCCCGCGAACTGGCTACCGCCAACGCGTATGTTCACGCCGACCGAGTCGCGTATCGTCAAGATCATCCTTGAGGTATTCTTCCGCTCGCTGAAAGAGGCATGGGCACCGCTGCTGTCGGTTGACTTTGATCATGTCGGCTCCGAGATCAACCCGCAATTTGCGCAGATCGCCGATGAAAACGATCTGGTGATCATGTCACGCTTCGAAACCGAGAGCGCCGGTGGCGTCAAAGGTTTCGTTGATCTGGTCTACCCTTATGCATCGCTGAAGCCGCTGCGTGATTTGCTGCGCAACCGTGTACAAGCTGATGGCAGCGAAGAATCTGACCAGAAATGGCGCAATGAACTGACCGTTGCAGTAGGCGATTCGCTACTCGAAATTCAAGTACTGCTCGGCACCGTCGTCGCGCACTACGATCAGGTCAGTGGCTTGAAAGAAGGCGACCTGCTGTTCTTCAAGAAACCCGAACTCGCCACCATGATGATCGGTGGCCTACCCGCCTTCGAGTGCCAGGTCGGCATGTCTGGCCCCAACGTGGCAGTCCGCGTCGAACGCGCGACCAGCCCGGAAACCCTCTAACCCGCGAGGAAGCATCATGAACGATACCGTAGAAGACAACGATAACGCGATCACCGAGCCGCAAGCGGGCGCGATGCCCAACCATCAGATCAACCCTGAGGTATTGCAAAATATCTCGGTTGCGATCAAGGTGGAGGTCGGTCGCACCAAAATGAAGATTCGCGATTTGCTGCGACTGACGCAAGGTTCGGTGGTTGAGCTGGAGCGCATTGCAGGTGAGCCACTCGATTTGCTGGTGAACGACACCGTAGTTGCACAAGGTGAAGTAGTACTGGTCAACGACCGCTACGGTATTCGCTTAACCCGTGTGGTACCAGCGTCCGACCGCATGCGCAATCTGTAATTCTTAATCGCTACTTATAAAGGTACAGGGCATGGGCTCGACGAACTGGTTATACATCGCGATGAATTTCGCGATTGTTCTCGCGCTACTCGCCGGCGTGCTGTATGTGCTCAAGCGCATGCAAAGCGGCAACCTGCTTGGTATGCCTACCCGCAAGATCAAGGTCATCGAAATGGTCTCGGTCGCACCACGCCAGAAAGTCGTACTGCTGCGCGTAAAAGACCAAGATGTACTGATCGGTGTCTCGCCACAACAGATTAACGCAATTGCCACCTTCCCGGTCAGCGCTGAAGAATTACTGGCTGAACCACTGCAAGGTAGCGCAGTAAGTGAAGGCGCTAACTCGCTGGCGCCAATGGCACGCAAGCTATCGGCCATGCTGGCTGCGGCACAAAACAAAGACAAGGTCTGATCATGGCACGCTACTTCATGCTCTGTTTGTTGCTCTCGCTATCATCACTGATACCGGCAGATGCATTGGCTCAAGGTATGCCCGTAGTGACCGTTGCGACCGGCAAAGGTGGTGTGCAAGCTTACAGCTTGACACTGCAGTTACTGGCACTGATGACAGTGCTGACGCTGCTTCCGTCGATGCTGCTAATGATGACGGCGTTTACGCGCATCATTATCGTGTTCTCTATTTTGCGTCAGGCGCTCGGTACTGGTCAGACACCACCCAACCAGGTGCTAGCAGGTCTTGCATTGTTCCTGACGCTATTCATCATGCAACCGGTGATGAGTGATGTGTATAACAATGCGATCCTGCCCTATATGAATCAGGGTATGGCGTTCGAGCAGGCGCTGGAAGAAGCCGAGAAACCGATTCGCGGTTTCATGCTGGCCCAGACACGCGAAGAAGACATCTCGATGTTCATGGAAATCTCGCGCAACAAAGGCGAGCTTGAGGGCCCCGAATCGGTACCCTTCACAACCCTGGTACCCGCATTTATTACCTCGGAGCTTAAGAGCGCTTTCACCATCGGCTTCCTGATTTACATACCGTTTGTCGTTATCGATCTCATCGTTTCATCGGTGCTGATGGCGATGTGTATGATGATGCTGTCGCCCATGATGATCTCGATGCCATTCAAATTGATGTTGTTCGTGTTAGTGGATGGATGGAGCCTGCTGATGGGTTCGCTTGCCTCCAGCTTCGCGATGCCCTGACAAAAGAACAAGGAGATTCACATGGAAATCGCAACCGTCATCGATCTGGCACGCAGCGCATTGTGGGCAGTGCTCCTGATCTCTGGGCCGCTACTCGTGGTTGCGCTGGGCGTTGGTTTGTTCATCGGTGTGATTCAGGCAGCCACCTCGATCAACGAGGCGACACTATCGTTTATTCCAAAACTGCTGGCGCTCGGTATCTCGCTCGCACTCTTCGGTGGCTGGCAGCTCGGCATGATGGTCGACTACACCCGCGACGTTTATAAACGCATCCCCGCGATGTTTTCCTGATCACGACACGTCCAACGCAAGAGGCTGAACCGCCATGACACTACTTGCTGCGGACAGTGTTGAGCGTTTCTACACCTTCCTATGGCCGATGCTGCGCATCTCTGCGCTGCTGATGGCTGCACCGTTGTTCTCACTGGATGCGCTCTCGCTGCGTATTCGCATTATGCTGGCGATGGTGATCACCTTTCTGGTGTACCCACTCGTCGACTGGCCGGTCATTGATCCGATCAGCGCCAACGGCCTGGTACAAATTGTGAACCAGCTATTCATTGGCGCGATGATGGGGCTAATGCTGCAAGTGGTAGTCGCAGCGATCGCGCTCGCCGGCCAAACGATTGCCGGCTCGATGGGTCTGTCGATGGCTAGCATGGTCGACCCCAATATTGGTAACGTACCGGTGATATCGCAGTTTCTGGTGATCATGTCGACCCTGATTTTTTTAGGTTTCGGTGGCCACGTGATCATGCTCTCGATGGTGATCGATAGTTTTCAGACAGTCCCCATCGGAAAATTTATTTTGGGTCAGGTCGCCTATGGCAAAGTGGTGGCATGGAGCGGCATGATGTTTTTGGGTGGCGTGTTAATCGCCCTGCCGGTCATGGTCTCGCTGCTATTCATTAATATCGGGCTGGGTGTAATCACCCGCGCTGCACCGAGTTTGAATATTTTCTCAGTGGGTTTTCCGGCATCGATTGCAGCCGGTTTTCTTGTATTGATTCTGTCGCTCGATAGTATCGGTGGCCGCATGCAGTGGCTGTGGATGCAGGGATTCAATCACGCAAAAGATCTGGTCGGACTGACGCAATAACATGGCAGACTCCAGCGATCAAGAAAAGACCGAAGAACCCACCTCGCGCAAACTTGAAAAAGCGCGCGAGGAGGGTCAAGTAGCGCGCTCGATGGAACTGCCGGCAGCTGCAGTCACGATTGCAGCGCTCGGCATGCTCTACCTGACCGGTGACACGCTCGCGCATAAAATGGCTGAGGCATTTGTCTCGGGCTTCAACTTTGATCGCAAGCTGGTGCACTCTCCGAATTTACTACCCGCGATCTTCGGGCACGAGGTGCTTGAATCCTTTATTCTGATTGCGCCGCTGCTATTACTCACGATCACCATTGCAATTGCAGCGTCCGGAGCTACTGGCGGTTTTTTATTCTCTACCAAAGCAATTGCCCCCAACCCCTCCAAGCTGAATCCATTAAATGGCTTGAAGCGTATGTTCGGCATGAAAGCGCTGGTCGAACTGGGTAAAGCGATACTGAAATTCAGCTTGGTGGCGGGCGTATCAACCTGGGTGCTTTACGATAATGTCAGTACGCTGAACAATATCGGCAAAATGGCGTTCGAACCCGCCATGGCGGTTGCCGGTCATCTACTCGTCAAATCAGCGCTGATCATGGCCTGCGCGCTAATTCTGATTGCAGCAATTGATGTACCTTTCCAGCGCTGGGAATTCATGAAATCAATGCGCATGTCTATTCAAGACATCAAGGATGAGATGAAGGATATGGAGGGTCGCCCTGAGGTCAAAGCGCAAATTCGGCGCCGGCAGCGCGAGATGGCCAACCGGCGCATGATTGATAACGTAAAAGAAGCCGATGTCGTGATCACCAACCCGGAACACTTTGCCGTCGCGCTATCCTACGACCCCAACGGCGACAGCGCCCCGATCCTGCTCGCCAAAGGCGCCGACGAGGTTGCGGCGCGGATTCGAGAGGAAGCGGAAAAACACGGCATAGAGATCTTCCGCGCGCCGCCACTGGCGCGTGCGCTGTACTTCACCACCGAGTTGGATCAACCTGTGCCGGAAGACCTGTACTATGCCGTTGCGCAGGTAATCGCCTATGTATTTAACCTGGCGAGTATCCGCCCGGGCGCGCCACCGCTGCAGCGGCCGCAACCCAAAGTACCTAAAAATATGCAGTTTGATTCGAACGGACAACTTGAAGAGGCCGTCACGTGACCGATCAGCAGCTCGATACCAGCAACGATATCGTCAGCAGCGAGGGGATTTTCCTGCGCGCTGCCGACCGTAGCCGCTTCGACTATGTGATGCGCGCGGTGCGCGAGAGCAGTCAATCGCTGGCCCTTTCCTCCAACAGTGAAGGCGTGCTCGACCACTACGGCCGGCTGGTGCTGGCCAAGTTACGTAAAACCCCCGGCCTGCAGGTCGAGGTTTTTCTGCCGCAGAATACCGAGCAGTTACTCGAACGCTTCAACCAGATACTGTCTGATATCTCGATCGAAGACGCGCGCAACCCCGAGAATCGCTCGGCGCCGCGCCGGGTGCTGTTGGCGTATGATGCTAAAGCGATCAGCCAGCGTGACCTGCAGCTGCTGGCGCGACTGATACAGGATTTCCCGGGCGCGAATGTGTCACTGGTGCTGCTGGTTGATAAGCTTGGTATGCAACTGCATGAGCGTACACTCGACAGCATCGGTCAGCGCCTGTTGCGCTGGCCGGTTGAAATCCCGACCCGGTCTGAGGGCGATGCGCTGATTCAAATCGCGCGTGCTATGGGTCGCGAGGTTGAAGTAAAAAAAGTACTTACCGCGACGGGCTTCGCGGAGATCAAGATTGCTCCCAAACCCAAAAAGGAAGCCAGCACCGAAACCAGCACGGCGCAGGCACGTTTCGAAGCGCAACTCGCCGCTGCGCGTAAAGAGCGGCAGCAACAAGAAGATCAGGCAGAGGCCGAGCGGCAGCGCCGTACCGAGCCCAGCTTTGATGCCGCACCTGCCGCCAAGCCGACCCCGGAAACGCCCGCCAAGCGCGGCATCCTGAGCCGGCTGCTTCGCTGGAGCGCGGCCCTGCTGCTGATGCTGGTGGTTTCGATTGGCGTGGTTTTGCTTGTGTTTGCCGACAAGGCCTCGCCGTTGCTGGCCACCTCCCCTATTCTTAAAGACAACCTGCCGCCGTGGGCAATGGATACGCTGGTCGCAGTGGTGGGTAAACCCCCAACCGCCAAGCTGGAAGAACAAAAAGCCGCCGAGGCCGCCAGCGCCAACAACGCCGCTACGCCTGAGTCTGCCACCCGAACCGCACCACCCGCCCCTTCAGTTACGGCGCCTGCTGCCGATTCAAACAGCGTAAGAACGGAAACCGCGCCGGCGACCATCAAGACCGATGTTGCCAGCGCAGTGCCCGTGCAGGCGGTAGCAAAACCCGAAGCAAAGCCCGACCCGGCAGCACCGTCGGTGGCGGAGGCTAAAGCGGATTCCAAGCCGGAGGCAAGGCCCGATACCAAGGCCGACACCAAACCGGCGGATGCGCTGGCACCGCGATCGGAGCGTGGCGTCGATCAGCTCATACGGCAAACCAAAGCCGGCAGCTTTTTCGTGCAACACGTGTCGCTGGGGTCGATGGCAGAGGCGCAAGAGTGGCGCGCGCAATTCGGCGCGCTGACGAAGGCGATGATCGTGGCGGTCAACACCTCGGATAAGGGGGTGAAATTTGCCGTGATCTCGGGACCGTTCGCGACCCGTAAAGAGGCAGAAACCTATGCCGCGCGTGGCGGCATGCCTCCTGATCCGTGGCTGCGTCCGGTCAAGTCATTGCAGACAGCGCTGCTGACTGCAAGTCGCTGATTCGCTAATGTGCTGAGGTGAGTCGTGTCTGAAGAAAAAACACAGATATTTCGTGGCGACGAGCCGCCGGAAATGGCGATTGCCGACACCACTGATGTTAAGCGCGCGCGCGCCAGAAAAGGTCCCAGTGACCAGCGCGCAGTGCATGACGCGGAGCATGGCGAGACCCTGCACCGAGAAATGCACGACACGCATAATGGGCATGTGGAGCAACGCAGCCTGCACGATGGCGATGGCCTCGCAGACTTGCGTCAGCTGCATGGCAAGGATGTAGGCGAAGGCGCGACCGCCTTGCATGATGGCGACGGTGCAGCGATATCGCGTCACATGCATGACGCCGACGGTAATGCAGACGGTCAAGCCAGTCATCGCGGCGATGGGCCGTCGGATGGTCGGCACATGAGTGACGCTGATGGCTTGGCAGATGCGCGTCACAGCCACGATGGCGATGGTGAGTCAGACCCGAGGCATATGCATGACGCTGAGGGTTTGTCGGATCAACGCAGTATGCACGACGCGCAGGGTCTGTCCGACATGCGCGAGATGCACGACCAGCAAGGCTTGCACGGCCGCAGCACGATCGGCGATGTCGCGCTGGAAGGCGAAGACGCGGAGCATGATGCAGCGGCAGATGCGCTTGCTGACCAAGCCGAGGCCGAGGCTGAGGTAATGAGCGACCCGGATCTGACGTTCAAGGTCGAGGAAGAGGCAACACCGTGGGCGTTATCGATTCACTTGGAAGAGCGTATTGCGAGCTTGGGTGAGTCGACCGCAAAAGTAAACCGGCAACTAGACCGCTTTGAAGAATCGATACAACGCTTGGCGAAACGGATTGCGAAATGAGCGACGACGCAAAAGATGATGGCACACCGGAGGTAAAGCTGGACGCTGCCGGCGGCTTCATGCCTGATCCGCCGCCGCCCTCACTGAGCCCGGAGGAAGCGGGCGTACCGGCCGAAAGCACAGACGGTGAAATAGAAATTGCGAACACCATGCCGGATGGCACGGTAGCAGTACCGCACGACACTGCCAAGCGCGCGCTGGAGGCAGTACAAATTCTGGTTGAGAACAACCGCGCAGCATCGCAGCAGCTCGAATCGCTGATGAGCATCGTGCTTGATGCGGCCGAGGTTGCTAACCGCTCTGCTTCTGCGGTCGCCACTACTGGTGGTCATGTCAACAAAGCCGCAGAAAAACTGATCGAGGGTGCCAAGCGCACCTCGATGCAGGCCAAACTCATTCTCGGTATTACGGGCGCTGTGTTGGTGGGCACTGCGGGCGTGTTCAGCTTTATGAGCGTACAACTCCAAAACAAGGTTGTACAGCTCGACGAGATGATGCTGGCAGTGGGCAAGCGCGCGGTTGACCTCAAGCGTCGCATGGAGAGCATGGATGATATTCATGCTGCGCTGGAAGAGTTGAAGTTAGCGCAGGAAACGACGCACTCGGTACAACAGGCGATCGAAGAAAAAATCGCCCGCATATCAGAGTCACCAAAAGCTGCGCCGCGTCCTGAGCCCAAGCCGGCACCTGCCGCTGCCCCGGCGCCAGGCAAACCCGCTGCTGCTGCCGATAAAAAAGAATCCAATGCAGAGGCAGCCCCTGCACAACCCGATAAAAAAGCCGAGGCACGTGCCCGCGCTGATGCGACCAAAGCCGAGCAAGCCAAAATAGAGGCAGCACGTGCTGAGGCTGTAAAAGCCGAGCTGGCCAAGCTTGAAGCTGTGCGCGCCGAAGCAGCGCGTACCGAGGCAGCGAACAAGGAGCTGCTGCAACAGCTCACGGTGCTGGATGGCATGCTGAAAGATCAGTCGAAGGCAGTCAAAGACTTGTCTGGCCAGTTCAATCGCTTGCAAGGCTCGGTCTCGACCGTCGAAGGCGTGAAGAAAGATGTTGAAGCGCTAGCGCAGCAACAAAAGCAGCGCGAGAAACAAATGGCTGATGAACTCGCCGCTGAGAAAGCGCGACGCGAGAAAGAACTGAAAGACAAAGAACGTGAGCTGGCACGTGAACGTGAGCGTGCACGCGAGCGCGAAGCTGCCAAAGAACGTCAGGCAGCAGCCGAAGCAGCGAGAGCGCGTGAGGCTAACAAAGATCGCGTTGTCAGCTACGCTCGTGATCAGTCCAAGCCGAACAGCACGGTACCGGGCACTAAGGTACCCTCGTACAGCACAGGCGGCGGAGCGAAGCCGGAATAATCTGTCTAAAACTGAAAAAAATATGCCACCTCAGGGTGGCATTTTTCCATCTGCTCCCGCACGTTCATATTCAGTTTCGTGACGGGCGGGAGTGTACCGTTGAGATAGACTCTCTCAAGTTGGTCGGCAAGATTACGAGAAGAGATATCCGAGATGAATTGCTTTGGATCGAGTCTAATCAAGTGTTCTTGCTCTCCGAGTGGAGGAGATTAAATCCATGAGCGAATTTTTTTATCCCAGGTTGATATCGGTCGACGCTTTAGCGCCTTACAAGCTAACGACCACATGGAGTACCGGGGAGATCTTGGAAGTTGATATCGAGCGCAACCTACGGAAGGTGCCCGCACTGCACAAGTTGTTATCGCCAAAAATTTTTGCAAAAGTTCATCTAGCCGAATGGGGCCAGGCAGTCGAATGGTTTGATGCCGAGCTAGGCGCAGATAATGTTTATGCATGGGGCAAAGAGCAAGCCGGAGAAGTCAGCCATCAGATGTTTGGTGGCTGGATGCATCGCAACGGGCTCTCGCTGAACACTGCCGCTGAGGCCCTCGGGATTAGCCGCCGCATGGTGAGCTATTACCGTACCGCACACAAATCGATCCCACGCGCCATTTGGCTTGCCTGCCTCGGTTGGGAGGTAACCCGGCCAAAAGACAATATCTTGCCGCGCAAGATACCTACGGCAAAAGCGTACGCGCGCGTTCACGCCTAAAACCACCGCGACATTGCCAACTGACAGTGCTACTGTGATGCATTCTGGGGGTTACCCGTTACACCGCTCAAGTTTCCCGAGCGCGGGCCGATTCCAACAAGGTGGAAACTCGTCTACAACTTTCGGGAAACTGGCTGGCGACGCGCTTAGGGGCAAGCACGTCCGTTACACCTACGGCCGACGATCAGAAAGTTATAGATGTAGCAACATCAAAACTACAGCAAGCTACTTCTAGCGCTGCCGACTTACAGCTCGCAACGACCTCTTGGTTGGTGCTGAAAGACCGGGTTAGTCAGTATTCGAACATGGTGGCCGTGGTTCAGGTGGCCTCAAGTGACCTTGATTCGATCGGTGGCTATCTGGCCGATATACAGCGAGGCTATGACGCGCTGGGCAGTTTGAGCGAGGGGTCTGAAGCCTATACTGATCAGCTAAACGCTATTGCGCAACGCGAGTTAGCACTGTCTGACTTTATTGGCCGACGTAGCGTGCGTATGTCGGATATCTCTTTGGTTTCCTCCCCGACAGGCACTATCGACAATTCATCGTTTAAAGCGATCGATATCGACGCATCAACAACAAGTTCTGATCAAGATACATTTGCCGTCTTGGAGGTGGATCTAGGCGAGGTGCTCACCTCAACTCACGAGGCCAGTACCTGCCCGATTTGTCAGGCGATGGCCGCAGCAAAAAGTGGTCAATCTACTTTGGCTGCATTCGATAACCTCGGCGTAACCGCCCCGCAGAGCGACGCGGCACCCGCAACGAACACCGCTAACGTGACCGGTGCCACTACCAAAGGCGCCTCTGGCACCAGCTATATCGAAGCAATCCGCAAAGGGCTGATTTGGGATTTGTCTGCCGGCGAGACGCTTAGTTACTCCTATTATTCTGGCGGGGTAAGCTATGACGCTGCCGCTTATGCAGCCTTAACCTACAACGCGCCGCTTGGTGCGAGTGCGATATCAGGCGCTAACCAGACTTATCTTGATCAATTTTTGCTGCTTGGGACAAAGCGACGCAATTCGCATTTGAGAAAGTCACCGAAACCGGAACTACAGTGGGTGAACTTAGAAGTGCTTATACAACTAGAACCTACGCAAGTGCTGGCAGTGCCGCCTACGCCTATTACCCGAACAGCGGTATCGTCGGCGGCGACATTTGGTACATTGATGACCAATCAACGAATTTAGATTTTTCACCGGGTGGCTATGGCTATTACACCGCCCTGCATGAGATCGGCCACGCGCTCGGTCTGAGTCATTCATTCGATGCAGGCTCTGCAACCGGGGCTACCCTTGCAGCCGCTGACGATATTCAACGTAACACCGTCATGACTTACACCCAGT
>SXGQ01712325.1_pt1 | contig 13260 bp, 11 predicted proteins | sample 3178371 | NCBI WGS metagenome assembly SXGQ01 (sample SAMN11356859, study PRJNA531348) | freshwater metagenome | isolation source: freshwater sample F1-20 | place: China: Fuxian Lake, Yuxi | collected 2017-12-25
AAATACAAGTTCTGGCAATCCGGTATACTCGAACTGCACGAGGAGGCACGTATGTCAACTGATATCTCGATTGAAACGATGTCGGTCGCAGAGAAGGTGCGGCTCCTTGAAAGCGTTTGGGAAAGCCTTTGCGCTCGCCCCGGTGATGTGCAGTCGCCAGAGTGGCACCGCGAGATTCTCGAGGATCGCAAGCGTCGGCTCGAGGATGGGCGCGCGACGGTGTCGGCCTGGGCTGACGCTAAAGCCCGCTTGATGCAGCTCGGGCGATGATTATCAGTATTTCCTCCGATGCGGAGGCTGACCTCGCCGAGGGCTATTGGTTCTATGAGCGGCAGTCGCCGGGGCTCGGCGACTATTTCCGTAGCTGCTTGATAGCCGATATCGATTCCCTTTCGTATTACGGCGGCATTCATGAAATCGCCCTTGGATACCATCGGTCATTGTCCAAACGATTCCCCTTCTGCATCTACTACACGCTGAGCGAAGGCATGCTGGTTGTCGTTGCGGTCATAGATGCTCGCCGCGATCCCTTGTGGATTCGGCGTCGACTGGGATAGCGGGGTAGCCAGAACCAGGCGCTGGATCAGACGGCGGATAGAATCCAGCGGTGCCGCCGAGCCGATGGTCCGCCGCTGATCAGCTTGGGCGTTCGTCTTGAAAGTCTCATTAGGAGCTGCTATGCATTTTTTGTCTGAATATAAGAGCCTGAAATACTGGGAAAAGTTTGGCGTATGGGCTGACTCGCGACGATCGTGAGTTTGCTTCTTACGGTTTACATGCTCATCCCGAACACAGCAGTTACTGGCGACAATGACTCACGACCGCCAAAGGAGCCCCCAACGGCTGGCAACCAGCAAACGATCGAGATCAATACAAACGGGGAAAGCTCTTCGGCGATTGTTGCGGGTCGTGATGTTGTTGTGAACCAAAATGAAGATTCGCCTGTGTACTTTCTAAATGCAGGCAATCCCCCTGAGCGAATCATCCTCTTTGAGAAACCGGTCTTTAGGTTGATGGATTCGGCTCCCAATAAACTTGGAGAAGTTACGCATGGAACAACTGTTGCGGTCATAGCGAAACAACGAGAAATTCTAAACAAGGACGATATCGAGGACCAGCTATGCAACGGACTCCGGATTGTTGAATGGAAGAAAGTTCGACTCAAAGACGACAGCGAAAAGAACTTGGTAGGCTGGGTGGTTTCCAGGTTCGTTGACGTTCGCTAGCTGGCAAGAAGACGAACAAAACAAAGCACGCGAGTTGCGGATCGCGCGTTTCCTGATGGTAAGTCACTCGGCCGCAACCGCGTGATTGTCGTCGTTCGGTCAGAAAAGCTTTTTTTCAAACAGTTGTAGCGTTCAGAATCTGTTAGACTTTTGAGCATCGGGTCGGCTGCGATCCTAAATCACTCCATTTTGAAGAGGCACTCACATGATCAACGTCGACTTTCGTGTTTTGGGAATCTACTTCGGTGCATACCGCGGTGATACAGATAGCACGACCGGAACTATCACTGTCCAGGTAAATGACAACCCCACTGTCTATGATGTGATGAAGGCTGTGGCTATCAAAGCTGCTGCTGGCGGGATCCCAGGCGTCCGCATATTCAGCTTCACACCTGTTTTTGCAGCCCCAGGGCAAGAGATTGATAGCATTACCGTGGAGTACACGTCGCCGCCAAGAAACGATCGTCCCTACGAAGAAGGCATATACGTGCTTGACGACTCAAAGGCAACAAATCCAAATCGTGTCTTGCAATACTACATAGTTGATGTAGACGGACGTCAAAAAAATCGAAATAACAACACGGCCGTATTCACATCCGCTCCCGACGCACAAATTGTCGATGGCGACACCGTCATTTGGCGTCAGGTTTCGATCTGCGTCGGACCGAACGGGAGCTTCAGGTCAAAGAGTATTGCTCAACGCGGTGTTGAGACGATGATGCGGAGCTAGACCGAACAAAACCATGCACCGAAGTTGCGGATCGGGCGTTTCCTGAGGGATGCCTTACTGGCCGCAACTCGGTGATGGTTGGCGTTCGGCGGCAGGAGTTACGGCAGGATGGGCGCGGTCGAGCAAATCAGGGAGCGGCTGCGGCGGCATCCCGATCTGAAGTACCGCGAGGCCGCAGGGACGGTCACGGTCGAGCCGCCGACCACCAATGGTTTCCCGGTAACTCTCACCGAGGGGGCCGGCGAGTGGGTCGTCTCCTTCGCCGGGTGGCACGAGCACTTCACTTCCGAGGAGGAGGCGCTCAACTGCTTCGCGTTCGGGCTGAGCGACCGGTGCCGGCTGAGGGTCAGTTATCGCGGGTCGTTCCCGCACCGCTGGACTGTGGAGGAGCGTACCGCGGAGGGTTGGCGGGGCGACAGCAGCACGGGCTTGCTGTTCTTCCCATTCTGGCAGCGGCCACGCGTCGAGTACCGCCAGAACACCGTAATCCGAGACGCCGAACCACCCGATGCAATGGACTCGCGATGAAGCCCAGCGGTGTGGATAATCCCTTGATCGCGAGCCGCTGATTGCAATCGTTCTGCGAAAAGTAGCTGAGCGTTGAAAAGTCACTTTTGGCTGGCCGGCGACAGGGGCGGCGGAGTACAATCAATCGGAGTGTCGTGACTTTTCCTGTTTGAGCGAGCAGCCTCATGCACACAATCAAATACGTCCATTGGCAGGAGGGCGACTGGTGGGTTGGCTACCTCGAGGAATACCCCGATTACTGGACGCAAGGTGAGACCTTGGCTGATTTGGAAGAGCACCTGAAAGATCTCTACCTCGATCTCTCCGGCGGCCATATTCCCGGCGCCCGCAAGGTTGGGGAATTAGTGATGCCATGAAACGAGTCGATCTGATCAGATCGATCGAAGCCAGCGGGTGCATCTTGGTGCGGCATGGAGGCAAGCACGACTGGTATCGCAATCCAGCCACCGGTGTGTCCCAGCCCGTGCCTCGACATCGAGAGATCAAGGAGCCGCTGGCTCGGCGAATCATTCGTCTCCTTACGGAAGGCCCGAAAGATCCTTCGGCGAACGATAACTGACGGGGCGCAGAACCAAGCGATGCAGCGGACTCGCGATAAAATCCGTCGGCGTGGTTCGCGTAAGGTCGCGAGCCGCTGATTGCAATCGTTCCGCGGCAATGGCCGAAGGCAACGTGAACGCGGCTGTCGAACTACACGACTCGCAGGTGGTCGCGGTCGATTCGATCGCGGGCGTCGTCACCGTCCGGCTCAGGGCCTACGTGCACCGATCCAACGGGCGGCCTGGGTTCGACCCCGGCTCCGGGTGGTCGCAACCGGTTGATTTGGTGTTCACGGCGGGCGTGATCGAGGAGCGCCCGGCCGAGTTGCCTTTCACCCTCGCCGACGGCTCGGTGTCGGGCGGCACCACATTCGACGGCTTGATACCGTTGTCAACATCAATCGGGTTGGCGGTTTGTTTTGAGGCCCGCGGTATTTGCGGAGAGCGTTTGGCGGTTCGTGGGCAGGGCATGGTTGCGGTCGCGGCAGCTGAGGGGGTCTTCGTGGAGTCGTTCCCCGGCGCGAAGACTGCCAAACCAGGCGAGGCAGCAGGCGGCGGGGGCGGGTAGTCTGAGCGAAGATCCACGCTCGAGCGGGCCCCGCTGCTGCTGAGCCCCCGTTCGGTCCGCTAACCAGCGGGAAAAGCCCACCGATGGCAGTCGTCGCCGGCATCGATGGCTGCCCCGCCGGTTGGCTGTGCCTCACCAAGCACCTCTCTACCGGTGCGGTGCAGGCACGGATCCTCACGAGCATCGGCGAGGTGCTCGATCTCCACCCCCGACCGCAGGTGGTGATGGTGGACATGCCCATCGGCCTGCCGGATGCCGGGCCGCGCGCGTGCGACATCGCGGCCAGAGCGGAGCTGCTGCGGCCCAGGGCCAGTAGCGTGTTCCGGGCACCGGTCCGCCCGATGCTGGCCGCCACGACCTACGCGCGGGCATGTCGGCTGGGGATGGCAGCCGACGGGTGCAAGCTCTCCAAGCAGACGTGGTTCATTCTGCCGAAGATCCGGGAGCTGGATGCGTTTCTCCGCGAGGACCCGAAACGCCACGGGTGGGTTCGCGAAGTGCATCCCGAGGTCTCGTTCCGGGCGTGGGCCGGCGGCCGGGCGATGGCCCACCCGAAGAGAAAAGCCGCAGGCCGAGCGGAGCGGGAGGCGCTCGTCGAGCCGGTGTATGGCGCCGCCTACGCCGCTCTGCAGGCGAGCCTGCCGCGTAGCGACTATGCCAACGACGATCTCCTCGACGCCTTCGCAGCCCTGTGGACCGGGGAGCGCGTCGCGCGTGGGAGGGAACGCGTGCTGCCGGCCGAGCCGCCGGTGGATGCGTTTGGCCTGCGGATGGAGATCGTGGTCTAGCAGGCCGGGGCGAAAGCCCACTGGCCCCCGGCCGGGATTCGAGCCTGCCGCGAGCCGGGCCGACGACCGGCCCATCGCCGGGAAAAACCCGAAAAACCGGCAGCGAGGGCGAGGATCCCGCTGGCGCGGCCGATGGCTATACTCGGAGGCCTGATCGCATGCGGATAGGCCCGGGCGGAGTCCAGCCGGACCGGGTTGCAGGGTGCCCAACGGGCCGCCCAGGCAAAAAAACATGCGCTTGGAGGGTAAGCGAATGGTTAGCGGCCACACTGGAAATGTGGTGCTCCGAAAGGAGTTGTGGGTTCGAGTCCCATGCCCTCCGTTTTAATGCCGAGCTCTCCCGGAGCTCGGATGCCCCGCCTCCGGCGTGGCATGTTGATGCCGAGCTCTCCCGGAGCTCGGATGCCCCGCCTCCGGCGTGGCATGTTGATGCCGAGCTCTCTCGGAACTCGGGATGGCCGGTGGCCCGCGGTGCGCGGGTATGAGTCGAGTGCCGTAGGAATCGCACGCCGTAATCGATGGCCGTTCTCCTCGACATCAAGAACGCCACCAAGCGGTACGGCGACCAGGTGCTCCTCGACCGGGCCAGCGCCACCATCACCGACGATGGCAAGATCGGGTTCGTCGGCCGCAACGGCGCCGGCAAGAGCACACTCCTGCGGATCATCCTCGGTGAAGAGGAACTCGACTCCGGCGAAGTCGTGCGCCACCCCAGGCTCCGCCTCGGCTACCTGCGGCAGCACGACCCGTTCCTCCCCGGCGAGACGGGGCTCGAGTTCCTGATCCGCGATTCCGGCCAGCCCGACTGGAAGTGCGGCGAGGTCGCCGGCCGGTTCGAACTGAAGACCCCGCAGCTCACCTGCCCGGTGCAGAGCCTCTCCGGCGGCTGGCAGACGCGCGTCAAGCTCGCGGCGCTCCTGCTCCACGAGCCCACGCTCCTCCTCCTCGACGAGCCGACCAACTTCCTCGACCTGCGCACCCAGATCCTCCTCGAGCACTTCCTCCGCGACTACGAGGAGGCCTGCCTGATCGTGTCGCACGACCGGGCGTTCCTCGCCGCCACCTGCGACCAGACCCTCGACCTCTCCCAGGGCAAGCTCACCGTCTACCCCGGGAAGATCGACTCCTTCCTCGCCTACCAGGCCGAGCAGAAGCTCCACCTCGAACGCACCAACGCCGCCACCCTCGCCAAACGGAAGCAACTCGAGGACTTCATCGCGCGCAACAAGGCCCGCGCCTCGACGGCGAGCCGGGCGAAGTCGAAGGAGAAGCAGCTCGAGAAACTGGAGATCGAGGAGATCGTCGCCGACGCGCCGACCGCGGCGATCTCCTGCCCGCAGGTGAACCGCCGCCAGGGGCCCGCCGCCCGCTGCCGGGAGATGGCGATCGGCTACCCCGACCGCACCGTCGCCACCGGGATCGACCTCGAGATCGTCCACGGCAGCCGCGCGGCGATCGTCGGCGACAACGGCCAGGGCAAGACCACCTTCCTCCGCAGCGTCACCGGATCGCTCGAACCACGCGCCGGCAGCGTGAAGTGGGGCTACGGCTGCGAGATCGGCATCTACGCCCAGCACGTCTACACGAGCCTTCCCGAAGACGACACCGTCCTCGGCTATCTCGAGCGCGCCGCGGCGATCGGCACGAAAAACCAGCGGATCCTCGACCTCGCCGGGGCGATGCTCTTCCGTGGCAAGGCGGTGGAGAAACGGGTGCGCGTGCTCTCCGGCGGCGAGCGGGCACGGCTTTGCCTCGCCGGCCTGCTGCTCGGCACGTTCAACGTGCTCGTCCTCGACGAACCGGGCAACCACCTCGACGTCGAGACGGTCGATGCGCTGGCGGAGGCGCTCGTGGCCTACGAGGGCACGGTCGTCTTCACGAGCCACGACCGCTCGTTCATGCAGCGCGTGGCGACCACCGTGATCGAGGTCAAGGACGGCCGCGTGGTCAACTTCCTCGGCGACTCCGCCGCCTACCTGGCGAGCGTCACCGGCGAGATCGACGCCGCCGAAGCGGCCGACGACGCGCGGCGCGGCGGCACACGGGGGGCGGTCCGCAAGGCGCCCGCGCCTGCGGGGGGCGCCGGGCCGGCCAAGGCGGCACCGGCATCGGGGGCGGCGCAGCGCGATCTGCGGAAACAGGTCGCCACGCTCGAAAAGACGATCGCCCGGCTCGACGCCGAGAAGAAGAAGCTCCAGGACCAGCTCCTCGCGACCACCGATCCGGCCGAGGCGCTGCGCCTCCACACCGAGAGCACCGACGTGGCCGGCCGCCTCGCCGCCGCCGAGGAGGAATGGCTCGAGCTCCAGGAGCGCGCAGGGGCGGGGTGAGGTGGACGGCGGCGCGGGGATCACCTGCCGAGATCGACCACCAGCAGCCGGCCACGGCCGGCCGGGCCATCGGCGGAACGCTCCTCGAGCGCCGCTTCCCCCCCGATCACGAGCCAGCGATCGGGGTCCTGTGGCGGCCCGGCGAGCGCCACCGCATGGATCGACCACCCCGGCGAGAACGTGTCGATCGGCACGGCCGTGACGCTGTCGGTGATCTTCAACGACTCGCCGTCGGCGGAGTAGAGCACGCGGCCGTCGGCCGACCAGCCGAGGGCGCGGATGAAGTCGCGGTGACCGGCAAGGACCTGGAGCGTGGAACCGTCGCGGGCGTCGACGATCCGCACGTTGCCCGACTTCGAAGCCACGGCCAGCCGGGTCCCATCGGGCGACCAGGCGACGTCGTACACGCTGCCGAACGATTGGTCGAAGAACACCGACCGTGGTGGGCCCGACGGGCGCGGGGGGCCGTGCCGTGCGATCGGGGCCACGCGCAGCACCGCCCCCCCGCCGAGTGCGATGGTGCCGCCGTCGGGCGCGACCGCGACGGCATCGCAGGGATCGTCGAGGCGATCGATCTTCACTTCCTCGGCGAGCGCTGCGTCGCGGCCGCGGACGACGCTCGTGGTGCGGTTTGTCACGGTCACCAATTGGCCCCCCGGGCTCCAGGCGACGCGATGGGCGATCACGTCGATGCCGGTGCGGCTCTCCGCCGCTGCGTTGGCCGAGCCCAACCCCGTGATCGTGGCCACGGCCAGCGGCGCGTCGCGCAGCGCCAGCGCGACGCGGCCGCGCGGCTCGTCGATGGCAGACCAGACCATGTTCGCCGCGGCGGGAATCCCATGACGAACGATCTCCCGGCCCGTGGCAGGATCGACGACGATCGTCGTCGCCGGCGTGCCCGCGACGACGATCCCCGCCTGGTCGAGCCCGCCGCTGCCGGCCCCCGGAAAGACGGCGACACACGCGTCGACTGCCACAGGGAGCTCCCTGGCGCCGGCAAAACTCCCGGCATGGCCGGTGGCCCAGCGGCGCAGCGTGCCGTCCCTGCCGACGCTGACCACTGTGCCCCCGGCTTCGCGGCGCACGTCCCAGACGCGCCCGTCGTGGCCCGGCAGGCGCTCGAGCAGTTCCCCCGTCGCCGCATCGAACACCTGCAGCACTCCGTCGCGGCAGCCGGAGACGATCCGTGTGCCGTCGGCGCTGAACACGCACCCCTGCACCCAGTCGCGATGGCGCGGCAACGACACGATCAGATCCCCTGTGGCGATCCTCCAGACCCTGGGAACCTGACCGCTACCGGCGGTGACCAGCCGTGTGCGATCAGGCGCGATGTCGACGCTGCCAACGCTCCCTCCATGCCCTCCGAACTGGCGGACGACCGAGCCGTCGGCGGCGGAGAGGAGCAGGGTGTCGATGCCCCCCACGACGGCGATCGTGCCGTCGTCGACGAACTGGATCGCCTCGATGTCCGGATCGAGCGTGCCGGGCGCGATCGTCATCGGCACAGGAAACCGCCTCGCGTCTCCCGCCCCGATCGCGGCCACCGTGAGCACGCGCTCGGCGCCCCCCCAGGCGAGCGTTGACCCATCGGGCGCGAAGCCGACGGCGAACAGCGCCTTCGGCTCGGCGGCGACATCCCGGTCGAGCCGGCCGGTCTCCGCCGAGAACAGCCGCACCCGTCCATCCTCTCCGGCGGTGGCGACCAGCCGCCCGTCGGGGGAGAAGGCGACGTCGTTGATCTCGTCGTGGGCACCCGGCACCACGGTGGGCGCTGCCGCGCCCTCGGCATCGAGCAGGATCAGCCGGCCATCGGCCGCGCCCACGGCGATCCGCGCGCCGTCGGGCGATAGGGCGCAGCAGTAGAGATCACGGGGCGGGCCGCCGGAAGGCGCGGGCGAGTCAGGATCGCCGAACAGCACCGCCTGCTCGGCGTGGAGCCGGCGCCGGGCCCACCGGCCTGCGAACGAGGCATCGAGGTCCGGATCGAGTGCGGCCAGATCGGCGAACCTCTGGCGGGCGACGGCGACGTTGCCGGCGCGGAGGTCGTCGAGCCCGCGCTGCAGGTGATGTGCGGCCTCGGTCCGTCGGACCCAGGCCCGCTGACGGTCGGCGGCGGCCGTCTGGATCGACCAGCCGCGGAGGGCGATGCCGCAGGCGACGAGCGCCGCCAGGGCCACCGCCGACGCCACCACCACCGACGGCCGCCGGATCGCGAACCGGCAGGCCCGTTCCCAGGCTGACAGCGGCCGGGCGAGCGTGGGCACGCCGAGGAGGAACCGCGACAGCTCGGCGGCGACATGACCCGACCGGGAGTAACGGTCGACGGGATTTCGCGCGAGGCACTTGCGGCACACCGCCACCAGATCGCGATCGACCCCCGGCAGACCTCGCTCGATCGCCTCCGGCTCGCGGAGGAGGATCAGCCGCATCGTGTCGGAGTCGTTCGCCCCGGCCCAGCGGCAGCGGCCGGAGAGGAGCCGATCGAGGAGGAGGCCGAGGGCGTGGACGTCGGTCGCCGGCCCGACCGCGCCGATCGCCCGGTCGATCTGTTCGGGAGCCATCCAGGCCGGCGTGCCGGGCCGCGCCCCGGCGCGCGTCGACTGGGCGAGCGGATCGTGCGACGAATCATCGTCTGCCTTGCCGAGGCCGAAGTCGCCGAGCTTGACGTCGAACCCCGGGCCCACGGCTCCCCTGGCCGCGCTTTCCCCGGCCGGCAGCGCGGCGACACCGGTGGCCGGCACGAGAAGGATGTTTTCCGGTTTGATGTCGCGGTGGACGATCCCCGCCTCATGGCCGACGTCGAGCCCCGCGGCGAGGTGCTTGACGACGAGCGCCGCAGACCGGGGATCGACGGGCCCCGGATGGCGCTCGAGCCATCCGGCGAGCGTGCCGCCGCTGCAGAACTCCTCGGCGATGAAGGCGACGCCGTCGCTCTCGCCGAGGTCGTGGATGGTGACGAGATTCGGATGCGCGAGCCGCGCGGCGAGCGCCGCGCCGCGGAGAAACCGCCTGCGCATGTCGGGCGAGACGAGCGCCTGCGGGTGGGGCACCTTGAGGGCCACACGGCGGCGGAGGAGCGTGTCGGTGGCCTCGTAGACGCTCGCGAACCCCCCCTGCCCGACCTCGCGCACGATCTCGAACCGGTCGATCCGCGCCGGCTGTGTGGTGTGCACTGCCGCAGTGGTCTCGCGCCAGGCGGCACCGAGCTGGTGGAGCTTGAGGAGCAGATCGACCTGCTCGGGGCGGACGCGCGCCGGGTCGGCGGGCCCGGGCGTATCGCCGCCGGTGCCGTGGAGCGCCCCGGTGATCGAATCGTCGAGATGGCCGAGAAGCTCCGTCTCGGCGTCCGGCGGCGAATCATTGTCGGGGATCGGCGTCTTGGCCATCGGGCCCTCGGGCAGGCTAACACCCGGTGGCCAAAGTCCATCCCTAGCCTTTGGCCACTCGAAAAGCTTCGCTTTTCACGGGAGCTACGATCCCGGCACCACTTCCGTGAGGTGCAGCAGGCTGTCTATCCACAGCCTGCTAACGCCCCGGCTCTGGATCGTCGTCGAGGGCCCGAAGGCGCTCCTCGATCCGGCGGAAGCCGCGCACCCAGAGCTTGCGGGCCGCCTCCTCCGACCGCCCCATCTCCAATCCGATCTCGACGAACGTCTTCCCCTCCCAGTGGTGCAGCCAGAGCGCCCGCCGCTGATCGGCGGGCAGCTGGTCGAGGGCCGCCCGGACGCGCTCTTCCTCCTCGACGCGGATCACCGTCGGCAGTGGCCTGCACTCGACACCGTCGGCGAGCGCGGCCGCCTGGGCGCCGAGCCGGTCGAGGTGGAGCGGCACCCCGTGCCCCGCCCGCCGGATCGTGCTCTGCCGGCGGATGCTGTCGACGATGGTGTGCGACAGGATGACACGCATCCAGCCGAGGAACTCGGCCGGCGAGCCGCCGCGGAAGGCGTGGAACCGCTCATGGCCGGCGACGACGGCATCCTGCACGACGTCGGAGACACCGAGGATCGACTGAAAGCGGCGGGGAAACCCGCGCCGCGCGGCGAGCGTGAGGTGGCCCTGGATCGACTGGAAGAGCGTGCCAAGCGCCTCGACCGAGCCGCTGCGGGCGTCGGCGAGAAGCGTCGAAGTCGCGGTCGACCGCGGATCGGTCCGCCGCGGGGCGCGCGTCGCTGTCGCCATCGGGTCGAATCCTTCGATTGGGAACCCAACCCCCCCATCCTTACGGCGGCCAATATACCCGCGGATCGGGGCAAGGCGAGGGGGGCAGTCAAGGCACCGCGTTCCCGCCGCTAAGCCACCATGAGGGCGCTCTCCAGCGGGATGGCAAAAAAAATAGGCGAGAGCGTCCGGCTCGGCAGCTGTTTTGCGCCTACTTAGAAAGAAGTCATGTGCGAAAAGAGCGTCAGCAAACGCGCGGCTTCGCCGATACGCGAGTATGCAGAGCAAGGCACCTTGTAAGGAGAGAAAGAAATGGGCGAAGTCTGTAAATCGGTAGAGATCGGCCGACACGGCAATATCCCCGAGTTCAGGACGAGATTTAGAGGATTATTGGATACGTATATTGAGACACGCCGGTCCGCGGTCATTGTTGAGGCTCAATTCTGCGGACCGGACGATCTTTTGGACAACGCCTGGAGTGATGTAGTTCAGTGCGCGCTTGGGGCAGCGGGCGTGGCCGGCATAGCTACGATCGTGGCCAGTCCTCCATCAGCACTTCCCGCCTTTCAGGCCGCATTTGTGTCATGCATCACAGCTAAGTTGCCTGGTCGCGCAAGTGAGATTCGCGTTGGGCTAGGTGCGGAGCAGCGGCCTGTCACGGATTGGACCAGAGTGTGAAGTACAATGTGAATGGTTCCACGGGATGAGGAAGTATATCCGGGTAGGTTGGTGGGTGAAGTGCGGCGGTCATCCTCCGCTGGTTCTCTAGGTGTCCGTGGAGGCAGTGCCGTACTTCCCTGCGTGTGGGTTAAGAACGGGCTAGCGGCATGGTGGCCAAAGTCCCTCGGTATCGCACGACACCCGTCGTTACTGGGCTAGAGTGGATGGCAGACAACCCAGAAATGCGACGCGACGAATGAGCTAGAAGAAAACGGCCCTTGTTTGGAGTCGCATTCACTAGCTGATCAATGGAATCGCGGTGATTTATAGTAAACGCATTACTGCAAGGAAAAAGTTATGCCAGATTTTAGAGACCGGATTGATGAGCGAGCGGAGCGAATCAAGACGGATCTTGGGCACGCGATGAATGGAAACTTCGACCGTATTAGCGATGCGACGCGGCGCGAAGTTGCTGAGGCGGTTCGCGACCACATGCAGGGGCGAAGTCGTGTGGAGGTGCCAGTAAACGATCGCGTCACGATAGAAGGCAGGCGTGAGAAGGATGGAACCATTATAGGCAGCCTGAAGTTTGACCTGCCGTGACAAAAACTCGCTCTAGTTGAGGCAACATAGAGGCATTGAAAGGGGGGGTGTATGGCCCGGCGACTTGCTGGCACTGTCCGCATCGATGGCGTCGACGATGAGAATTGGCCCGAGGAAGATGAGCGGGTGCAAAAAACGTTTTCTATAAACGTCGTTCTGGATGAAGGACTTCCTGCTACTGCATTAGACATAGCAGATGTAGTGTGGGGCGGCGAGTGTCGTGTAGAGGTTAGGGTTGTTGCCCGCGTTGTGTCCGAGGGTCGCGTTCAGGTAGAGGGAACGGCCAAGCTTTTTGAGGGAACTTCCGAGAGCACTACTGACTTGGAGCACGAGCAGACGGTTTCGATTGTGGTTCCACGGAGTGGCGTTCCTGCTCATCAGGTTGTCCAGCTTAGGAGTGTTGGGAATGGTGGAGGTGATCACGCGGAGGTCGGGTTTTCTCTGACAAATTCACTTGTGGAAGAAGCGTAGGACTAGGAAAGTCGGCTCCTTTTGTCGCCTTTATCCTAAAGCTGGACGCGGCGGGAAGGTCACGCCCCCGCGGGTAAGAGGCTGTCGGCGACGCCCAGACGAAGGAAGAGGTAAGAGCCGGAGCAGATCGTGGTAAAACTGTCCAACGCGGACGCGATGCCGAGTGCTGATGCGAACCCGGCAGCAGTGCTGCAGGCGCTGATGGACGGGATCTTTTTGTTGTAGTTGCGCCGATTTGCTTTGGCAGGACGGCCAATCAAGAGCCGCGAGGTCTGCGAGAGGCTGATTCGTCGGTCCATATGAAAAAGTCGTCCCGTCACCCCTCCCCGCGCAGCACCCACTCGAGCAGCACGGCCTGGAGCACCCCGGCGAGGATCGACGCGATCGCCACGCCGATGACCACGCCCCACAGACCGAGGCCCAGCGGGAACGCCAGCCACCAGCACAACGGCACCATCACCGCCACGTAGCTGACCGCATGGATCGCCGTCGGCGCCCAGACCACACCCGCCGCCCGCAGGGCCATCGACGCCACCCCCTGCACCCCGTCGAAAATCGTCACCGGCGCCGTCGCCGCCAGCATCGCCGCCAGGAGCGGCGCCAGCCGGGCCCCATCGGCCGTGCCCTCGGCGTCGAGCCAGTGCCGCGCGAGCCAGTGG
>SXGQ01635987.1_pt1 | contig 13259 bp, 13 predicted proteins | sample 3178371 | NCBI WGS metagenome assembly SXGQ01 (sample SAMN11356859, study PRJNA531348) | freshwater metagenome | isolation source: freshwater sample F1-20 | place: China: Fuxian Lake, Yuxi | collected 2017-12-25
CCGATCACGGCGAGGTCGGCGCCGACCTCGACGGTCTCGTCCTCCTCGACCTTGATCTCGAGGATGGTGCCCGCGACGGGGGAGGGGATCTCGGGGTCGACCTTGTCGGTGGAGATCTCGAGCAGCGGCTCGTCGACCTCGACGGTGTCGCCGACGTCCTTGAGCCAGGTGGTGACGGTGCCCTCGGTGACGCTCTCGCCGAGCTCGGGCAGCGTGACCTCGGTGCCCTCGCCGGTCGACTGCGTCTCCAGGTGCGGCTCCTCGCCGTGCTGGTTGACCGGGGTGCCGTCGCTCTCGCGCGCCGGCTCCTCGCCGGGCTGCTCGGCGGACGCCTCGTCGGAGGAGCCCTCCTCGACGTCGGCGTCCTCGGTCTCCTCCGGCTCGGCCGGGGCCTCGCCGCCGGCGTCGGACGGGCTCTCGTCGGCGTCGCCGATCACGGCGAGGTCGGCGCCGACCTCGACGGTCTCGTCCTCCTCGACCTTGATCTCGAGGATGGTGCCCGCGACGGGGGAGGGGATCTCGGTGTCGACCTTGTCGGTGGAGATCTCGAGCAGCGGCTCGTCGACCTCGACGGTGTCGCCGACGTTCTTGAGCCAGGTGGTGACGGTGCCCTCGGTGACGCTCTCGCCGAGCTCGGGAAGGGTGACGGTCGTTGCCATGATGTCGTCCTCGTCGTTCGGGTCAGGCGTGCGAGTGGAGGGGCTTGCCGGCCAGGGCGAGGGCAGCCTCGCCGAGAGCCTCGTTCTGGGTGGGGTGCGCGTGGATCAGCTGCGCGACGTCCTCGGGGTAGGCCTCCCAGTTGACGATCAGGGAGGCCTCGCCGACCTGCTCGCCGTAGCGGGCGCCGATCATGTGCACGCCGACGATCGGCCCGTCCTTCTCGCGGACGAGCTTGATGACACCGGCCGTGCCGAGGATCTGGCTCTTGCCGTTGCCGCCGAGGTTGTACTCGACCGTCTCGACGTTCTCGTCGCCGTACTTCTCCTTGGCCTGCGGCTCGGTGATGCCGACCGACGCGAGCTCGGGGTCGCAGTAGGTGACGCGCGGGATGCCGGGGTCGAGGACGGGCTGCGGGGACAGGCCCGCGATCTCCTCGGCCACGAAGATGCCGTGCGCGAAGCCGCGGTGCGCGAGCTGCAGGCCGGGCACGAGGTCGCCGACGGCGAACACGCCGGGGACGTTGGTGCGCAGCCGCTCGTCAGTGGGGACCCAGCCGCGGTCGACCGTGACACCGGCCTCCTCGAAGCCGTTGCCGTTGCCGTTCGGGCCCCGGCCCACCGCGACGAGGACGAGGTCGGTCTCGATGGTCGAGCCGTTCTCGAGGGAGACCGTGACGCCGCTGTCGGTCTGCTCGACGCCGGAGAACTTGGTGCCGGTCTTGAAGGCGATCTTGCGCTTGCGGAACGCACGCTCGAGGTTCTTCGACAGCGTCGGGTCCTCCAGCGGGACCAGCGACGGGAGCGCCTCGATGATGGTGACCTCGGCGCCGAAGGAGCGCCAGACCGACGCGAACTCCACGCCGATGACGCTGCCGCCGATGATGACGACCTTCTCGGGGACCTCGCTCATCGTGAGGGCCTCCTCGCTCGTCACGACGCGGCCGCCGATCTCGAGGCCGGGCAGGCTGCGGGCGTACGAGCCGGTGGCGAGCACGACGTTGCGGCCGGTGTACTGCTGGCCGTCGACCTCGACGACGCCGCCGCCGTTCGCGTCGGTGGAGGCGAGGCGACCCTCGCCCTCCACGACCGTGATGCCGCCGGACTTGATGAGGCCCTGCAGACCCTTGTAGAGACGGTCGATGACGCCGGCCTTGTAGCTGTTGACCTGCGCCATGTCGATGCCCTCGAACGTCGCCTTGACGCCGTAGGTCTCGCTGTGGCGGGTCTCGTCGGCGACCTCGGCGGCGTGCAGCAGCGCCTTGGTCGGGATGCAGCCGTTGTGCAGGCAGGTGCCGCCGAGCTTGCCCTTCTCGACGAGCGCGACGCTGAGGCCGAGCTGCACCGCACGGAGGGCGCAGGCGTAACCGCCGCTGCCGCCGCCCAGGATGACGATGTCGAAGGTGTTCGTGCTCTGGTCGCCCGGGCTGTCCGCCACAGTGTCCTCCCGCGTGGAATGGTCGTTCGCCAGCCATCTTGTCACCCTCGGCCCACGCCGCACCACGGGGGGAGCGACCGGTGAGTAGGTTCTCCGGACTCGTCCGCGGGGGTCGTCGCAGGGCTCGTCCGGGGGAGTGGTCGGCTCGTACCGGGCCCGCCGCCACCAGGGGTCGGGCAGAATGTCGCCATGGCACTGTTCGGCCGCCGACGCGGCAGCTCCGACCGCCGCGCCGTGCGTGACGACATGGCGGCGCTGCGCGACTGGGCGACCATCCGTCACGGCGTGGAGGCGTACGTCGAGCCGCGCACCTCCTTCAACGAGCCGACGGTGGTGCTGGTCGCGTCCGACGGCGAGTCGATCCGCCGTCGCGTGGAGTCCTACAAGGCGGCCGCCGAGCTGGCGCGCAAGCTCGGGATCCCGGTCTACGACGCGAACCGCGTGGGCTACCCCCAGCGCATGCGCGACTACGCGGTGCGCCAGCAGGGTCGCTCCAGCGGCCACACCGCGTCGTCCACCAGCCGCGACCCGCGTCGCTCCACCGCCGGCGGCGGGCCCACGCGGCCGGCAGCCGGACCCCGTCCGCTGTCGCCGAGCGAGCGCGACGCCATCGCGACGCTGCAGGTCTCGGCCGACGTCGCGGGTGGCGACGTCACCGTCCGCCCCGACGACGAGGTGCTGCGCCGCTGGTGGAAGCAGGCCCGGGCCCGCTCGCACCCCGACCGTCGCGGCGGCGACCGTACGGAGTGGGACGAGGTCGAGCGGGCCGCCCAGACCCTCAACCTCTCCTGACCGCTTCCCTGCACCCCGGGATCCCGCTCGTCCCCACGATTCGGAACGTCATCGCCCGTTCCGGTGCCGAAAGTGGGCGATGACGTTCCACATCGTGGGGAGGTCAGGGGCGGGGGTCGGCGTGCTCGGGGGGCCAGACCACCGCGAAGCGCTCGAACCTGGTCTCCATCGCGTCGACGTCGACGTCGTCCGCGAGGCCCAGCACGCGGCGGGCGAAGTCGCGGTGCGCCTGGAGCCACCAGCCGCGGGTGAGGTCGCCCTCGCCCTCGTCGCGCGCGAACGCGTCGTCGACGGAGTCGAGGCGTCCGACGCGCACGTCGACGGTCCGCAGCACCACCCGCGACCTCCCGGAGCCGTCCAGCACGACCCAGTGGTCGCCGACGCGGACCGGGTGGTCGTCGGGGCACACCGGGCCGGCCGTCGCGCGCTTGCCGCCGCCGACGACGAGCGCGAGGAGCTCGTCGGCCATCGCGGGCGAGTCGCCGAACGGCTCGACCGCGGGCTCGACGTCGGCCGCCTCGGGGTGCGCGGCGACGTACGCGGCCCAGAGGTCGTCCATCAGGACCAGCCGGCGTCGTCGAGACCGCCCGGCACGTCGACGTCGGGCGACGGGTCGTAGGGCGTGCGGGTGAACACGAAGCTCGCCAGCGTCAGCTGCACCGGTCGGCCGTCGGCGTCACGCCGGACCGCAAGACGCTCGCCCTCGTGGTAGCCCTCCAGCCCGACCCAGGTGCCGTCGGCGTCGGCCCGGAAGCGGGCCCCGCGGCCCGTGCCGGGCTCGCCCAGCACCAGGTGCTCGCCCTCGAGACGGGCGGGGTAGCGGGCGGTGCCCCAGAACCAGTCGCCCACCAGGTCGAGCCGGTCCGCGTGGCCGGGCCGGCGTGTCCAGGCCGGACCAGCCACGGGCTCCAGCTCGCGCAGGAGGTCGAGCAGGTCGGTGGCCAGGGGGCCGAGGCCGGAGGTGGCGTTGGCGAGCACGACGACGCCGTCCCCGGTGTCTGCGTCGACCCGCAGGCCCGCGAGGAAGCCGGGCATCGACCCGCCGTGCCCCACGAAGCGGCGACCGCCGACGTTCCAGACCTGCCAGCCGAGCGCGTGGGCCCCGGTCCAGGGCTGCCGGGGGACGTCGCTCACGGCGACGGGCCGCAGCATCTCCTCGAGCGTGCCCGACGCGAGCAGGTCGTCGGTGCGGCCGGCGGCGAACGCGGCCCAGCGCGCGAGGTCCTCGGCGCTCGACCACAGCTGGCCGGCGGGAGCGAGCGCCTCTGCGTCGTGCTCGGGCTCCACGTGGGCGACGTCGGCGAACGGGTGCACGGCCAGGCCCGGTGCCGCCTCGGGGCCAGGTCGCAGCGTCGTCGCGGTCATGCCGAGCGGCTCGAGGAGGTCGGCGACGACGCTCTCGTGCCACGACGTGCCCCGCAGGCGGGCGACCAGCTCGCCCAGCACGCCGAAGCCGGTGTTGGAGTAGTGGAACCGCGTGCCGGGAACGTGGACGAGCCGCGGGGCGGCCGACGCGAGCAGGTCCCGCCACGCCAGCCCGGGCGAGCGCTCCCACCACGAGGCGTCGGTCTCGGCCTGCAACCCGGCGGTGTGGCTGAGCAGCTGCGCGACCGTGACGTCGAGGTCGAGCTCCGGCAGGTGCCGACCGATCCGGTCGTTGAGGTCCAGGTGTCCCTCGTCGCGCAGTCGCAGCACCTGCACGGCGACGAACGTCTTCGTGATCGAGCCGATCCGGTACGCGGTCCGGGGCGTGGCCTCGGGCGACGCGTCGGTGCCGTCGAGGTGGCCGGCCGCGCCGGACCACACGGTCCGACCCCCGCGCACGAGGGCGGCGCTGACCGACGGCAGCCGCCGGTCCCGCTGCTCGGCGGCGACGCGGGCGTCGAGCCGACGACGGGTCGTCTCGAGCAGGCCCGGCTCAGTCACCGGACGCGAGGTCCGACGCGAGACGCACGAGCGTGCGGACCGAGACGCCGGTGCCGCCGGACGGCGTGTAGCCGTGCTCGCCGCCGTCGTTGAACGACGGCCCGGCGATGTCGAGGTGCGCCCAGGGGGTGTCACCGACGAACTCGCGCAGGAACGCGGCCGCGAACAGCGTCCCGCCGTAGGGCTTGGGGTTGTGCTGGCGGATGTCGGCGATCTTCGACGACGTCACCGCCGACTTCATCTCCTCGACGATCGGCAGCGGCCACATCGACTCGCCGGTCGTCCGCGCGGCGTCGAGGATCGCGTCGCTGAGCGCGTCGTCGTTGCCCAGCACGCCGGTGGTGCGCTCCCCGAGCGCGACGACGCAGGCGCCGGTGAGGGTGGCGACGTCGACGATGCGGTCGGCGCCGGCCTCGACGGCGAGGGCGAGACCGTCGGCGAGGACGAGGCGGCCCTCGGCGTCGGTGTTGTGCACCTCGACGGTGGAGCCCGAGCGCATGGTGAGGACGTCACCCGGGCGCGTGGCCGAGCCGCTGGGCATGTTCTCGGCGAGGCAGGCGAAGGCCGTGACCTTGACCGGCAGGCCGAGCTCGGCGATGGCGAGCGTGGCGGCGACCACCGCGGCGGCGCCCGCCATGTCGATCTTCATGGTCTGCATGCCGGAGCCGCTCTTGATCGAGAGGCCGCCGGAGTCGAACGTGATGCCCTTGCCGACCAGGGCGAGGTGCGTGACGGCCTTGCGGGGCTCGTAGGAGAGCCGCACCAGACGCGGGGGAGCCTCCGAGCCGGCGCCGACACCGAGGATGCCGCCGCACCCCTCCTTCTCGAGCCGCTTCTCGTCCCACACCGAGACCTTCACCGGCTGGCGTCCGGCGACCTCCGCGATCTGGTCGGCGAAGGCCGGCGGGCGCAGGTCTCCGGGCGGGGTGTTGACCCAGTCGCGGGCCAGGGCGGTGGCGCGGGCGACGACCGCGGCGTGCTCGACGGCCTCGACGACCGTGCTCTGGCGCCCGAACGCCGACAGCACCGTCACCGCGCCCAGGCGCGCCTCGTCGTCGGACGCCTTCGTCTTGTAGGCCTCGTAGCGGTAGGCGCCGAGCAGCGCGCCCTCCGCGACCGCGACGACGTCGTCCGCGCCGGCCGGCTGCAGCGCCAGGGCGGTGGTCGAGGCCTTCAGCCTGATCGCCGCGCGCACGCCCGAGGCGGCGGCGCGGCGCAGCTCCTCGGCGTCGGGCTCCTCGCTCAGGCCGACGGCGACGACCGTGGACGCCTTCGTGGCCTCCCCGCCGGGCGCCACGACGACCTGCCCCTTCTCGCCGGTGAAGCCGAGCAGGGCCAGCGTCGGGGCGAGGTCGGCCGCGTCGTCGTCGGTCCGCACGCCGAGCACGAGGACGTCGGTCTTGACCGTCGAGGGCTTGGAGGTGCTGACGGAGACGTCAGGCAAGGAGGAGGCGGACGAGCGGACGGGCGTCGAAGGGGCCATGTCGCCCATGTAATCACGCAGCCCGCTACGTTGGCCGACATGGACCTGCTCCGTTCGCCGCTGCACGACCACCACGTGGCCCTCGGCGCCAAGATGGCCGAGTTCGGGGGCTGGTCGATGCCCCTGGAGTACCCGTCGGAGTCCGGCGGCGGTGTCCTCGCCGAGCACGCGGCCGTGCGCGAGGCGGCGGGCCTGTTCGACGTGAGCCACCTGGGCAAGGCCAGCGTCCGTGGAGCGGGCGCCGTCGACCACGTGAACGCGCACCTGACGAACGACCTGCGCCGCATCCGTCCCGGCCAGGCCCAGTACACGCTCTGCTGCGACGAGGACGGCGGCACCGTCGACGACCTCATCGCCTACGTGCGCAGCGACTTCGACGTCTTCCTCGTGCCCAACGCCGCCAACACGGCCGCGGTCGTGGAGCGGCTGCGCGCCGACGCGCCGGCCGGCGTCGAGGTCGTCGACCGCCACCGCGAGCTGGCCGTCCTCGCCGTGCAGGGCCCCGCGGCCGACGCGGTGCTCGCCGGGGTGGGGGTGCCCACCGACCACGGCTACATGTCGTTCGTCGAGGCGCCCGTCGGCGGCGCCGAGGCGATCGTGTGCCGCACCGGCTACACGGGGGAGAAGGGCTACGAGCTCGTCGTCCGGGCCGACGACGCCCCCGCCGTCTGGGAGGCGCTGCTGGCCGCCGGCGAGCCGCACGGGCTGCGGCCCTGCGGTCTCGGCGCGCGCGACACGCTCCGCACCGAGATGGGCTACCCGCTGCACGGCCACGAGCTGTCCGCCGAGATCTCCCCGGTCATGGCCCGGGCCGGCTGGGCCGTCGGCTGGGACAAGCCGACCTTCACCGGCAAGGACGCCCTCGTGCGTCAGCGCGAGGAGAAGAGCGTCCCCCTGGTGCGGGGCATCGTCTCCACCGGCCGGGGGATTCCGCGGCCGGGCATGGTGGTGCGGGCCGTCGGACCCGACGGCAAGCCCGGCGACGTCGTCGGCGAGGTGACGTCCGGGACCTTCTCGCCCACCCTCCGGCAGGGGATCGGCCTGGCGCTGCTCGACCGCGCGGTCGGCGACGGCGACGACGTGCTCGTCGAGGTGCGACGTCGCGCGGAGCCGTTCAGGGTGACCAAGCCGCCGTTCGTCGCCGCCTCGACCTGAGTCCAGAGATCGTCCCGGCCTGCCGCACGGTCACGTCGGGGCGAGGATGGCACCACCGACCACGCATGACCGATCAGGAGGACGTCGATGAGCTGGACCTGGCTGCTGGAGACCGCCGACGGGCAGGAGAAGGGGCGTTCCGACGCCTTCGACAGCCGCGGCGACGCCGAGACGTGGATCGGCGAGACCTTTGCCGAGCTGCTCGACCAGGGCGTCGACCAGGCTCGGCTGCTGGACGGCGACACCGAGGTCTACGGACCGATGTCGCTGCACGGCGAGTAGCGCGGGCGGGCGCCTCGCCCGCCAGTACCGGGGTCAGACGCGCTCGCGAGGCTCCTCGCCGCGCGCGATCGCCGGCTTCGGCAGGCGGAAGCGGCGCAGCTGCGTGCTGCGCAGGACGGCGTAGCCGGTCGCGCCGCGCGTCGACTCGCCCGGGAAGCGCAGCTTCAGCTGCTTGCGCAGGCCGCTGACCAGCAGGACCTCGTCGAGGATCGTCAGCAGGATCATGGCCGGCCACGCGATGACGGCGATCGTCTGCGTGGCCAGGGTCGGGACGACGCTGCAGATGAACACCACCACGAGCAGGGGCAGCAGGTACTCGGCGACGTTGCGACGACGGTCGACGTAGTCGCGCACGAACGCGCGCACCGGGCCGCGGTCGCGCGGCGGGAGGGCGTCGCCCTTGCCGGCCCGCAGGGCCTCCTGCTGGCGACGGCGCAGGTCGGCGCGCGCCTGACGGTCGCGCTGCATCTGCTCCTTGCGCGTCATCGGCGTCTTCATCGCCTTCTTGCGCGCCGCCTCGGCCTCCTTGCGGCTCGGCGTCGCACGGCCCTTCTTGGCGGCCTGGGTGCGGTCGTCGGGGGCGGCGTTCTCCTGCGTCACGGCGTCACCCTACACAGCGCGCCCACGTGGTCCGGACGTCCACGTGCCGCAGCCCCGTAGGCTGACCGCATGGGCATCGGACGCAGGATCCGCGACATCTGGCGGTCGCGCTCGCACCGTGAGCTCGACGGCGACGCGCTGCGCAGCTCCCTCGACGACACCTACCGTGCGCAGCTCGCCCACCTGCAGAAGGTGCGCCGTGGCGTCGCCGACGTCACCACCAGCCGCAAGCGCGTCGAGGTGCGGCTGCGCCAGCTCGAGCAGCAGGCCGCGACGTTCGACGCGCAGGCACGCGAGGCCGTGGAGCGCGGCGACGACACCGCCGCCCGTACGGCGCTCGGCCGCAAGGTCGGGCTCGAGGACTCCCTCGCCGACCTGCGCGAGCGGCACGCCGCGCTGCAGCAGGAGGAGGCGACCATCACCGACGCCGCCACCCGGCTCGAGGACAGCATCGAGGACTTCCGGCTCCGCAAGGACACGCTGACGGCCCGCGCGTCGGCGGCCGAGGCCCGCTCCCAGCTGACCAGCGCCGACACCGGCATCGCGTCGTCGTTGAGCAGCGTCAACCAGCAGATGGAGGCCGCCGAGCGGCACACCCGCGAGCTGGAGGCCCGCGCCGACGCGGTCGACGAGCTCGTCGCCGACGGCATCGTCGCGCGACCGGGGGAGAGCAGCGACGACCTCGAGGCCCGGCGCTTCGACCGCGAGCTGGGTCTCGACGTCCCGCAGGGCACCGAGGTGGAGGGAGAGGGCCGTGGCCCGCAGCAGGTTCAGGGCTGACCGGGGGCTCACGCTCCGCATGGGCGGGGTGAGCCTCGGGCTGGGCGCGCTCTACGTCGCGTTCGGTGCCGTCCTCATCTCCTTCTCCGGCAGCGCGGTGGTGGGCCTGGTCATCACCGTCGCCCTCGCCTGGGGACAGTGGTACTTCTCCGACAAGCTCGCCCTCAAGTCGATGGGAGCCAAGGTGGTCAGCGCCGAGCAGGCGCCCGAGCTGCACGCCATGATCGACCGGTTGTGCGTGATGGCCGACATGCCGAAGCCGACCGTGGCCGTGGCCGTCACGGACATGCCCAACGCGTTCGCGACCGGCCGCACGCCGCGGCACTCGGCCGTGTGCGTCACGACCGGCATCATGCAGCGCCTCGACGCCGACGAGCTCGAGGGCGTGCTGGCGCACGAGCTGTCGCACGTGGCGAACCGCGACGTCTCCGTCATGACCGTCGCGTCGTCGCTCGGCCTGCTCGCCGGCTTCATCACCCGCTGGGGCCTCTACCTCGGCGGTGGCGGCAACAACCGCGACAACCGCAACGGCAACGGCGTGCCGTTCATCGTCGTGTTCCTCGTGAGCATGGTCGTCTACTTCGTCAGCTTCCTGCTGACCCGCGCACTGTCGCGCTACCGCGAGCTCAGCGCCGACCGCAGCGGTGCCTACCTGACGGGTCGCCCGTCGAAGCTCGCGTCGGCGCTGGTCAAGATCTCCGGCGACATGAGCCGCATCCCCAACGAGGACCTGCGCGGCGCGCAGGCACTCAGCGCGTTCTTCTTCGCGCCCGCCATCAACCGCGCGTCCGTGAACGCCGTCATGGCCACCCACCCGCCTCTGGAGCAGCGCCTCGCGCAGCTGGCCAAGGTCGGCGCCGAGCTGTCGGATCCGATCTGATGGGCCCGATCTGATGGGCTGGCTCGACGGCATCCTCGGCCGCTCCAAGCCGCCGGAGGCCGACCTCGACGTCCTCTTCGGGGTGCCACAGGCGGCCCTGACGCTCGAGGCGGCAGGCTTCACGGCCACAGGCGCGGGAGCCGTGTGCTTCCGCGACGTCGACGGCGTCAGCGACGACCGCGTCATGGCCGAGGTGCAACAGGTCATCGGCACCGACGCCTCCGCGACGGTGGCCGTCACCGACGACGGCCAGGGGTTCCGCTGGCTCCAGGTCACGCGGGCACCGGGCGACCTGCAGGGGCTCGTGAGCGACCTGCACGCCGCGAACTCCTCGATGGCCGACGCGGGCTTCGGCCCCCAGCTGCTCTGCTCCACGGTGCTCTTCACGACGCCCTCCGGTGGTCCCCTCGGTCTCGTCTACCTCTTCAAGCAGGGCACCTTCTACCCGTTCGCACCGCAGGCCGGACGGCGTCGCGACAACGCCGTCGAGCTGCAGGTGCGGGCGCTCGTCGAGGGCGACGTGCCCGTGGAGAGGACGCTGGAGCGCTGGCTGGCGCTCTGGGACGCCCCCGGACTGTCCGTCTGACGACGTCGGGTCGCACGACCTTCGGTAGGTTGGGCCCGTGAGCCTCGACACCCTCTCTCCCGACGAGATCCGCGCCCTCCACGACGAGCAGCAGACCGCCTACGAGCAGCTGAAGCAGGCTGGTCTCGCGCTCGACATCACGCGTGGCAAGCCGTCGGCGGCCCAGCTCGACCTCTCCAACGCCCTCCTCGACCTGCCCGGCCAGGACTACAAGGACGCGGCCGGCACCGACACGCGCAACTACGGCGGCGTCGTCGGCAACGTGCAGCTGCGCGAGATCTTCGCCGAGCTCCTGCACGTCCCCGTGGAGCAGCTGGTGACGGGCGACAACGCGAGCCTCGCGATCATGCACGACCTCATCGTCTTCGCGATGCTCAAGGGCACGGTCGGGTCGGAGCGGCCATGGGCGCAGGAGGAGGAGGTCGTGTTCCTCTGCCCGTCGCCCGGCTACGACCGGCACTTCGCGATCTGCGAGCAGTACGGCATCACCATGCGCACCCTCGACATGCTCGACGACGGCCCCGACATGGCCGCCGTGCGCGAGGCGGTCACCGACCCTGCGGTCAAGGGCATCTGGATCGTCCCGACCTACGCGAACCCCACGGGCGCCGTCGTCAGCGAGGCGGTCGCCGCCGAGCTCGCCGCGCTCGAGACCGCCGCGCCGGACTTCCGGATCTTCTGGGACAACGCGTACGCCGTGCACCACCTCACCGAGGAGCGCACCAAGACCGCCGACATCGTCGGCCTGTGCGCGGCGTCGGGGCACCCGGACCGGCCCTTCGTGCTCGCGTCGACGTCGAAGATCACCTTCGCCGGCGCCGGCGTGAGCTTCTTCGCCTCCTCGCCCGACAACATCGCCTGGTACACCGGGCTCGTCGGCAAGCGGACCATCGGACCCGACAAGGTCAACCAGCTGCGCCACGTCCGCCTGCTCGGCGACGTCGACGGCGTGCACGCGCTCATGGACCAGCACCGCGAGATCCTCGCGCCGAAGTTCGCCGTCGTGCAGGACGTGCTGTCGACGCGACTCGGTGGCCTCGACGTGGCCACCTGGACCGAGCCCCGGGGGGGCTACTTCGTCAGCCTCGACGTCCCCGACGGCTGTGCCACCCGCGTGGTGCGGCTGGCCAAGGAGGCGGGCATCGCGCTCACCCCGGCGGGTGCGTCGTTCCCGTACGGCAAGGACCCGCGCGACCGCAACATCCGCATCGCGCCGTCGTTCCCGCCGATCGAGGAGCTGCGCACCGCGATGGAGGGCCTGGCCACGTGCGTGCTGCTCGCGGCCACCGAGCAGCGGCTGGGCTGATCCCGTGCGCGTGCTCGTGGCGCCGGACAAGTTCGCCGGCACGCTGAGCGCGCCCGAGGCGGCCCGGGCGATCGCCCGAGGGTGGGCCCGGACGTCGCCCGACGACGAGGTCGTCCGGCTCCCGATGGCCGACGGCGGACCCGGGTTCGTCGACGCCCTGCACGACGCGCTCGGCGGCCGGTTGCACCCCGTCCCCGTGCGCGGGTCGACGGGTGCCGAGGTGCCCGTGACGCTGCTCGTCGTCGACGACGTCGCCTACCTCGAGTCGGCGCAGGCCTGCGGGCTGCAGCTCGGTCCGCCGTCCGCCCGGACCGCGTCCACCTGGGGCGTGGGCGAGGCGGTGCGGGCCGCCGTCGAGCTCGGGGTGTCGAGCGTGGTCGTGGGGCTCGGCGGCAGCGCCACGAACGACGGGGGAGCCGGGCTGCTCGGTGCCCTGGGCGCGACCGCCGACCGCCCCCTCGACGCCGGCCCGGACGGCCTGCGGGGGATCACCTCCGTCGACCTTGCTGCCGCCCTGCGGGTCGTCGAGGGCGTCGACCTGGTCGCCGCGAGCGACGTGGACGTGCCGCTGCTGGGTCTCTTCGGCGCCACCAAGACGTTCGGGCCGCAGAAGGGCCTCGACGACGCGGACCTGCTGGAGGTCGACGGCCTGCTCGACACCTGGGTCGACGCCGTGTGCGGTCCCACTCCGGCGCAGCGGCGCGTGGCGGACGCCCCCGGTGCCGGCGCGGCAGGCGGTCTGGGCCTGGGGCTGCTGCTCCTCGGCGCCGACCGGCGTCCTGGCGTGGCGGTCGTGGCGGAGGCCGTCGGGCTGGACGCCGCCTGCGCGGCCGCCGACCTGGTGGTCTCCGGCGAGGGCTCCTACGACCACACCTCGCGCAGCGGCAAGGTCGTGCACGGGGTCGCCCAGGTGGCGGGACGGCACGCCCGACCGTGCGTGGCGGTCGCCGGTCGGGTGACGGTGGGAGCACGGGAGATGCGGGCCATGGGCGTCGAGTCGGCGTACGCGATGCTCGACCTGGTGGGGGAGGAGCGCTCGTTCGCGGACCCGTCGGGCGCGCTGGCCGACGTCGCCGAGCGGGTGGCGCGCACCTGGTCGCGCTGATCGGTGCCCCGCGCGTCCGCGCCCGGCGAGGGATCTCCTGAGGATCGGCGCGTACGATGGAATGGAACCGGCTTCCTCCTGGTTGTCCACCAGGAGAGCACCCGAGACCGACGGAGATGACATGAGCGTCGACAGCAGCACCACCCCCGAGACCACCGAGACCGCCGCCCCGGCCGACGGTGTGAACCTGTCCGCGAACGCTGCGGAGAAGGTGCGGAGCCTGCTCGCCCAGGAGGGTCGCGACGACCTCGCCCTGCGCATCGCGGTGCA
>SXGQ01307280.1_pt1 | contig 13258 bp, 7 predicted proteins | sample 3178371 | NCBI WGS metagenome assembly SXGQ01 (sample SAMN11356859, study PRJNA531348) | freshwater metagenome | isolation source: freshwater sample F1-20 | place: China: Fuxian Lake, Yuxi | collected 2017-12-25
GTTGATTCCTCAGTAGACGGATTCGATAATCTCGACAAGGTCATGATTATCGCCGCCTCTCCCACCGGAGCCCCAACTCAAGTGGCCAGGTACTCAGGGCCTCACATGGAGTTCGAGTCCGACGGCAAGAACATCTATTTGTATTGGAAGCGGTACGGACCAAAAGGCACGGGGGGCGATGATGGTTGGATCACTGTCGCCAAACTGTTCCCTTCCGACCGCGAGGTGTACGGCTGGAACGAGCAAACGACTTCAGCAATGGTGGCAGATCAAAAGCCAGGCAAAACAGCTGCGGGCACCGATGTAGTCACTATGACAAAAGTAGACACGTACACATTCCCCGACTTCAATGACTACGGCGATTCATCGAACGGCGAACCAAAGACCTGACGCCATGCGTCGGTAGCGTTACACCATGCCTCAGTTAGTAGCGCGCAACCTTGCTTGCAGCGCACAACGTTGACAAGAACTTTCCGATAATGATCGTGGGCATTCCGTGCACACAGTGCAAATGTATACGTCTCTAGATTTTTCACAAAAGTTCGCCCATAGGTTAATTCCCAAGTAACTGGCTGGAGTCATGTCGCCCTCGATATCGAACGTGGCCCAGTCTTGATCTGTTGCTGAATTCAGAGTTGGAGTTTTAGAACCACAATTAGCGCAAACACGAACTCCCCAACGGACATCGCATTCTTTGCACTCGAATTGAAATCCTGAATGGTCCCAAAAGATATTTTCACGTCCGCGTGCACCATGGTCGTTAGGGAAAAGAGGGCAAACGAACAATTCATCTCTTTCAACTAATAGGTTTTCAACAGAATGATGAATCAGTGCATTCAATTTTCGATAATCAAGCGCCATGTTCGGGCGACTTTTGGACTTTTGAGACAGGCCAGGAGCCTTAATGTCCCAAGCTTGTGCGACCAACGAACCTCCCTCCAGAGTGAAATTCGTACCCTCTAAGTCAAAATCTGCACTCGGAACATTTTGAAAATCGCCGGGGAGTTCAAACGAGAGTCCGTTTGTATCTGCCCAGTACCGATGCAAACAGACGCTCAGGACTCGGCCAAGCCGTTCAGCGCTATCTAATGCTAAGGGGTGTACTGCTAACGGAAGCAGACCACCATTTCCAAACCAAGTCATTGCGTGAGAAGTGGGAGCAAATGGGTCGCTCAACGCAATTGGGTTCATCATGTCGGTTATGTCGTTCGGGTCAGTTGTGTGAAGAAGAATGCACTTCTTACCCTTTACCCTCTTCTCATCACCTAGGAAACTGAATATCTGTTGAAGTGAATCTCTATCCTCAACGTTTTCGGAATTTGCACCAAGAGAAATACCCAACAGGCCAATAAAGAGACTTTCTGTGCCATGTCTTCCTCTCGATAAATGGATAGATAGACAGTCATTGGCGTTTTTCAGTTCAATGTCAATACCCGCCAATCGCCACTTTTGAGCACCGACCTCTCTAGCCCCCATAAATTGAAGACTTCGAACTACGAGTAACTCGCGATAGTCGATTAAATCCTCTTGGCGATTCAACCACACGTCATGCAGTGAGATGATTCCTCGCTCTAAAGAGCCCTCGAATACCCGTAATGCCTCCCACAGAGGAACCATTTCGCGATATCGCTGTTCATTGGCCAGCAGATTTGTGACATGCAGTTCAGTTACGCGTTGAATGTCGTTTGTTGCCTGTCCCAGAACTGATTGGCGTAAAGCTAAGAGTGAATTCCGAAGTTCTTCAAGTACTTCGCGCCGGTCAGCAATCTGAGAAACTGACTCAGCCTGTGATTCGACTCCAAGTGACTCAGAGATTCGCTTTCGCTTGAGATGAAACTCCTTAGTTCCTTTCAAAGCAATTTTTGCTTTTTCATCCTTGCGAATTGCATCAATCAGTCGGCCTAGGTGCAAGATGCTGCGGTCCAGCACGGTACGAACTAATCGATTTTCGTAAATTGTCAAGTCTTCTTCTCGAATCGAGCTAACTATGCGCTTGGGAAGTGGCCCTCGTGTTGTTACACGCAACCAATCTTCTGAATGTGACGCAAGATGAGCGAGCGCTCCTTTTGCCCTGCGCCGGGATCGGTCAACAGGTAGTTTCAAGTCCTCAAGCCGGATTTCAGTCTCGGGCAATTCACAGATCCATTCAAGAATCGGAAAAACTTTCTTTAAGGTCGATTCGAGTTCTGTGGTCACGCGCTCTTTACTTAGACCTAACTGGAGGTGAGACGCGTCAATTGTTGTGTTAATTTCCCGAGCATTCCTCTCTTGTCGCCAGTCGTCAGAAATCTTTGCAATTCGTCCCCAGTACCGATCATCCAATTGTCGGACTCCTGGAACAGATCGATTTTCTGATAGGTCTGGCGTTTCATCAACTTGGATCCACCACAATCCAGGTATTCGCCACTTCTCTATCTCTAGATCAGTTACTTCGTTTCCAAAAGCATCACGCATGTTCATCTCGGTTGAGCATCAGGTAAGCCCACGTGTCCGAGTAGTCACCAAGTGAATTTTCACCCCAGATGAGTTCAAGCGAGTCAGAGAGTGTCTTTCTATGGCTTGATTGGATCTTGTAATTTTCATTCATGCGACGAATGAATTTTGTGGTAACGAGATGATCTACTGCAAGGGCTAATGTCCCTCCAGTTTCGATGATGATCGGCACAAACGCCGCAACTTGACGATCGAAACGTGGAGCCAGCGCAAGCCCGGGATCTATTCTCGTAATTATCTGACGTAATTCACGAAAAATCTTCATGGACTGTTCAGTTTTTTTGCGGTTGCTTTCCTTTGATACTGCAGACCGAAAAGCCTGATTAAGAGTTTCTAGACCAAGTGAATCTGGTTGAAACCTAGAGAAGGTTTTCCCACCAATCTCTAACGCCATCTGCTGTTCAGTGGGTTGTTCATGAGGCAACTCCATTATGTGGGCTCGCGACTGTGTCTTTGGCGCAAAAGACTGCGTACTCTCATCTTGGTTGGCAGTTCCGATAAACCACACATTGGATGGAAGTGGAAGTTCAATGCCTCCATTCTCACCAGAACGCAAATGTCGCGGCATGGTCACGCCTGATTTGTCCATTAGTGGGACACTTCCGCCCCGCTCAACATCAGCGCCAGCAGCATCTTCGAGACCTTTCAGATAGTCCGCAAAATACTGTTCTACTTTTGAGAGGTTCATTTCATCGAGGACTACAAAATAAAGACCGTCCTTATACTTCGGCGTCATGGCCCGATACATACCACGGAGAAAGTCAGTCTCGCGGAACTGGCCCTGGAACTCGTTGAAATAACCTAGGAGGTCTTGACGATCGCGCCAACCTGCTTGAATGGCTACGTTTGACTCACCACCACCTAAAGCTCTCACAAATGCAATTGGAAGTGTGGTCTTACCGGTTCCCGATACGCCTTCGAGAATGTGTAATCGACTGGCATTCAATCCAGCAATGAATACTCGAAGATCATCTTTGCGATATGAAAGTGGCCGAGCATCATGATTGCTGGGAAGCGGGTTGTATAGAAGCCATTGCATCTTGTCCACAAATTCAGAGAGTTCAAACTCTGAATCCTCAATAAATTGGGAAGATGCCTGCAATGTCTTATCTTGATCCATCCTAGAGCACTCACTAAATGGACTCTCAGCCTGTTTAACCCCACTCAAGTGATCCATATCAGCCTTCAGTTGATCACGCTGATTTTTGTACTGCTGAATCGTCGAACTTAAGTTCTCGTATTCATCAAACTTTGCTTCGGCATCCAAGTAGCGCGATGTTGCTGCTGCGCTCTCTTTCGACCTTGCCAGATTTTCAGACTTAAGTTGAGCAATCTGTTCAGTCAATTCATCGACTTGTCGACGCAGACTATGTAATTCATTCTCATCGTTAGCGGATCGGCGCTTTGACAATTCCAATTCATAATTCTTTATCGTGGACTTTAGATGGTCGATCTCATTCACCACACCATCGATGTCACCGAGGGTATTCTCCCAGTCCGTAATGAATTCTCCATTACGAATAATTGAATTAGCTTCAATCTCTCTCTTCAGTAGAGCCTCGCGTTTGGCTTGATATTCAATCTCTAGGAATTCTTTTTTCGCTTGCAGTTCTTCAGACTGAATGACTTCGATCTTTTGGCGATTGTCTTCTAGTTTGGCTTTTTCTTGTTCCAAAATCTCTTTCTCATAATCAAGAGACGACTGTTCAGCTAATAGTTGTGTGCGGTGCTTGTCAAGTTCCTTCATTTTGGTCATAAGGTCAAGACGAAATTCATCATTCCCGGCATCAAGGTCACTTAGGACTTTTGTCCATTGAGTACGGACAGATTCTTGAGTCGTTGCTATATGTTCGGATATCTGTTTCAGGATTTCAGAACGTTTGTCTTCCAATGGACGGACATACATCTCAAATGCTTCGGAGAGTCGCCCAGTTAGAAGATCCTGTTCCTTCTTAGATAATTCCTGTTCACGTTCATCTAGATTTTTTGTTTTTAGACTGAAGTGATTCAGTTGTAGGTCTATAGACGCTTCACGGTCCTTGAGATTCTTGTTTCGTTCCAGTAGTTGTTTTTCATCCTCTTCAATTTTTTCTTCGCGTTCAGTTAATTGAATTTCCAGTTCCATTGCGGAATCATCCCGCTTTTGCAACTCGTTTTCTCTCTTTTGAACTTTCTCAATGGCTTCCCGATACAACTTTTCCGCCGCAATGTGACGCTTGTACGCTTCAGGCAAATCCATTGGTTGCACGTTCTTCGGCACTTCCATTGATGGGTCAGACGGGTCAAAGACAACACCCTCTTCTCTGGCCACGTCATCAACCCGAGTCATTTCTGGAGAGTCCGGTTCTGCTGCCTTCTTTGCTGGACCCGCTGCCTTTGCGTCATTCGGCACGGATTGCCGAATCGGCTGCTGGTTGCCCCCACCTTTTGGTTTCTTAACCATAATTCCCTTACCTATTCAATCGATCCCAGATATTGAAAAGTTTCCCTCATATCTTTGCTTACTTCCACATGAGTATTCACAAATATGTCGCAGACACCATCAATGAATTTCGAGTTCAATTGAATCAATTGGTTCAAGGCTTCTGTGCTCTCCAGAAGGAGCCATGCACCCAGTGCCGTAGTTACGTCAAGTTCGTTATGCAACTCACCTGCCAGGATTACTTCAAATTGAAGAGCTTCTAGTGGCGGAATAGGTGGCTTCCGATTACTTGACCCCAGCTCAACCAGTCGCTCTGCCACTTGACGGCTCAAGGAAATAGGGGCGACCATCCGTGACTCAAGAGAAGCAGCCCCTAAATGCCGTGTCCGGGAGTTCAGCAATTCCACAAGCCAAGTTAAGGCCTTCTTTTTACCATGTTGTCGAGTGACAGTATTTTCGTTGTCTCTCGGTGCTTCCTCGTCCATAATGCGATCTGGGATTTGAGAAGAATCTTGAGAACCCAAGAGACGCGCAAGAGAATCCAGAAATTCTTCAGCAAACTCAACGTCATTCTCAGTTATATCAATTAATAGTCTTTGGAGATGCTGGTTGGGTTTTTTGTCGCCTGGAAATCTAACGGTCAAAGCATCTAGCAAATTAGCCTTCCTAGCCATACTTCGTCCGCTCTCTTTAGGCACACCTAATTGACATTGCAAGACGTAGGCCATTCTTTTTGTGTTCAGAACTTCCACTCGGGTCGATCTCGCATCGCTCTGGGCTGCGACAGTTCTTTTAGGTGATCCTAAAGTCCACTCTTTTGCTTTAGCGCGGTCAACCTTCGGTAAAACTGGAGACTCCCACTCACTGACGAGACAATCGACCTGTAAGGGTCTGCCTTCCGTACCGACTGCAACTTTTGCAGGACTTACCGATTGATCAACCTCAGTTGGTTGCACCGACGAGAATGGGCCAGCCAGTTTTATCATTGTGGTTCCACTCGCCACAGGTAGAAAAGCGAACATTTCACGGGGGAGCGATACGTTACTCTCAACTGTCGTTTGAAATTCTTGGCGCAGTTTCTTAGTAGGGGCAAATTCCTGCGCTCCTTTTTTTTTGGCGTACTCAAACCCTTCCAGTTCTGAAAGAAGCAGATTCGTAAAGTCACTATCGGTAATCCCCATCGCCATAGAGATATCATCTGTGGTTTCCAGCCCGGCTAGCAAAAAAAAGGCCACCCCTTTCTGGAAAACATTGAGCGTTGGTAATTTCGCTGGAATGTGAGAGATTGAGCATTCAATAGTAGGTATTTTTACAACAACGTACAAGCGATCACTCTTGTCTTCGGCTTTTCCAGGCGAAAGTACGATTGCAGAAATCATCCCACTAATCCCCCATTCAATTCTTCCTCTTCCAAATCACATAATTTGACAAGGCCATGTAATCCTGTGACGTCACGCGCGTTCTCCGAAGCAGCCATTGCTTTATCACCAACTACTATCAACAGCTTCTTTTGACGTGATAGCGCCACACACATTCTGTTTTCTACGGCCGCAAATCCATAGAGTTCTCTGGCACTATCCGAACTTCGTATCTTCTGTGAACGCACCAACGACAAAATCACCACATCAAATTCTTTTCCCTGAAAGGCGTCAACTGAACCGATGCGTAGTCGTTCATGAGATTTGCCAGAACTGTCTGTCAACAGAGAGTATTCATCCGCAACACGCAAGCGTCCTAATTCATCACGCATAACGTGCTCTTCATCAAGATTTTCCAAGATCAAGTTCTTTTGCGCAGAGTAAAAAGTGATGACTCCTACAGATAAGTCGGGGTTCTCACGAACAATTTGAGAGGCGATGCGGGCAACTTCAATCGCTTCAGTTTCTCTAAACCAACTGCGAGACGGCGACCGTTGAGCCGAACCACGTTCCAATGGAATGTCGACCCATACCGAAGTTCTGGATTCGAATCCCGGAATGCGATGTTGAAATCTCTCCTCGGGTAGACCATTTTCCAATGTTTCACCATATGGTTCGTAGAAGTGTTTAGATACAAAATCTCCGAGCCGAGGGTGCATTCTGTACTGCGTATTAAGAGTAACTGTACGGGGGATTCCCGTACTGTGCCCGACCTTCTGCAAAAGAACAAAGAGGCGTTCAAATAGGCTTGTCTGCAGCAAATCAGATTCCGACACACCACGAGCTATGTTTTCATCAAACGTGGCAGGTAACTGACGGTGGTCCCCCACGAGAATCACCCGCGTAGTGGCTTGAACAAGAGGAATCAGCAAGTCTGTTGGATTCACTCGCGCCGCCTCGTCAACAATCACATTCTGAAATCGGACTCTATCCAAATACAGAGCAGATCTTTGGCATGTAGCGGCATGTACCGCGGTGTACCTACGAACCACAGCATCTACTGCAGGAAAAGTAGATATCTCATTGACATATAACTCCAGTGCTTCTCCAATTGACAAGTCAGCCCCATCCTTTACGTAGCGTGCATTCTTCTCAACTTGTTGACTCACATAGCGCGCAGTGGCTTGAGTCTCTTTGTCAAATGGCTTTGGTCTGTCATCAATTGCACTTGCAAATAGGTCCAACATGTTCCCTTGTAAATCTGAACTTAGTTTCCACGCATTGTTCTTCTCGGAGAGAATCTTTCTAATTTGACCCCTGAACCTATTACTCCATTCCATTGGGACACCTGGCAATTCGATCACGTTTTGGACATCAATCAGGCGTTCATGCCCATCATCTGCAAAGGAAGCACTCGAGGTACGAAGGGCTCGGATACGACGTTCAAGTTTTTCTCTTAAGGACTTCTTTAACTGATTCTGTTCAAGTTGCCGTCGAGCAGAAATCGTCATTTCGCGGGTTCGTTCATCAATTGCGTGGGTTTCTAATTCGGACAAAAGGTCAAATTGTTCATAAAAAGTGAAATTATCTTCACAAATTTTCAAGACAAGATTTTTGACAGTGGTCACGTAGTTGTGTTTTGCATCAGAATCAAGCAGCGAATACGCAGCACCTAATCGTTCCTTTCGCCACACATCAATTGGGTCGATGCCCCTATGACCCACGTCCCGTGCAGGGGGGAGTCCAAAAATTCTGGTGCGGGCGGCAACCTGGTCCACAGCGTCATTTTGAGTACTCGTCAGCAGTATCAGGGAACTTTTTACACCGTTCTCCGCTAATTCCGCTAGACGTTCTTCAATCAGGGCAATTACTTGAGTCTTGCCTGTACCCGGCGGCCCCTGGATGAGTGCGATATCAGGCGTGTTAATGGCTAAATCGATTGCTTGGGTTTGGCGTTCTGTTAATCGCCCATTAAATCCCGATCGTAATTTGGCACTCACACCAACTTCTTGTTTTCGTCGTCGTGATTCAAATGGAGTGGCTTCGCGGAGAATCTCCGACAATCCCTTCAACTCGCAGGCTCCGCTTGCGAATCTCGACTCAGCGAGTCGACGACGATTGACCTGGGCCAAGTCCCCAGCAACCGATACAAATAAAAAACCTGATTTGGGAACTTCAGACGCATAAATTGGAACGCGAAATTGAATCGTTCCCCTCGTGTCGTCAACATGTTCAACTTCGACTCGGAGATTCCTTATCTTTGAATTACGGCTTTCACGATCAATAGAGGGCTGTTCTTGCGATACCTCCAGGACAACCTGCCCGCCAGTGTCGATACGTTCTTTCAGGAATGCCAATCCGGCACTTGATACATTTCCTTTGCTGACAGTGACACTGAATAAGGAATACTCTGTTCCTTCTACAATCTTGTCTAGTTTTCCGTATTGAAGATTGCCGACCCGAGCATGAAGTTCTTCTATTTCTCGTTCTTCAGCATCGTTGTACTGTTTCCATGCATCCATGAAATCGCTCATCGAGTTGTTTATACCTTGAAGAAACAAAATGCTTGCTTCGTCCCAATGTCCAACTGCAGTGTTCAAAGGTTCAGTGTCCAAAAGTATCCAGCGGCCGACTTGTCCCCAATTACAAGAAGAGTGCAGCGATGTAATTTCAGCGACATCTGTGTTTACTTGTACTTTGCCAACTTGGCCAGCACCGACCAGAAATAGAGCCTCATCCTCAGAGTTGAATCGCAGTAGGAGTAAATCCCTTCCAGTCCAGGTATCTATTGTTCGGCACTGGTTGTCAAAGGAGAATTCATCTTCTCCTTCAACTAAAGAGGTAAATCGCATATCTAGTTCTCTAGATTTATGGAACTGTCCAATTCCATACAGGGATAACTGAATGTTTCCGTCTCGGGTTTGGCTTACGTTTGCCACCCACCCTTTATCTGACCCCGCGAAACCAAACAGTTCCGTTCCAACAGTTTGGGAAATCGCTGCAATCCGTAACTTCTCCGAACCCAACTTCAAAACGAATTCCTGTGGGAGTCGATTACCTACGGGCATAATCCAAATTCGGCCGAACCCATCCGCGGAATGGAAATCTCCGTCGACGAGAGAGAACTCACCGTCAAAGACTCTCGCCTCGTCTGGCCAATCACCTCCCCTCATCTTGTGACAACCTCAATTTTTATGACGCCAAAGTTCTTGATTGCCGCGTTAACTGTTCCTTCAATATTCCGAGGAACATCTACAAGATTTGGATTCCGAGGAGAGATTCTTACTTTTCTGTTCATGATTACAAGATCAACTGTGTAGGAACCTCTTACGACTTCTTGTTCTAAGAGTGCGGGAAAGAGGACTCCCAGGTCAACCGACTTCTTCTTTGAGCCCAGAGCGACTTCATAAGCGCGCACAATGCCATCAGGTGAAAGCATTCTCAGAGATACACCCTGCTCGACATGACCACAGTCCGGACATGCGGGAAAGATCCTGGACGAGTAAACCCAATCGCACTTGCCGCATTCAATAGTTAACAATGCGCATTGTGCCAAGGCAACCCTAAACCTTCCAGCAGTTATTCGATCTTCGATAGCAAAACTCTTGGAATCAAAAGTGACATTAAACAGTTTGAGTAAATCGTCACCCAACAATTGTTTTTCGTTGTGCACTGGATAAGTAGAACAATTATTCTCTCCACCACCATCAATCACACTCGGGACCAAACAGCGGCGAGCTAACTCATAGATTTCAGAGTCTGTTGGGGTTCCTTTTACTGAATCACCATCCATAAATGGATGCACCATCGTGACCAATTCAAAAAGTATGACCGCTAAAGAAAAATCATCTGACTCAAATGAGGGCGGACTAAAATTTTCAGCAACTTCTGGGGCCGAATACGTTGGTGTCCAAACTTCGGCAGAAGTTCTCTCCCTAAAGTAAGACAAATTATCTAAATCAATCAATGAGACTTCCGTGAACTCATTTGACTTAGAGACCATTATGTTGTTGGAACTAACGTCGCCGTAGACCAGTCCCCGAGAATGCAATCGCTCAAAAATCGAGGCAATTCGCGCTCCAAGCCATAGACGTCTCCCCAAACCACCAGTATCAAACCACCAGTCCCTGACATGGTTCCTGTGGTTGTACTTCAACGATCGGACAACATCCATGTCGGTCTGAAATTTCAAGGTATAACCACCAGGCTCGTTAATCAGACTCATCGGCCGTGCGACTGGTAGACCCGATAACGGCATACGACGGACACGAGCAATTTCATCCGAAGCGTTACGACTGCTCTTAAACAGTTTGACGAGGTCGGTTGACCCTTGTGTCCGATAGACAACCCCTTGGCCACCTGCAGCCAGTTCACTCGCTAGAAAATACTGACGATCGTCTTGGTCATAAACCGAATCTCTCTCAATATCCATTCCATTTAGCGGCACAACGTGTCCTAACTTTATAAAAGTCGGCGGCTAGTAGTTTGCGACGCCTGGCTATTAATTGCAGACGCTAAGCGCATATAGAAATAGGGCATTGTTGCAATATCCATGACGGTGAAAAAATTACTCGGAGATGAGACAAACCCCTTGAGTTTGCTTGCTTCAAAGTCACTTCCTACGCCAACCACAATCCTTGTTGTCTTGCTGAATGAATCTTCCTTGAGACACTTTCCCAGTGCATTCTCAAACTCTGGATCCGCATGTCCATCACCAATTAATAGCACGCACGGAGTATGGGCATTGGGGGGAAGGGATGCCTCTTTTAGCAACGCGGACAATTTCTCCAAACCAACTGAATACTTTGAGATTCCAGAACTGGATAACTCTGAAATCTGGACATTCTTGACCGGTTCAGATTCCCATTCGACTACAACATCGCCAGATTGCATCAGAAGTAACGTAAGAACTATTTCGAAATCTGGATCAGGCGAATCCTTGAATTGATCGAAACACTGCTTCAGAAGGTCGTAAACAACCTTCCATTTTCCATTTTCATTCATACTGCCACTCGCGTCCACGAGAAAATAGACCGGGAACAAACGGCGCACTGGCGTCTTAGTGGTAACAGCCATTTCAATTCTCCCTGACTTGGGTCTTTAGGGCAGGCTGATCACTTTGGGAACTTGAGAGATTTTCGTAACCAAATCTTCTCCCTGATCTTGTTATCTCAACTACCCCACCGAGGTAAATCTTGTCTCCATGATTAAAGCCGACCATATTATTTGTAAGGACAGTCGGCGCACCATATACCTCGTCTTGGTTCATGCGTGAAATCGTTGAGCCATTTGTTGAATTGCTATCCGCAACCTTCACACCTCCGGCAGAAACCAGAACTTGCAAATGATTACCGCTGACAAGCTTACAGGCCTTACGGTCACCTTCGTTTACTTCAGATAACGCACCAAGGATGTCGTTCCTACCAATAACGATGTTTTGGTCTATTTGAAATGTGATCCGTCCACTTGCTTGGGTTTCTAAAATCTTAAACTTTAACTGCGCTACTTGTCCGACGAAGCCAACTTTACGAACAGGCTTTTTGCACTCGGGACAGTTTAGAACTTCATGAACTTTTCTATCTTTGAGAGGAGGCAACGGCAAATAGGAAGGACTTGCTTTTCGTAATTCACATTTCAGGTTTTCACATTGATACAGGGTTTCGAGAATTTCGCGGTCTGGCCTCGAAGACGGATTCAATTTCGAATATTCAATTTCTTTCAATTCCTCGTATTGAGAAATTTCATATTCTGATAGTGCTTTGAGAGTTCTGTTAGTCAAAATAATTTCATTATCCTGTTGTTTCCACTCAAAAAAATCCTCTGAGTTATTCTGTAACCAGGGGTGTTGACGGCGATGGTCTCTGTAAAAGTCGCTGGTTATCACCTTTGTGCCATTTGTTGATGCCAGTTTCAGGATAATTCCGTCCGCGACCCTGTCCTCGAACAAAACTCTGTGTTTTCGTTGCTTCCACTCCTTCACCACACGTTTTCCATCTGTATCTTCCAGCAGTCCCCAAAGACTGGTGTCCGCTACATATTGCAACACAGGGGCACGCCCGTTCAGGGATTTAGCAATGGCTTTTTCTAACAACTGAAGACAATTGAGTGAGGCTCCGTTGGGCGGCGCGCCAAGAACTCGAGATCGACAGACGTTGGATAAATCAACGATGTAATCAAAATCAAGTGTCATTCCGCCATCCCCCCATTTCGAAAATAATAGCCCCGATTTTTGACACAAAAGACATTGGGGCATTGCCCCACAAACATCGCCCGATAGCATCAATTTGTGCCTCAGTTAGTTGCGCGCGGACTCACGATCAACATTGATCACCCAATGATTATGGCTGTCATCAATGCCACGCCAGACTCCTTTAGCGATGCAGGCAAGTACTCCACCGTCGAAGCACGCATGGAGCGCACTCGCGAAGTTCTCGCGCAAGGTGCAGACATTCTGGACATTGGTGGTCAATCTGCCATCACTGGTGTTCCAGAGATTTCTGAGGACGAAGAGATCGAGCGCATTACACCTGTCATTCAATGGGTAGCAGCAAACACCACTGCCATCATGAGTATCGACACCTATCGCCCCAAAGTTGCCGCTGCGGCATTAGATGCCGGCGCACACATCATTAATGACATCAGTGGATTGCTGTATCCAGAGCTTGCAGATGTTGTTGCGTCTCGCGGCGCTGGCTACATACTCATGCATAACCGCGGTAGGCCAAAAGTGCGCCTCACCGACGCCAACTTGTATGAAGACGTTGTGGCTGATGTGTTGTCTTTCATGGACGACAAGTTTGCAGTATTAATGGCAGCCGGCGTCACACGTCAACAAGTGATTGTGGACCCGGGCCCAGATTTCGCAAAGACACCCGCTCAAACAGTGGACGTTTTGCGCCATGTGTCCAAACTGCTGGAGTTTCGCAGGCCGGTGTTGTTCCCCGTGTCTCGTAAAGACTTCATCGGCGCCATTACAGGTAGACCA
>SXGQ01583716.1_pt1 | contig 13258 bp, 12 predicted proteins | sample 3178371 | NCBI WGS metagenome assembly SXGQ01 (sample SAMN11356859, study PRJNA531348) | freshwater metagenome | isolation source: freshwater sample F1-20 | place: China: Fuxian Lake, Yuxi | collected 2017-12-25
CCTGGCTTATGGAAAATTCCGGAGTGAAAAAAGGTGAGACTCATAATGGCGCAGGGATTTCTAGTAAGCATGTATTAGCACTTGTTAACACTGGAAGTGCTAGCGCAGATGACATATTAGAGCTAGCAAGAAGTACAAGAAAGGCAGTAAAGGATAAGTTTGGAATCTTGCTAGAGGCAGAAGTTGCTCTAGTTGGTTTAAATCTATGAGAAAGATTCTTCTTGCACTGTTTCTTCTCTTTCTGCCGCTCAGCCCTTCTTATAGCCATAGCTCTTTAGTTAGCGCGAACCCAAGTAGTGGATCTGTCTTAGTTGATTTTCCTATGGAGATCGTCCTTGATTTTAATGAGGAGCTGTTAGTAATTGGCCAAGATGATCCCAATAGCGTTGAAGTCTTTGATGCAGCTGGAGCCTTAGTTTCAGGGGATTCAAAAGTATCTGGCGCAAGAATCACTGCCGGACTTTCTATCAATGGCAATGGGAGTTATAGCGTTAAGTATCGAGTGGTTTCAAAAGATGGCCATGTCATTGATGATAGCTATGACTTTGAAGTGCAGTCACCGATTGCAATTGCTGCCCCAATTGAGGAAGAGGTAATTGCTGTACCAAATGCTTCATCTTTGCCAATTACTTCAGCACTTGTACTTGCTTTGATTGTTGGGCTAATAACCTTAGTCAAGAGTTATAGGGCAGTGACAATCTCAGCTTTTTTCAAGAAATAACATATGGATAAAAGCTTTGCACCGATTTTTGTACCACTTGTACGTATCATTTAGAAAGTTGAGCAATCGATAACAAAGCGGTATCTAACATCACTTGCGACAGTTCTATCGTAAGCTTTATTTATGTAATCAGCGCTTATTATCTCCACTTCGCTGAAGATATTGTTAGCCCCACAGAAATCAAGCATCTCTTGTGTTTCAGGGATTCCTCCAATTAAAGAGCCTGCAACAGAGCGTCTACCATCCAGCAGAGAGCCTGCACTAATAGTGAAGGGCGCGCCAGGAACTCCAATCACTACTAGAGAGCCGTCCGTTGAAAGTGTTGACAAATAGGGTTCAAGGTCTATTTGGGCAGATACAGTGTTCAAAATGAGATTAAAACGTTTTTGGTATCCAAGATGCCAATCTGTTTTTCTAGTGTCAATGAAATCGGTCGCACCAAAAGCTCTTGCATCACTTTCTTTAGAATCAGAGTGAGATAAAACAGTTACTTTGGCACCAAGGGCTGCAGCAAATTTGACTCCCATATGTCCCAAACCTCCGAGCCCAGCAACTGCAACGCTGCTTTCTGGACCGACTTTCCATTTTTTTAGCGGGGAGTAGGTTGTAATTCCAGCACAGAGCAATGGTGCCATCGCTGCCATATTGAGATTTGTAGGAAGTGTATAAGCATAATTCTCTGGAATTACGAAGTAATTTGAATAACCACCAAAGGCAATCTGCTTGGTATTTCTTTCATAGCCGTTGTAAGTATCAGTGTATCCAGCCAAACAATATTGTTGCAAACCATTTAAGCAGTTCACACACATTCTGCAGGAATCAATAAAAACTCCTACCCCAATGCGATCACCAGATTTAAATCTTGATACGCTGTTTCCAACGGAAGTTACAGTGCCAACAAACTCGTGCCCTGGAACCATAGGGAAAATTGCTTCCCCCCACTCTTCTCTGACTTGATGGATATCAGTGTGGCAGATACCAGTAAAGTCAATACGGAATCCAACATCGTCACTTTTTAACTCTCGTCTTTCAAATTCATATGGCTCCAATTTACCCCTTGCTGATATAGCTGCGAAAGCTTTAGTCAAAGCCACCATTTTCCTCCCTAGTTAAAATGACGTGGAATCAGATTGATTGGTTCTTCATCACACAATTGATGGGCTAAGCCTATTGGAGAAGAGTAGTTTTCCATGCCTATTTCTTCATGTCTTCCACTCAATTCAGCACTTGTTCTTGCTTTAATTGTTGGGCAGATAACCTTAATTGAGAGTTTAGTGACCGATTAGATAAGTTGTGGCAATAGGTGAGCATGCAATTGATCTAGGCATCGAGAATATAAGTCCATTTGGTGTGATAGAAATTTGTGATAGCTAGTCAGCATGTGGAAACTCTACTGATGTTGGGCTTCTAAAAGCTTCAGTTTTCTGAACTATGAGTGTAAAATTTAATCATACTAAATACTACTTCAGCCTAGTACGGGCAATAATCCTGTTAGAGAAAGAGCATAATGCCAAGTACTTATCAAGATAGAGACTTATATTTATTGATAGACGGTGGAAAATCTAAGACGGAAGCAGTAATTATTGATTCAAATGGATTTGAAATTGCGAAGAGCCTTGGGCCTGGTTTGGAAATAATAGGTAGTGTCAATGGGTACAAGCGTGTTGTTAATAGCTTGCACGCTACATTAGACCAACTTCCAGAAAAAGGGAGATTTGCAGGCGTTGCATTTGGTTTAAATGGTGCCCAAGCACCTTCAGAATCTGCAGATCTTGCTGCTAAAGCAATCTCATCGCTGGTTAAAGCTGATCGATTTACGATTGCAAGTGATGTAGTTATGAATTATTTAGGTGCAATTGGGAATCAACCTGGCATTGTCGTGGCGGCAGGAACTGGCGCCGTAGTTATGGCAATTTCAAGACAAGGCATTCCATATCGCATCGATGGTGATGGTCCACTAATAGCTGATCGTGGAAGTGGATTTGACATTGGTCGACAGGGACTAAAGATAGCTGCGATGGTTGATGATGGGCTGCCTGGATCAACTGCTCTTCATAAAGCGATGATTCAACGTTTTGGCACGCTGGAAAACACTGTTAATAGCGTTTATGGCGCAGTAAGCCCCATTGAATTAGTCGCCTCTTTCAGTAGGAATGTTGCAGAGGCGGCAAAAGAAGGCGACGAAATATCCATCAAGATTCTGCGCTGTGCCGCTCAAGACCTTGCTTTGAATGTGCAAGCTGCTGCTCGACGTTCCAAACTGGAAGGGGGGCCAATTTGCTATTCCACCGCTGGTGGAATCTTTAATATTGGACCGCTCATAGAAAAACCGTTCCACGATTTTGTTGGTCAATTTCTTCCAGAGGCGCGGTACAAAGAACCATTAGGGGGCGCTATCGCAGGTGCCAAAATCATGGCCTTAGATAGAGCGCTGGGTTTGGAGCAGGTAACCACTCGCGTTGGGGCGAACTAGTTAGGTATACCAGTTTCACAAATGGTCTAGAAAATTGCTACAAGCGCTGGGATAGTAATGGTTGACTTTATCTGGTCGTAGTGAAAGATTTTGCTTGGTAAGTGGTTTCGCAATTCCGACAAAATACTCCGAAGGGGTAAGAATGAGAATAAAAAAAGCAAGTTTAATGTTTGCAATGAGTATTTCCTTAATTATTCCTGCATCAGTAATACCAGCTGTTGCAGCAAAAACAACGCTTGTAATTGATTCATGGCGTACGGATGATTCGAAAATTTGGAATGAGATTTTGATTCCAATGTACGAGAAAGCCAATCCTAATGTAGACCTTGTATGGGCACCAACTCCCTCAAATGAATATGACTCTGCACTTTCTTTGCGGATGAAGAGCGGAACTGCCGCCGACATAGTTATGTGTCGCCCATATGGTTTGACTAAGGCCTTCATCAAGGATAAGCATATAATTCCTATAACTGGTTTACCTGGACTCCAAAATTTCACCAAGCAATCAACGCAATCTTGGGCAGACGCTAAAGGTGTCCCCTATTGCATGCCAGTAGCCTCAGTAGGTGCAGGCTTCTACTACAATAAAAATATCTTTAAGGAATTGAAATTAACTGTTCCTAAAACCCAAGCAGAATTTATTGGAGTACTTGAGAAAATAAAGAAAAATGGAAAGTACACACCACTTGTAGCAGCTGGTTTAGATGCAGATAATTGGGCACTAGATCAAATGGGTCTTCAATTAGTGGGACCTTATTACTGGAAAGGTGATGCCGGTGGAGTAGCTCTTGATAATGGCACGAGGAAAGTTACGGATCCAGAGTACGTTGCTGCATTCGAAGCACTAGCTTCGTGGAAGCCATATCTCCCTAAAACGTTTTCATCTATTTCCTACTCAGATGCTGAGCAGCTATTCATTCTTGGCCGCGCTGCAATTGCAGTTGAGGGCTCATGGAGCGTAAAAGAAATGGCTCCACCCGGATCAAATGTTGGCGTGTTTGGAGCTCCAGTAGCTAAAGCCGGTGACAAGCCATATGTTCAGGTTCTTGCAGATTTCGGCTTTGGAATTAACTCTGCAAGCCCAAGCCAAGCTGAAGCTAAAAAACTTCTTACTTGGTTTTCAACTAAGGAGTTTGGACAGGCACTTGCTAACAACATACCTGGATTCTTCCCATTGAGTAAAGAGAAGATTTCAGTTGATAATAAAACAGCACAGGCCTGGCTCGATTTGCGTAATGGGGCGATCGTTACAGCTCCAATCGGTATGGATAAGATGAATACAGGTACACCTAACTGGTTCTCTGTCACTACTAACATTCTAAATAAGATGATGACTACGAAGATGACCGGAAAACAGGCAGCGGCTGAACTCCAAAAGTCGTTGGAATCCTGGTATCCACCTCAAATGAAGAAGAAGTAAGAAGCAATAAATGCTGTAGGTGCTCAGATCCACATTGGGTCTGAGCACTTACACTTTGTCTGTTTTTGTAAAATTGATTGGGGAGTTCTTGAAATCTAAAACTTTGGTGCGTAGGCGTCACCGACAGCTCTTGCTGTTTACCTCTCCAGCCCTGGCCTTTTTTCTGCTTTTTGCAGTCTTTCCATTACTCTCAACGATTTATATCAGTTTCTATCAAGAAGATGTATTTGTTGGTTTAAAAAACTTTGAATTCCTATTTACGAATGATGAAGCAAGCGAAAGACTCCTTTACGCGTTTCTGCATAACGTTCAATTTTTCCTAATTGCGGCATCAGTACAACTTCCAACGGCTCTATGTATGGCAGCTCTCTTGACCTCGGGTCGAGTTCGACGAATGACCAGTTTCTATCGCACATTACTGTTTATCCCGACAACTCTCTCTGTTGTAATCGTTGGTTTCATTTGGCGATTAATCATTCACCCACTTTGGGGAATAGTTGACTATCCTCTGCTCGGGGAAGCCGCTACTGCGCTTCCGACAATTACCTTGATGTCAGTCTGGCAATACCTTGGAATCCCCATGGTTTTTCTCTACAGCGCATTGATTGCAATTCCAAGCAATATTATTGAAGCGGCTCAAGTGGATGGCGCATCAGATCTCCGAATTTTCTTTCGAATAAAAATTCCCCTTATAGCTCCTCAAATTGGGATTATCACGATTTTAACTTTTATCTGGATTTTTAATGCCTTTGACATCATTTATGCCTTAAACGGTGGAGCGCCTGGTCCGGACTATGCCACTGACGTCCTGGGCACACTGTTTTATCGGACTTTCTTTGGTTGGGGTGCTGATCTAGGCAACCAGAATCTTGGAGCGGCAACAGCTACGGTAATATTCTTCATAATTTTATTCGGCACAGCAGTATATTTTGCGACCGTGCAACGCCGTTTGAAGGCAAGTCAATTATGATTCGCAGAGAAGGTAGATTCAAAAATCAATCTAAAAATCTGGTGGTCCATTTATCTTTGCTATTTTTTGCGATACTTGCAATTGGGCCAATATTTGTAATAATTATAAATTCATTTAAAACTATGGAAGGTATTTTTACTGGACCATTAAAGATCCCAAACTCCGAGACCTTCACCTTAGATGGATTTAAACGTGCGATTGGACAAGGAAATTTCGTTAGAAATTATGGCAATAGCACTATTGTCACGTTAGGAGCTACATTATTAACGGTTATTTGCTCCTGCTTAGCAGCTTATGGAATAACAGAATACACCACAAAACTTTCAGCGATGATTGCTGGATTATTTACGATCGGAATTATGTTACCAGTTACGCTAGGAACTATTGTAATTATAAAAATGATGGTTAGATTTAATCTCTTAAACACACACATCTCTCTCATACTTGTTTATGTAGGAATCTTTGTACCGCTTGGGGTAATTTTAATGGTTACTAATTTTCGAACAGTGTCTAATGAACTAAAAGAGGCAGCGCGCATTGATGGCGCAAATGAGTTCAAAACTTTCCTAATAGTTCTTCCGCTGGTTATGCCAGGTGTTGCTGCTGTGGCTGCAATTACGATGCTGCCTGTATGGAATGACTTATGGTTTCCACTAATTCTCACGGCGGGACCTAAAACTCAGACTTTGACACTGGGTATCCAACAATTTGTCGGTACTTACCAAAATGATTGGCAGGCACTTATTGCGGCCCTAGTACTTGGCGCAATTCCACTAATTCTGTTATTTACGCTTTTCTCAAAGCAATTTATTAAAGGTCTTTCAGATGGGTACAGCAAATAAGAATTCAACATAAGCAAAGGAATTAAGGGGTCGCAATGAAGATAGATGAAGTTAAGGAGATAGACACAGTTGCAATAGCTGAGTTAATTACTCGCCTGGGATTAGACGCTGTTAAGCGACAGGTGCCAGAAATTAGAGCAGCTGCGCAATTGATATTTGATACAGTCGTCGGTGGTGGAAATGTATTTACTTTTGGTGCTGGCCATGCGCAATCTCTAGCGATGGAGTTTTCAAGTCGCGCAGGTGGTTTGGCAATATTTCAATCAATGCATTTACAAGATATTCGTCAAGAGCGCCGAGATGCATTCTGGGATCTTCGTGATTCACAACCTGAGAGAATTCCTGAAAACGGCCTAAAAGTTTTAAAACACCATAAAGTCAAAGAAAACGACCTCGTAATAATTGCCTCACAATCTGGTCGCAACGGGGCAATCGTGGAGATGGCACTCGATTGCAAGAGACGAGGAATAAAAGTTATTGGATTGAGCTCAAAAAAACATAGTGATTCAGTTGATTCAAGGCACCCATCAGGGTTAATGCTAAACGAAGTGGTTGATTTATCTTTAGATAATGGATCGATGATCGGTGACGCCGTTGCTGAGTTACCTGACGGTAAGAGTATTTGTTCAGCTTCAACTGTTTGTTTTGTGCTTATTGCACAAGCAATCAATGCGGAAGCTACCAAGTTATTTTTGCTAAATTCTTTGCCTGCACCAGTACTTGTAAGTGCTAATTTGGATCATGGCGATAAAGCGAATTCACCGCTGAAGTTTCCAGCAACCACAATATAGTAATTAGTGGTCAACTTGCAGTCGGGTACTTGTGTAATCAAGAATGCACGGATTGTCCTACCTGAAAGTGTCATTTCCAATGGTTTTCTGGAAATTGTCAAAGGTAGGATTGTAAAAGTTGCAGAAGGCAACTTTACCTCAGGCAGCATGGAAAGAATTTTTGATATACAGCAAGCAACTTTAACCCCTGGTTTTATAGATCTTCATGTGCATGGTGGAAATGGTGGAGCTTTCACATCAATCGATTCGGCTGAGCACATTTTAGCCCGGGAGTTCCACTTAAGAAATGGGACAACATCAATGTTGGCATCTACACACACCACAGAATTCTCAAGTTTATTAGCGATATTGAATTCCTTGGCAGAGAGTTCCAAATCAAACAAAAGAGGTTCTAAAGTTTTAGGAATTCATACCGAAGGTCCATTCATCTCAGAACATAAGCGTGGTGCACATGTTGTCTCGCAATTAAGAGTAGGTGATTTGCTGGCTATTGATAAAGTTATTTCAGCTGCAGATAATTTCATAGCAATGGTTACTGTAGCTCCAGAAATTTCGGGTGGATTAGAGATGATTAGATATTTATCAAACAAAAATATTGTTTCATCGATTGGGCACTCAAATGCCTCTTATGCGCAGGTGGTTGAGGGAATAAAAGCAGGTGCGAAATCTACTACTCATTTATTCAATGCCATGTCACCACTTTTACACCGTGATCCAGGAGTGGTTGGAGCTATTTTGGAAAATGACGAGATTTTTGCTGAATTGATTCTAGATGGCATTCATATTCATGAAGCAATATTCAGAATTGCATTGAAATGTAAAGGTATTGATCGAATTAATCTAATAACCGATGCCACATTTTTGGCAGGGCTTTCAGATGGAGAGTATGGTGTTCAACCAGATAGAGCGGTAACAAAGATAGGTGGAAAGATTGTGCTTGCGGGTACAGATACTCTTGCTGGAAGCGCGCTTACTATGAATATGGTTTATCAAAATGCAGCTAAGTTTGCTCGGCTAAGTCAGTCAGAATTAAGCAAAATATCGTCTCTAAATGCGGCAAAGATTTTGGGTAGGGATTCAGATATTGGTTCGATTGAAATTGGGAAATTGGCTGACCTAGTACTATTGAACACAGACTCTGAGGTTTGTGCGACCATGATTGAAGGTGAGTGGAAGTATTTAAGTGAGGAATGGAAAGAGGCGCTAAGCGGTTAGTGACCAGCGAATCTCATCAGCTAATTCAGCCAATGTCATATCAAGGCCACTGCCAAATAAACGAGTTGGATCTGAATTCAGGGATGCCCGAATTGAATTGATTTTATCTAGATCAGCCTTTGTTCCACTTAGATTTGAATTTTTTGAGATTCCGCAACTACTTAAAATCCTTGCTATCTCTAGAAGTGCTATTCCAACTGCCTCATACTTTGTCAGCCATTTCAAGGATTCTTCGCGCCAGTGTGGTTTAGAGAATTTTGCTGATTTCATTGTTGCAACATCGCTGAGCATCTGGTTGCCATGGGCCTCAATCAGTTTTCCTGCCTGAACAGGTTTGCCAGTTTTCCAGGAGAAGGAGGCCGCCTCTAAAATTGCACTAAAATCTGGAGCTGGATTTACTCGCAGGCAAGATTCAAAGCATGCCCGCAGGAGATTACGGACTGCAACGCGATCGCTGGGATCATCGACTAAAAGAGTAAGCGAATATTCCCAGGAAACCTGTGGCTCATAGCCTTGCGTATCCCACAGATAATCACCGATTGTACTTAAAGAGATGAGTGAAAGTTCAAAACGATCCATTGGGTTGGCAAAGTATCCAAGTGAATAATTCTCTAAACCTTTTTCACGTCCTTCGATTGGCCCAACATGTAACTCGTGCAACATGGCAACGTCATTGACAGGATAATTGTCCCAATACAATGGAATGTGATTAGTGTTGGCTTTAAACACTTTGGCATCAGAGACATCAAGATATTCAGAGCAAATCTCGCGTCCCGTCCAAATTAAAGCTATGTCAGGATCAAGGGCCTTGCCAAATTCGGTAATGTATTCTTCAGTGGCTTTACCGTGATACTGCAAAGGACAAACCGCTAATGTATTTGCAGAATCTAGGATCTTTAACTCTCTCCAGACTGCATTACAGTAATAACTATGCGCCTCCATGATGGTATCAAATTGCTCAGTGTCATTTTTGCTTTGCAAACGCGCTGGAATGTCATCGAGAAAGAGTCCAAATTCGCGCACACCAATACTGTGGAGTTGCTTGAAGCGCACCATTATCGCTTCTACATCATGAACATCTGAATATTCAACTGTCAGGCCTGGCGAAATTGCAACTGCAACGGTAATCCCGTTCAGACGACCCTCCAATAGCAAATCTGAAACTCGATTTAAAAAATCTTTACTGAGTGATGAGCGCCAGTCGTATCTATGCCATGGATCATCCTTGGGTGCTAGCAGGTAACGATTAAAACCGAAATCTGAAAAGTGAGCTAGCCCGCGCAACCTTTGTTCGTGGCTCCAAGGAGTTCCATAGAAGCCCTCAATGACACCTCTAAGGGCAAATTTTGGAGAATGCTTATGATTAGTAACAGCTACATTCATTAACAGAGATTTAAGAAGGACATTAAGTGCGTAGCGGAATCCTGCATATGTTGATCTCTCAATTGTTGAAATGTTATCTATTGTCAGCGAGGTAGTAACAATTGATTCCTCTGGTCCAAGTTTAGAATTTTCACTGACAGTAATTTCGCTAAATCCAGAGTTTAAAAATACCTTATGTCGCTTAATGAAACTTTCAAATAAAGCCCTTTCTTCAGTAGTAGCTCCAAGTAATTTATTCACAGCACATCCTTTTTCAATTACGATTTCTGAACTATACTGTATCGAAAGACAGATTTAATTTATATTGATTACCAATATAAACACATTTTGCAAGCATGATAATTCGACCATTTTGGTCTCGGTCAGTCATTTCAAGCTCCAAGCAGGCTCTATTCTTCTGGATTTCCAACTGGTCAGCTACTTCTTGACTCGGAATAGATGCGGAGAAACTGGTATTTGCATTGATAATTTGAATTCCATATCTCTCATGCAAGAGGCTATAGAGAGAGCCACTCAAATCCTCTTCTTTTATGCCAGGAAAGTATGCGTTTGGAAGGAAAATAGTCTCAACCCCTAATATGACCCCTTCAGCAAGTCTTAGACGTGAGAATTCAAGAAGTACAGAACCGATTGGCACATTGAGAAGTGAAGATTTTATAGCGTCAGCTCTTACATACTTAAAAATGAGAAGTTTTGAACTAGGTGTAAGTCCCAAACTAGTCATCTCTTCAGTAAATGACTTTAATCGGAACTTATGAATAACTGGTGTATAAGTGATGAAAGTACCAGACCCAACTCGCCTTTCTAGTTTTTGTTCTTGTATTAACTGATCAATTGCGCGACGAATGGTCATTCTTGCAACCTTACAATCTTGTGCTATTTCACGTTCACCGGGCAAACGTGACCCTTGTGGTGATGAGATTATTAAGTTAAGTAGATGTAGTCGAGCTTTTTGGGATGCTGTCAAAGTATTAACGAGCGGCATGAAGGGCATCCGCACTTAAAACTTTTAGGCATTCAGAGTATGTAACTTCTTTACTTAACTTATTTGAGGAATGACCAATTCCTGCCACGTGCTTGGATCTTTCAGGGAGAGCAACCAACATCGCAGCCATAGACTCATTTGTGAATTGACTAACATATTGGGAGACAGCAGCTAATTTTGTCTCTAAAACCTGATCAATATCAACAAAGGTATTAGCTTGAGAGGAGTTGAAGAGACCAACAGCTTTGATCTCTTGCTTTTGTTTACCATGAAACTCTTTAGGAATCTGCAAGTCACTACCGTGGACCCCTAAAACATCAGCCAAGATAACGGCTTCTACTGCTGCAAAGCCCGACTTGTAATGATCGGCATGAGCTTCAGTATTTAACCAAGGGTCTAAAGAAATAACACAATCTGGCTGGAATTGGCGCACAACTGTAATTAAATCACGACGTGCTTGATAAACACTCCAGTCACCTGCATCTGGATAATTTAGATTGTAAATCCCGAGCACTCCTAAAATTTTTGCTGCATTTTCAGCTTCACTTTGAAGGCGTGAGGAGGCCAACTCCTTAGAAAGCGTTAAATCAATTACACCAGCTAAGTCATCTGTGACTGTTACATATAAAATTTCAGCACCATTTTTTACTAGCTGAGCAATTAATCCACCAACGGCAATATCTATATCATCATAATGAGCTTGAATCGCTAGCACCCTTTTGCAAGAGAGAATTTCTGGCTTAGGCATCAAGGAGGGAATCTCGACAAACTCTAACTGCATATTGACCTCTCTCAATTTTAGGTAAGAGTTCCAGAAATTTTGGCTTTACACAAGGGTACCTCGGTACGATTGTGTCATGAGTCTCATCACTTTTGACTCGGGCGGTTTTGTCCGAAAATTTCAAGCAGAAGATAGATTAGATTTATACAAGGTCTGTTTAGCAACAGGTAATAGTGGAGCAAATGCTGCTCATTTATACAATCAAAAAGATATGCTTGGCGAAATTTATGTTGGCCCTTACTTAAGTTTTCAGCCCGAATTATCGTTCACTTTAATTCAGGATGGTGTGTCTGGCTATGCTCTGGCTGCACTTGATACAAGATCGTTCGAGAGTACTCTAAGCAAAGAATGGTGGCCTTTAATTTTAGAAAAATACAGTAGTCGCTCACCAGAAAAATTTAATGAACTTGAAAAGAATTTGTATGCTTACATTCAAAATCCACCATCTAAGTCTGAAGAAGTGGTTAACCAATATCCAAGTCATCTACATATAGATTTACTTGAAAAAGCCCAAGGTCGTGGAGTTGGCAAGGCAATGATGCATCTTTTACTTGACACGCTAAGAGAGCAAGGATCGGTGGGAGTACATTTAGGAATGGGCGCACAAAATGCCAGAGCCTTTACTTTTTATACCAAATTAGGTTTTACTCTTCTTGACAAGAACGTTGATGAATGGACGATGGGTTTAAAGTTCTAATCTCAAAGAGCTAAAAAAATTTTAGATTGAGTAAAGGCTAAGGCTGCTGAACTCAAGATCACATCATTAACTTATTTACTAAAAAAGTAGTTAAAATACTTGGCTATAACGTTTTGGCAGATATATCCACTATTCAAGGTTTGGACATAGAACTCGGATTCACTTACATAAGTGGGTGGTGAGGAACTCAAACCCCCGACCTGGCGATTAAGAAGGGATAGTAACTAGCTAAGTAGCTTCTTTATCCGTGTCACGCCTTCAATGATGTCCTCATCTGATGTGGCATAAGAGAGCCTGATATATCCAGATGGTCCAAAGGCCTCACCAGGAACAACTGCTACTTCGGCCTCCTCCAATATGATCGTAGCAAGCTCAGCAGAAGTAGTTGGAGTGCGGCCATTAATCTCTTTGTTAAGAACGCCTTTAACAGATGGATAAGCATAGAAAGCTCCTTTTGGCATCGGACAGGAAATTCCTGGGATCTCATTTAGAAGTTTCACGATTAGCTTCCTTCTTCTATCAAAAGCCTCACCCATCTTCTTAACTGCGCTCAGATCGCCATCGAGCGCGGCAATTGCAGCTCTTTGTGCCACATTTGAAACATTTGATGTCAGATGTGATTGCAGATTGGTAGCAGCTTTGATTACATCCTTCGGTCCGATCATCCAACCAACTCGCCATCCGGTCATGGCATATGTCTTGGCAACGCCATTGATAATAATTGTCTTATCAGCCATCTCTGGAACGATAACTGGAATTGAGGGAGCACTTGCCCCGTCATAGAGCAGATGCTCATAGATCTCATCGCTAACTATCCAGATGCCGTGCTTTGCGGCCCACTGACCAATTGCTTTAACTTGCTCGCTTGAGTAGACCGCGCCAGTTGGATTAGAGGGAGAACAAAAGAGCAGCGCTTTAGTGTTTTCATTTCTTGCTGCCTCAAGCTGCTCAATACTTACCAAATAATCCTGTGATTCATC
>SXGQ01559926.1_pt1 | contig 13256 bp, 12 predicted proteins | sample 3178371 | NCBI WGS metagenome assembly SXGQ01 (sample SAMN11356859, study PRJNA531348) | freshwater metagenome | isolation source: freshwater sample F1-20 | place: China: Fuxian Lake, Yuxi | collected 2017-12-25
GAAACCCTCGAGCAACACTGCGAAACAGAATTCAATCGCCTCAGAGCAACTGCATTTCCCAACGCCTACTTTGAAAAAGATAACGACGCAAGAAGCGGCAGCAAAGGTGATTACGTCTTCCGGGAATTTGATTCAGAAGGCACTGAAGTCGTATCGGTTATGTTTGAGATGAAAAATGAAAACGATCGTAGTACGTCAAAATCGCGAAATGAAGATTTCCTCAAAGAGCTTGATAGGGATCGGAACGAAAAATCCTGCGAATATGCGGTCTTGGTATCCATGCTTGAACCAGATAGCGATCTTTATAACAGTGGCATCGTCGATGTCTCACATCGATATCCAAGAATGTATATCGTTCGACCACAGTTTTTTATCCCGATCATCACCCTACTTCGAAACGCAGCGCAAAAATCGCTCGCTTATAAACGAGAACTTGCTGTAGTTAAAGCTCAGAACATCGATATCACTCATTTCGAAGCCGAACTTGAAAGTTTCAAGAACGGCTTTGCGAAGAATTACGACTTAGCGACGCGAAGATTTCAAACCGCCATTGATGAGATCGATAAATCGATCGACCATCTGCAGAAAACCAAAGAAGCGCTTTTGGGCACCGATCGGAACCTCAGACTTGCCAACGATAAAGCGCAGGATGTAACGATCAAAAAACTCACCCGGGGAAACCCAACGATGGCTGCAAAGTTCAAAGCCCTTCGGGAGGGCGATTAGGACGTGGAGGCGGGGGATGGATGTGAACCACCCTGCATGGCTTTGCAGGCCAAGGCATAACACTCTGCCACCCCGCCGTTAATGATTAACACCAACGTGTTCAAACCCGAGTCTCTCATGTATGGCGTGACTAAGGATACTTTGCCTTGGAGGGCTAAGGGTCGAGGTCAGCGTCAAGGCTTTGCCCAACGCATGGCAAGATCGATTTCAAGACTCGTCTTTAGCAGAAAAAGCTCTAAGCTTTGGCTCAGGGCTTGGACGTATTGGGTATCAGCAATGCGCCTTGCCTGAAGGACTTCGGCAAGCGTTCGCTCACCAAGTGAGAAACCGCGCAAACTTCTGGCTGCAGCTTCGTCTTGCAAGCGATAAGCTTCCCAACGATGCTTGAGGGCCTCCGAGCCTTGATGAAAACTGCGAAGCCGTGCGCGCAAGTCGGATCGTAAAGCGAGCATTAACTCCTCAGTCAAATTAAGGGCCTCTTCAGTCTGTTGGCTTGCAAGCCTCGCTGAAACCGCACGCTGAGGACCTTCAATCGGTATCGACAGCTGCACACCAATCAAGCGCTCTGCACCCGAACGCTCTTGCGAAACATAGCTACCAAGCGTGGGATCGGGACGCCGATCAAGGTCGGCGCGCTTTGCTTGCAAACCAAACGCCTGCGCTTGGAGCCTGGCAGCCAAGACCAAAGGACTTCTCTCGATCAAAAGCTGTTCGGCGAGGGCAACATCTCTAGGCAGATCGAACTGGTTGTTGAGTAGCTCAAGCCATTGCCCAAAGTTCGTGGGCAATCTGCGGTCATAATTTAAGGAAGGATAGAAGTGGCTCGGTTTATTTGAACAGATATACCCCGATGGATAAGTGATACGGGGTGGGTTAAAACGGTGCAGCGTTGTCCACGGCGGCGGTCGTGGTCCGTGCTAAGACCATGAACGATCGCCGCGGTGGTCAACGCGGGGCACACCGATGATCGCATGTTAGGCAGCCTCCTTGAGTGGTAGCAAGCTTTCTAACCAAACTTCGGTCGGTGTTCGGTCATTCAGACTTGAGTGCGGACGATCGTCGTTGTACCAATCCATGTATTGCGCGATGTCTTTGCGAGCGGCGCTAACGCTGTCGTAGGCACGCAGGTAGACCCGCTCGTACTTCACGGAACGCCAAAGCCGTTCGACAAAAACGTTATCGCGCCACGCACCTTGACCGTCCATGGAAAGTTTCACACCGCGACCAAGTACCGCATCGACAAACACTTGTGCGGTGAACTGGCTGCCTTGATCGGTGTTGATGATCTCGGGTTTGCCAAACCGGGCGTACGCTTCCTCAAGCGCCTCTACCGCATGGCAAGCTTCGAGCGTGATCGCCGTGCGATGCGCCAGCACACGGCGGCTAAACACATCGACCACGGCCGTCAGGTACACAAAGCCACGGGCCATTCGAATGTAGGTCGTATCCAGTGCCCAGACCTGGTTGCTGCGGTTGATCACCAGCTTGCGCAACAGATAGGGAAAGACTTTGTGCTTGAGGATTCGCTTACTGGTGCCTGGCTGGGGCACTAGCGCTTGAATACCCATCTTGACCATCAGTGTGCGCACATGAAGCCTACCGACTTGGTGGCCCTGTCTGCGAAGCGCTCGGCATAGTTGACGCGAACCCATGAAGGGGAAATCCAAATGGAGCCGATCCATCGCATGCATGATGCGCAGATCCGAAGCGCTTGTGGGCTTGGGCAGGTAATACACAGCGCCCCGGCTGATGTCGAGTAACTGCGCTTGACGGCTAATGCTTAAAGGGTGAGTACGGTCGATCATTTGTTTGCGCTCAGCAATCCCGCTTTGTTGAGCGCGCCGCTTAAAAAATCGATCTCGAGCGCCTGCTGGCCAATTTTGGCGTGTAAGGGGCCGAGATCGGTCATCGATGGGTCCTTAGTCACTGCCGCCCCAGCACCAAACACACTGGGCGCCTGGGCCAACAAAAGCTTCTTCCAATCAATGATCTGATTCGGATGTAACTCAAATTGTTGGCACAACTCAGCTAAGGTCTTGTCTTCTCGCAAGGCTGCAAGTGCAACCTTGGCCTTGAACTCTGCACTGAACACTCGGCGTGTACGACGCCCTGACGATTTACTCATGGGTATCTCCAGCCAAGGCCTCTCACGCCTCGGCAAAAAACCCAGTATTACACTTATCCAACCTGTTCAAATTCTCCGAGCCACTTCTGTTGGTGCCTGGTGGGTACGACGCTTATCACGATCAAAGTGGGCTTAGAGCTGACATGCAAACATTGAATGAGTTATTGCTTTAGCTTGGACTTGGATTGGTTGTCGCGCTTTCGCTCTACGTAATGGGCGCGATACTACTTAAACGCGGCAAAGGGCGCGAGAAACGGCACTTGGACGATAACCGAAACTCGGCCCGCGATCATCGATCAGACGTTTCTATGCCGTCGCGATGCTCGCTCGATCAGATATTTGAGATGTCGGGCTGGTTCATGATCCGGCTGAATGGTTTTCAATGTCAGGAACGATTTCATCATTATGCCAATCTATCAATTAGGAGCCAGCCATTGATCTCAATGGGTGTATCAATCAAGAAGCTAGACGCGATTGGCATAGCTCAACGTCAATTAGGTAAGCAGTTCATGGTCTTGCTGGCACTGATTTCTTTAATCTTTGTCGCAACTGCCCTCTCGTCAAACAGTCAACTCGATGGTCGCGTGACATTTATTGATTTTGGAGTAAGGCTCTTTAGCGTCATAGTGATTATTTGTGTTTTGTTTCTCCTACTTCCGCGATTGCTGATGTTTCGAATGTACGCACAAATTGACAAGCTTCGGCATCGGCTCAGCATTCGCCTTCCAAACCTCATAGACCTTTGGGTGATTGGTCTCGAGTCGGGCCAAGCACCGACTGCAGCATTATTAAGCGCTCTAGATCAGAACAGCCACCCAGCATTTGAACTCTTTCGTCAGCGTATAAAACGCGATGTTCATGGTGGCTTGAATCTCTCCGATTCATTGGCAAACTTTGGAGCGTTGATGTCGCTTACTTCGCTAAGATCGCTTGCTCAATTGATTGCAATTGCGCAAAGTCAAGGAGGACCTGTTGCCGAACGTTTAAAACAATTTGCCGACCAGTCGAGACAAGAGAGTTTCTTATTGGCTGAAAACGATGCGCTTAAAGCCCCTTTACGCCTTCTTGCTCCTTTAGTCACTTTAATATTTCCTTCAACCTTCATCGTGCTTTTGTTTCCCGTGCTCTATCAATTGAGTGTGGAGTTTGGACGATGACGAACTGTGACCAATTTAAAGGCGATCGTTACCTGCGGCAGTTCTGGGAGCGCCTCTTTGGGCTGAGCCCTATGGGTGGGATTGGCGACTCATTCAAAGGATGGGTTTTTATTCCAAATTGCAGATCAATCCACACCTTTACTTTGCGCCATCCCATCGACATTGAGTGGGTTGATGCAGAGGGTAAGCTCCTACGACGTGAACTCTCAGTGCCTCCTCGCTCTATACGCCGTTGCCTTAATGCCTATGGCGTTAGAGAACGCTATTCTCCCCGAGCCTTGATGAAGCAAGAAGGGTGGGGAGCAACTGAAGCGATCGTTGCCATCCCAATCGCCTTGATGTTCTTCTTTATCGCAATGCAAGTGGCATACATCGCGATAGGAAAAGTGCACCTCGGCCATACACTTCGAGAAGGTCTGCGTGCAGCGGCTTCTGAATTGACCTTACCTTCTTCGGTTGCGTCTACACACAGATCTGGAGGCGATAGCCCTCCGAGTCGCCTCTCGGGTCCAATTCAAGCTGGAAGTCGCCAAAGCACTGCTGAGTCGGCATTCGAAGACGCAATCAAAAAGACGCTCAAGCCATGGGCCGCTTTTTACGGGGAGTCACAAAAACCTGATCAAGATTTGCAATATCAATCCAAGGACGAGTTATCCGTTCGTAACAGTAAACAGAGGACAAATTGGTCTTCGTCGCTCCATATGGGCCACTTGAACGTAGGTCGGGCTATATCTAGCGATTCATCGAATCCCGATCATTTAGTTGGTGAGCTCAGCTATTGGATGCCAATTAAGATGCCGTTCTTTGGAAAGGCGGTCTCGTTGGTCATTCGTTCATCGCATGATTGCTCGAATGAACTCGACCATGCCACACTTTGCATTATGTCGGGGCGCTGGCACTGGCGACTAAGGTCGCAAGCGCGGATTCCGCTACCACCATGGGAAAATTCGGGAACTTATCGTAACGCGCAAAAAGGATCTGAAAGCTCCATTGCCGATTCAAGTCCGCCCGCAATGCCATATAAGAGCGCGTTTGAAGCACAAGTCAACCGAGGTAGCGCAGCGGCCTTACCGGGATTGGTCTACGCAGCCACTGGCACTCAACCCGCTATACCTCAAACGATTGCCGCACTTCGCAATGAGATAGCTGCTGCGGGTGATCCATCCTACGAGAGTCGTCATCAAGGTGAGCCCGACTGCGGCATACAATTCGGGGTTTAATCCTCTCTCTCGAAAAGGTTTAGATCGCATGAATATCACCATGATCGGTACGGGCTATGTAGGACTCGTTACCGGCGCATGTTTGGCGGATATGGGCAACGATGTACTCTGTGTCGATATCGACCAGCGGAAAATCGAGCGCTTACAAGCTGGCGAGATACCGATTCATGAGCCTGGCTTAGATAAAGTTGTCCATCGAAACGTTGTCGCTGGACGGCTGCGTTTTAGTGCTGATGCACGTGAAGGGGCATTGTTTGGGCTAGTCCAAATGATAGCTGTGGGAACCCCACCGGACGAAGACGGGTCTGCGGATCTATCCTATGTTTTGGCCGCTGCAAGAACTATCGCCCAGCATATGGACGGCTATCGATGCGTAGTTGACAAGTCGACCGTACCCGTGGGAACTGGCGACAAGGTGCAAGCTGCCGTCGCCGAGGAACTCAAGACGCGAGGCATTGAGCTTCCGTTTTCTGTGGCATCAAATCCAGAGTTCCTCAAAGAGGGAGCAGCTGTCGACGACTTCATGAAGCCCGACAGGATTGTGTTGGGCGTTGAGGACGCCCAGGCTGAGCAGATACTTCGCGAACTGTACGCTCCCTTTCAGCGGAATCACGAGCGCACCTTTGTCATGAGCCGGCGAGCTGCAGAGCTGACAAAATACGCAGCGAATGCCATGTTGGCGACACGTATATCCTTTATGAATGAGTTATCTCGGCTCGCTGAAAAAGTGGGCGTTGATATCGAGCAAGTAAGGATGGGCATTGGGTCGGACAGCAGAATCGGCTATAGCTTTTTATACGCTGGCGCTGGTTATGGTGGATCCTGCTTTCCCAAAGACGTTAAGGCACTTATTAGGACCACCCAAGACGAAGGCATTGAACCTTTCCTGCTTCAAGCGGTTGAATCGGTGAATCAAACGCAAAAGATGATTCTGGTTAACAAGGCGAAGAGTCGTTTTGGAAGCCTTAACGGTTTGCGATTCGGGATTTGGGGGCTCGCCTTCAAACCCAATACGGATGACATGCGCGAGGCCGCTTCTCGCGTGGTCATTGAAGCGCTATGGCGAGAAGGATCAGAGATCGTGGCTTACGACCCTGTGGCTATGGATGAGTGCCGGCGCATCTACGGTGACCACCCAGGTCTGGCGCTTGCGGGCACGCCGCTCGAAGCGGCTCGCGGAGTTGACGCCTTATTTATCCTCACCGAATGGAAGGAGTTCCGTTCGCCTAATTTTCAAGAGCTGAAGCATCGCATGAAATCGCCGATTATTTTTGATGGGCGCAACTTATACGAACCGCATCTTGTGCGTGATCGCGGCTTTGAGTACTGGGCCATTGGTAGACCTTGATCCTCGAACCGTGCACTCGAATAGGCCTCGATCGCAAGTGGAGTCGGGCTCATCTGCTGGCGACTTAATCGCTACACTTAGGCATCGCCTGCATGAGGCGGTTTTGCCCAATGGCGAAGCAATCGTCGATCATTGCGATGGCACCAATCAAATTTTGCAGGGACTTGTTACGAGTCCCAAGGTGCAAGCGCTTGTCTGGCTGGCTCTCGCTAGCGGAGTTCTACCTGAAGCAGATGTGGAAAGGCTCACGGGCGATGAACTGAAAGATTCGGTCCTGGCACTTCGATCGCTTTTTCTCATGCAAACCGTACCCACTGAGGGCGGAAAGCGCGATCTGGCAGAGCAAGAGTTGCTACGTCGCATGTTCCTGGCCATGAGTGCCGATGCTCAGGTGGTCTTGGTGCGACTTGCCTCTCGACTTCAAAGTTTGCGCTTTCATGCTCAAACCAAAACAAAACCATCGCTTGAGCAGGCAAGGTTTACCCTTCGGGTACTTTCTCCACTGGCCAATCGGCTCGGTTTGGGTCAACTGAAGTGGGAAATGGAGGATCTCGCATTTCGATTTTCAGACGAGGCTTCCTACCACCAGATCGCAAAGGCTTTGGACGAAAAGCGAAGCCAGCGCGAGCTATTCATCGCAGATTTGACAAGCGAGATTCAAGCTGGTTTAGCCTTGGCCGGTCTCAAGGCCAAGGTTTCTGGGCGCCCCAAACATATCTACAGCATTTACAACAAAATGCGCATCAAGAACTTGCCTATTGAGAAGTTGCTAGACTTGAGGGCGATTCGCATCGTTGTCGGTCAAATCGACGACTGTTATGCCGCACTTGATTGGATCCATAAGCGCTTCTCGCCATTGCTATCCGAATTCGATGATTACATAGCAAGGCCAAAGCCTAATGGTTATCGATCACTGCATACCGTGGTCCTGCACGATGACGCACGTCCCGTCGAAGTTCAAATACGTAGCGAGCTCATGCATCGAGAAGCGGAGCTCGGTTTTGCCTCACACTGGCATTACAAGGAGACAAGTACAGGTTTAAGCCGTTCGACGGGTAAGGCCCAAGATCAGGATCGAATTGACTATGTAAGACAGCTGCTCGCATGGAAGCAGGATCTTAGCCATGAGAACAAAGCGATCTCAAAGGTAGCAAAGGCGATTTACGTCTTGACACCGCAAGGCAAGGTGCTTGAGTTGCCTCAAGAAGCGACCCCGATTGACTTTGCGTACTTGCTACACACTGACTTGGGGCATCGCTGTCGTGGTGCAAAGATCGACGGCGTCATGGCGCCACTTAATACCAGTCTTCGCTCCGGTCAAACGGTTGAGATTCTCGCTGCGCGCACAAGTGATCAACTTGGTCCATCTCGTGATTGGCTAAACACTTCGCTGGGCTACGTAAAAAGTTACAGAGCAAAAACAAAGGTCAGGCAATGGTTTCACGCACTTGATGAACAGCGGGATCTCGCAATTGGTCGTGCCAAGCTCGAAAAGTTTCTGCAACGGGAAGGGAAAACCGCCTTGGCGCATGAGGAGCTTGCAAGCCGGATGGGATTTGAGGGCGTAAAGGCGTTGTTCTTGTCGCTAGCTCGAGAAGAGTTGAGTAGTCGCACGCTTGAAAATGCGGTTCGATTCGATGCTTATCAAGCGCTACCGACAGACACTAAACATCCACCGGATTTCCTCGAAACACAGTCAAGTTTTAAAGCAGTTCGATTTCGAGCTACATCGAAAGCGGTCAAACCAAGTGCTGCGGGGCAACACTCTCTGATTCTTGTCGATGGCGTAGCATCGTTACTCCATCATCTTGCGGGTTGTTGTCGACCCATCCCACCCGATGAAATCAGCGGATTCATCACCCGTGGTAAGGGTGTGTCCGTGCATCGCACTAGCTGCTCTACTTACGGCCGTTTGCTCAATCGCCAACCTGAGCGAGTGGTCCCCGTAAGTTGGGGAACCGATGCAGCTAACAACCCGAGCGGACAGAAATCGAAACAAACGGGGCGGGGCGATCGTGACTCAAATGACCTACCCTCATTTGCTGCTGAGTTATTGGTGAGGGCCAATGATCGGCAGGGACTGTTGCGCGATCTGACCGAGTTGATGTCGCGACTCAAGGTTCGGATGACTTCTATTCGAAGCTATATCAAGCGTGAGCAACTGAATATCCGGATCACGCTAGAACTTTCGCATCAACGAGACTTAAGCTTCGTCATTAAAAAGTTACGTGAGCTACCAGGGATTTTGTTAACTTCGAGGATTGGCGATTAGGTGACGAACTGCTTAAGTGTCGACCTGTTTCGGCATTTAACTGGTTAGTTGTCGAACCGGTATAGCCACACAAAAAAATCATGGGGTCAGGCTGACTTTGGCCTGAAAGCTTTGCAAACAGTCGGCTCGGTTTCGAGGCGAGGCGCTCCGATCAGATCGAGGCAGTAGGGTACCGCAGCAAAAATGCCTGGGACCAATACATGGCCATCGTTGTCCTTCAATCCAGCGAGTGTTTCGGCTATTGCTTTGGGTTGACCGGGCAAATTCACAATGAGACAGCTATGGCCATCGACGAGTTCCCGAAGCACGGCAACCTGCCTTGAAAGAATCGCGGTTGGCACAAATCGCAAACTGATTTGGCGCATTTGTTCGCCAAACCCGGGCATCTCGCGACTGCTGACAGCAAGGGTGGCCTCGGGTGTCACGTCTCTCCGAGAGGGGCCTGTCCCACCAGTGGTAAGAATGAGATGACAGCGGGATTGATCGCATAACGATCGAAGATTGGCTTCAATTGCTGCTCGTTCATCGGGGATTAAGCGCTCCTCAATTTGAAATGCTGTAACGATGGCGGCTTCAAGCCAGGCACGAAGCGCTGGTAATCCCCGATCTTCATACACACCGTTTGACGCTCGATCGCTAATTGAAACGATACCGATACGCAAGGTCTCGCGATTCGCCGGATGTGGCTTGCCGCTTTCGCTTGGCCCAGGCTCTATGCGTCTATCGCTTGAGCCTAGTTGAGGCTTAGGATGTCCGGTTCTTGAACTCGGTTGAGACTCTGCATGCCCACTTCCTGAGCTTGGTTGAGTCTCACTTTGCTTATGACTGGATATCACGGCGCTTTGCTCCGCTGAAAATTGATGCATCAGGACTTATCTGCTTGAGTACTTCCACTAACGAGGTTTCATCAAGTTCGCGCATCACTCGACCAACATACTGCAACTGTCTTCTTTTGGCTTCATGCGTCTTAATCGCCCTGCATGCGACTACTGCGTCATGAAGCCTCTCTGGGAGCTGGACTTTACGAAATTCGCTATCGCTTAAAGACACGAGGACTTTTCCATAGTCTTGGAGTTGATGCATCTCCCGCTTTAACTGCGACTTGCTGGGTTTGTCATCCTGCCTAATTATTGCTTCGGTCATGAGGTGGCTCTAAGTAACGTCGAACTGTCCTGCCGGGTCATCGTCACATAAAGTGGCGATGAAAGTTAGCGCAAAGCCTTATGATAAGCCTCCTTGGAGGTCAAATATGTTCCAGTATGATCGTAATAAATTTTCCGAATTGGCAGAAACCGCGCTTGCCATGGCTAAGCGACTAGGCGCGAGTGATTGCTCTGTTGACTTGGCTGAAAGTACCGGTTTAACCGTTAATGTTCGGATGCGCAAGATGGAAACTGTCGAGCAAACCCGCGACAAGAGTCTTGGCGTCACTGTTTACGTCGGCCAGCGGAAAGGCCACGCGAGCACGGGTGATTTTGCAACTGCAGCGATTGCGCAAACGGTTCAGGCTGCCTTTGACATTGCGCGATATACAGGTGAAGACGATGCCGCGGGCCTGCCCGAGTTCGCGCATTTGGCGCAAGCAGATGACGTGGTTGATCTTGACTTGTTCCACCCATGGGCGCTTAGCGTGGACCGTGCAAAAAAACTTGCCCTCCGTTGCGAGGCGGCAGCCCTCGATCTAGACCGTGCCATCCAAAACAGCGATGGTGCATCGGTGAGTACTGCCAGTGGCCATTTTCTTTCAACGAATTCCCGCGGATTTTCCGGTGGCTATGCACATTCCCGTCATTCTTTAGGTGTTGCGCCGATTGCCAAAGACATGGCAAATGCTGAGGGTGGTATGCAGCGCGACGCGTGGTACCTGTCTCGAAGGTGTGCTGAAGACTTGGCAACGCCTGAGTCAGTGGGCCTTTATGCAGCCAAGCGAACTTTGGCGCGACTTGGCGCGCGCCCCATACCAACGCAGCGCGTACCCGTACTTTTTGAATCACCACTTGCCTGCGGCCTGTTGGGGAACTTCGCACAAGCCATTTCCGGAGGTGCGCTCTACAGGCAGGCGAGCTTTCTTGTCAATTCGCTGGGTACGCAAGTCTTTCCTAAGCACATCAGCATTGAAGATGATCCGACTCGTCCGAGAGAATTTGGTAGCTCTTGTTTCGATGATGAAGGTGTGAAAACGCAGCGTCGCCTTCTCGTACGAAAAGGAGTTGTCGAGGGCTATCTCCTATCAAGCTACACCGCGAGAAAGCTTGGCATGCAGACAACTGGCAATGCGGGCGGAAGTCACGCGATGCGTGTTACGAGCACAAAGACCCACGCTGAAGACAGTCTTGATGCGATGATTAGGAAAATGCATCGAGGATTACTCTTAACTGATGTGCTTGGTAATGACATAAATTATGTAACAGGCGACTATTCCCGAGGTGCATCCGGCTATTGGGTCGACCATGGCGAAATCCAGTTTCCCGTCGAGGAAATCACCATCGCTGGAAATCTTCGCGACATGTTTGCGGGCATGGTTGCGGTTGGCGCTGATGAGTTACAGCGTGGTACAAAACGCAGCGGTTCCATCCTCATTGATCGTATGCAAATCGGCGGGAAGTAGTCGAGGCGTTGGCTTGACAACAGCGTAGGAGGCACTTTTGAGCAAGGCATTTGTCAAGGAGGATGTTGAGGACGACGATAGCCTTGAGGATCAGGATACCCAGACCTTGGCTGGGCTTGCTGGTATACCCAAGAACTATATGACGCCCATAGGGCACCAAAACATGAAGTCTGAGTTGCTCAACTTGTTGAACGTTGAACGGCCTGAGATTGTTCGCATCGTTTCATGGGCAGCTTCAAACGGAGATCGTTCAGAGAATGGTGACTATCTCTATGGTAAGCGACGACTACGTGAAATCGATCGTAGAATTAGGCATCTTACAAGGAGACTTGATCGAGCAGAAGTCGTCGACCCAGGATTGCAAATCGGTAACGATCAAGTTTTTTTTGGTGCAAGAGTGGAGTTCTCAAGAAATGGTGGTGAGGCAGAAGCGATCACAATTGTCGGCATCGACGAAGTTGATCCAGGTCGGCGCCGGGTCAGCTGGGTTTCGCCGATAGCAAAGGCGCTTATCAAATCAAGGCATGGAGATTTGCTGAGCTTGCGAACACCTCAAGGGGTTGATGAGCTTGAAATCCTGGACGTCGACTATGCTTGGTTCGCCAAGGAATACGGCGACGTTGCCTGAGGCAGAGCGGTTTCCTCAGGACAAGCAACCGCTAAGGCGGACACTGGGCCTCAGACGGTCAGTTTGACAGAGCCGCAAAGCTTACAAAGGATATAGCAGCAATAACCTTATACGCGTACTAACTTAGCGACCTCAGCCATCTTTCGTAGCCTTCGCATCAGGCTTGCAAGATGCGTCCGATGCCTCACGCTCAAGGCAAACAACATCGTTGCCATGCTGTCAGACGTCGACTCTGTGTGGACTTGTGAAATATTGATTCCCTCCGCAGCAATCTCAGCAGCAATTTTGCCGAGAACGCCTTGGCCGTCATGTACGGTTACCTTAATGTCAGTCCGAAATAGACCATTAATGGGCTCAGACCACTCAGCCTCTACCCAGCGCTCGCTGTCTTTGACGCGCGATCGAATCGCAACACCGCAATCAGTCCGATGAATCACTAAACCGTGGCCCCCTCGCAAATGACCAAAAATGCTGTCGCCTGGAATCGGATGACAGCAGGGAGAAAATGTAACAGCAGATCCTTCAGTACCGTGCACTTGAATAGGCGCTGCATGCACCGCTGCTAAAAACGCCGATGTCGCCCCACGATGTCCAGCCATCAATGCAATCGTACGCGCCACTGCTGGAGCAAGTTGAATCCCCAAACCAACCTTTGCAAAAAGATCGTCGACGCTATGTGCACCAATATCGCGAGCCCCTCGCTCAATCGCCTGAGTGCTGATTTCGTCTAAACGCAGATGCATGGCCTGCATGGAGTGCTCTAGAAGACGTTTACCCAATTCGATCGATTCGCGATGATTCATTGTCCGCAAATAGTGTCGGATCTCGGCTCGTGCTTTACCTGTGCGAACAAAACTCAACCAGACCGGGTCAGGCTTAGAAATTGGATCGATATTAACAATGATTCGATCACCGCTCCTAAGTACCGTGCTAAGCGGGGAAATTTCACCGTTGATGGTTGCCCCAACCGCATGGTTACCAATGTCGGTATGCACAGAGTACGCAAAATCGATCACTGTAGAGCCCTTTGGAAGCGCTCTAATATCACCCTTCGGTGTGAATATATAAACAGCATCGGGGAAAAGATCGACTTTGACATGTTCGATAAATTCGAGTGAATCGCCAGTGTTACTTTGGATGTCAAGTAAGGACTTGAGCCACTGATGTGTCTC
>SXGQ01783482.1_pt1 | contig 13256 bp, 12 predicted proteins | sample 3178371 | NCBI WGS metagenome assembly SXGQ01 (sample SAMN11356859, study PRJNA531348) | freshwater metagenome | isolation source: freshwater sample F1-20 | place: China: Fuxian Lake, Yuxi | collected 2017-12-25
ATATATATATATATTATATAAATGGATGAAAATATTGATAACCTCAGTTTGAAAGCTCTTGTTGATTATGTTTCTGAACAACATTTAGATGAGATTTCAAAAAATAGAATTCGTAGTTTTTGTAGCGTTCAATATCCACTAACAACTACAGTATACAGAGGTCATACAAAATCTCAAGAAATTAGACCAAGTATATGGTATTCATCATCTAAAAATATAGATGTTGCAGCGAATGAGTTTGCTGGAAGAGATTGTTGCGTATTTACTATCCATTTAATAAACACGCCTTGTATTGATATAAACAAATACATTGGAAAATTGATTGGTAGTAAAGCAACAGAAGAAGAAATTATATTTTTAGGTGGTGGTAAATTTTATAAAAATGAAGATTTAACAGAAGAAGGATTTACACCTTTAGGTATTAGAAATGGAAAACAGAATTTTGAAACGTGGTATTCAAATGATACGGCTACTTCTAGTAAAAAACAAAAATATGATTCAGTTGATAAATCAAAAGAAACACAACCAATCCAATCAAACCACGATAAATTAATTAGATTAGCAAATTTAATAGATAAGGATGAGTATGACATAATTGACGGACCAGATGATATTATTATTCCAAGTTTTTTTTTAACAAAAGAAGACAAAAGAGAAATTTTTAATATAATTCAAATCAAAAAACAAGCACTTCAAAGTGGTGGAAAAAAACGGCAAAGGAAAAACACTAAACGACATAGGAAAAATACTAAACGATATAAAAAAAATACTAAACGACGAAGAAAAAATAGTAAAAGGCATATATGAAAAATAAAAATCTAAAATTCAGGATTGCCTGTGAAAACTTGGGGTGCACTTATTGCTCCACCTTCTTGAATCATCGGCTTCAATTGACCCAAAATAAAATGACCCATTATAACACTAACATATACTAAGAGCGCGTCGCGGATTAAAAACTTCAACGGTTTTGCCTCCTTGTCGACAAATCGCATTTCAATAAATTTTGCTATAACAAAAATAACAGATATGATTGCTGCTATGATAAATATGTTATCCATTTAAAATACTTATTGTATATATTATTTTTCTTTTTACGCAAATTATAAATTTATATTTTCATAATTTTATAATTTATTCTAAAACTTCAATTTCGTCTAGCAATAAATCCGGTAATAAATCCATTTTTGGTTCCTCAATGGATAATAGACCTAAAGATTCTGGACTTACAAATTCATCTGAAATATTTATTTTAATGTTATCGTCATCGGAATCATTTGCTTCATCAATCTTTCTTTGCTCGGATCTCATATTGCTAATATAATCTAAATTTTCATATGTTTTTGGCACTACAACATTTTGAAATTTCCCGTCACTACTGGCAACATAATCAATATCATTAAAGCCGACCTTATTTCCACCAGTTGTATCTACTGGTTTCTGTTCTGGCTTTCGAGTTTGCTCTTGTTTTTTAGGTTGCTCAATAATTTGCTCTTTAATTTCTTCAACCACATCTTCTTCAATCGTCTCGTCCATATACGCCTTCAATATTGCTTCAACAGGAATACTCTCTCTTAGTGTGTTTAAAATACATTCTTGGACAATTACTTCTAACTCTCTATGGTTCTTTTGAATGTTTAAAGGTGGAATATTGATTTCAAACAAATACACATTTTTATACACTTTGCGTGCTACATTGATATACGTCTTGTGAACAAAATCATCCAACTTGGGTACTTTTATATCGACCTTCTTCTGTTTCTGTCCTACACGCATAGCAGTGAGAATTTTCAACTGAATAATGTGAACACAAGTCACCAAATCTTCTAAATAAGAACATCCCGATTTTTCGCAAATTCTTTTGCGCTCTGTTTCAATAATTGTTTGATTCCATTTGGGAATTCTCGAAATGAAATTTTGAAATGTCATTAAATACTTGTCCATTTCACCATTGTCCTTACACAGCTTAATGGCTTCGTCTAAAATAGACTTGTAGCCGTCAATAATTAGCGGCGTCAAAATGGTAATCAGACGGGCACCCCATTCATTCTTCGATTCATGAAGCGAACTTACGTTAAAATCATCCATAATTACTAAATAGTTGTTTTATATTTTATTTTTTTAAACTAATTATAAAATAAAATAATTTATTTGTTTTCTATCTCTTTTTGTAATTCTATTATTTCATTATTATATTCGGGTCCTATATATCCGGCTTCTTGGGATTGCTTAAACAAATCTAATAGTTCTTCCAAATCTTCTTTACGCATAGGTAAATTGTCAAAAAAATTAAATGCAATACCAGACGCTTTATTTGTATTTGTCGGAAACTCATTTCTTAAATATTCGCACATTAATGGGTATTTAGTTTGTCTATCATCAGATGACGCTTTTGAAAATATACTTGCTACTGAAATTCTTGTTCTGCCAGGGATGACTCCTTGCGCTGATGATGATGCTGATTCTGGTAATTCTTTTTCGGAGCTAAGACCCGTCGTTCTTACCAATTCATCTTGAATACTATTTATTAATCTTGAAATTTCATTTATTTCCTTAGGACTAATCCTATTACTTATTTTTGGTTGATAAAAATACTGTTTGATGTCTGATATTATGTCACTTAGAACATTGTCTAAATCTTGTGAATATGTTAAAAAATCACCAAATTTGTCTTCGCGTGGTAAAATAGACCTACCATCGTCATTATGAACTATTTGATTTAATAAATCCATTACAGTAGTGTATCTATTTGTTAATCCATATTTATCCAATGACCTTGGATCAGACAAACTTATTATGTCAAAATCTCTTTGGGGAAAATAAGTAAAAATCAAGGACCTTAAAGCAGTTGCTATACCATATTGTTTAATTGATGCGCCGCCGTATATAATTGGACGAATCTTATTTTTTTTGGTTATTCTTCTTTTTGTTTTTCTTTGTTTTCTTGATTTACTCTTTTTATTTGAAGTTTTTCTTCCTTTCATTTTTCCTCCTCTAAGTTTTGATGGTGTTCTTTTTTCTTCTTCATAATTTTTTATAAATAGTTTCCCACGTAGTCTTCCACTTATAAAATCATCAATACTTCCAATAAGTATTGAATTCGCATCAGTAATACCATTAAAATTTTTCCTTCCTCTAATGTCATTTATAGTTCCTATATTTTCATAAGTATTTCCACGCAAAAAATATATTGGAACATTCCATTTTACTTCAGTAATTCTACCATCATTCATATATGTTACATCGTTTAATCCATTTGTTAAAATAATAGATGTATACTCAGTCATTATATATATAACCTTATAAAATTTACCTTTATAAAATAAAAACTGATATTTTCTAAAGGTATTATTGTCTTCTTCTTTTAGTTTTTCTTAGTTTCCTCTTTTTATTTGATGATTTTCTTGATTTTCTTGATTTTCTTCTTCGTCCTCCGCTATCAGGAGCACGACGAGGAGGAGCTACATAATTAGTCATTAAATCCTCATCTTCAGTATCACCATTTGTGTCATAACCATCAATCTTCGGTGTCATCCTCCCCGTTGGTAGTTTACTACGTAGGGTTCCAATTGGTCTACTAATTACCCTGTTGGGTTTCAAAATAAATAGTCTATTTCCTAAATCGTTCAATTTAAAGGTTCTACCGTCACGACTTGTCAAGATTATCCCATCCTTATCTACTTTCCTATCCCGTTTAAGTTGTCCTAAATCACCAATGAGGGTAAAATCTTTTCCCTCTTTAATATATATTTTTGTAACATTCTCTAACGTCATCATTTCTCCATCAATATTTACTGACATATTACTCAACGGGATATCCAGAAATGAACGTTTGTAAGGTAAAATTACTGGAAGATATTCATTTGATTCCGACATATATATATATACAAAATTTTTACATAAAACTGATATTTTCTAAAGACAATTCTGAGCTCAAAAAAACAAAATTCAAAATAAACAATATCAACAATTTCTCATTTCTAAATTCCTTTCGCACGCGGTTAAAGGCAATTAGTAATTCATAACGTTTTTCCACAGAAAGCGACGTTTCTAAAAACTTGTGATTCTCCAACAATTGAATTATATCTAAACCACTATATCCTTTTTCATACAATTTCGAACAGAGCCCCATAAGCTTATCAATTGTTATTTTTTTATTTACCGTTTTAAGTAGCTCTTTCTTCAATGCTTCCAATCGCGCAGTTTTCACATCTTTCATATTAAATAAATTATTCAAGTTGTATTTATATAGGTTAACAATCGCGCCATTTATCACCGGTTCAGGCACATAAATTTCGCAAAATCGCGACAATATTGGCTTCATCAAATTGTATTTGTCCTCGGCAACAATAAAAAACCGCGTATTATGACTAAAAAGTTCAATACATCTACGTAGGGCGGATTGCGCGTCCATCGTCAATTTATCCGCGTTTAATAATACGATGCTTTTAAAAGTATTGCCACTGTTTGAATTAATATGTGTCTTTGCAAAGAATTTCAACTCATCTCTAATGAACTTGATACCTTTGCCGTGCGAACAATTCACGTACATTACAAATGTCTTGATTTTCTCTCTATCATTATCATAAATTTTGTGTATAAACTCGCTTACAATTGTTCGTTTTCCACTACCGGTTGTACCGTGAAAAAGTAAATTTGGGATTTTATGACTGGAATAAAAAAAATCCAATTTATCCTTTATATTTTGATGAATGTTTAACATAAATGTGATTACTATATTTGAGTAAGTGTTTTTATATTTTAATATAACGTAATTAATATATAAAATCGAAATTAAACATTTGTGAAAAGTAATATAAATATATATTTTGATATATTTTTATATAAATTGAAATGAAGATACCTCAATATATTTTTTGTCAATGTATGAAACCATGGGCCATTTGCGTAAGTAAGAAAAACAGTTATAAAATCGATGTTAGAGACCTGATTAACACAAGTAATCTGAACAATTTTATACCATATTTATCAGAGTTACATATGAATTACGACTTCGCTAATGAAAAATGGTTAAAAAATAACTTTGAATGTAGATTTCGTGACAATAAAAAGCAGTAAGCTTTTGTAAACACTTTATACAGATGTCGTGAGCGAATGCGTGTAAGGATTACTTCTAAAAGCGTTCAAAATATCAGGTTGAATGCGGTCACAACCAGCGCACTCATTGTAATATTGTGGAACATTAATAGAACCATATGTTTGAACTGACGGCGGCAATGGCGTCACTGATATTGCCGGATTTACTCTGCCAGCAAATCGGTCACTATCGCTCTTAATAGTAGTTAAATTCATTTGCTGGTTAAATATTTGTGTTCCACCTTGGTTAGGTCGATTATTAACAGTCGACGATTTAATATCGTTATTATGTTGATTGTAAGCTGCTGAATAGCTCATGTCACCGTAAGCAGTAGCCGCACCACCAGACGTGCCAATGTAACTACAACTTGTACTATCTCTTTGTGTTGCTTCACCTGGCATTGCATTATTAACATACATACCCTCTTTTTGGTTATTAATGTTAAATGTTGGCGCATACAATGTCGTCTCTTTGACAGTTGTCGTTGTTGCATCATTTGGATTATAAACATAACCTTTGGGTACAGCAGGAGCAGCTTCGCCATAAATACGGAGATTGTGTATCGTCTCGTCCTTGCGGGTAGGTCTAAACATATCCATTATAGGAGCAATAACCGCACCAACAGCGCCACTAAATCCGCTTCTATGTGTCTCCGGTTGTCTCATAGTAGACCTATTATTTTCGTAATTTGTGTGACTGCGCAAAAAATTATCAGCATCCGTGCTGGGACCGCGGCGCTGAGCTGACGAGTGATTGACACCACAAGTCATCGACTCTTGACGCTTACTCTTTTCGAAATTTTCAGGAGCATAAGCCGCTTTTCTATCTGCCGCCCCAGCAGGACCCATATAGTCCGTCACAATATCATTACGTCTAATGATTCCCATTTCCTGAATAGATCTCAATGTCTCGCCCTTCTCAGCGCCGGTCGTGGTTAGCCAACGGTCTTGACTATTGATAAAAAATGTATCCGGTCTCTGTTTTTCTACACGACCCATCGTTTCAGTCGTCGCAGCGTTCTTAATATAAGAGTTTGCAGGACCTTCGTGATTCGTCAACTCGTATTCCAATTTGGGATTGGTCGCCACTCTCATTTGGTCAACAGTGTAAGGTAACCATTTGTCGCGCGCCTCCATTCCCGAATTGTAACCACCTGTGCCGTTTACACTATTATAACCTTTGTCAAGACCAGGACCAACCATAACACTGTCAAATGGTTTGATATTATTATTTTTCATACCAGGATTCACGCGTGATTGGTAAAAATCACTGTTATTTGGCGCTCCATAAGCCCATTGCATATTATCTTCTGGCTTGAATAGTGGCGCTTGTTCTATTTTCTTGATGGTTTGAGAGCCAGAGCCAATCATATTATCTAAAACTGATTCCGCAATATTAACATCATAAGTGTTGCCTTTTACTTTACCACCGTTAAAAGGTATCATATTATTGTGTTTAAATTGCTCTGAATCTAAATAATTACCGGTCATCGAATAAATTTGCTGGGGATTTTGTCCAACGGAGATATTATTTCTTACTTTTTGTTGATATAAATTTTGGTCAAAATATTTATCTGTCGCCGCATTTGGGTTTTGATATTCTTGAACTGTATCTACTAATTGATTTATATTTGAAACCGGAAAATTCTGGGGAGGAGTATTTGTATTTGGTAAATAATTACGATTTGCGCCCATATTTGTAAAATTCTCTTGACTTATTTTTTGAGTTTTTCCTTTTTCAGTATCGCACGATTTTGATGGTGTTTGATTTGATACTATATACATACCACCTAATGCTATTAAAGGGATTGCTAATTCCATTATTATATATATTAACTATTATATTTTTTAATTTTATACTGAGAGAAAGATATTAATAATAATCTAAATAATGTTATCAGGTTATTATTTTTATGCTTTTTTTGCCGATGCGCAAGAATTTGTTTGCGCACACGTGGTCGGTCCCGCTACATAACCACCTCTAATCAAATTATAGCTTGCAGGTAAATAATTGTTAGACTCATTAATCACGCAATCTCTCTTTGGTGTAAAATAATCTTTTTCTAAAACTCGTGTATTTAGATTATTTTGAAAAGGCATACAAGTGTTTTCTTGAGGATTTAGAGGAGGATAGTACCAATCGGTTTGTTCTACATCACGATACCACCACGCAGGGTTAGTTGCTCTTGACTGGTCGGTAAACAAATTATTACAAGTCGGATATTTTATAGCCTCATTTGTGACATTGTAATTTTTATATTCATCTTTTCCTAAACAATCACGGCTTAGCGGCTTACTGACACCTCGCAATTCGCTTTCTAAATTAATTGTATTTGTCCTTAAATTGGCGCCCCATTTTTGGATAATGATTTGTGGGTCTTCTATGTAGCAAGGGTCCGCACCATTACCAGGCACATTTAAAATCCATCGACCAGGATCTGTCTGTTGTTGCAGTCTTTTCATTGTTCTACAATCATCATAATTAAATCTGGTATTGGCCATTTTATATTATTTATATATAATACTTTTTATTTTTATATTTTGTCGTATCCAAATAACTCAAAATCTTTACTATATATTTCGTTTATTATAGTTATACATTCATTATCATAATAATCTGAATAATTATATTTTCTTATTTTAAAATCTTCAAATTGAAAAAAATTTTGTGCTTCAGTATTTGTTTCATAATCTTCTAATTTATAAAATTTTAAATTTAATGGTATATCACCATTTTCATCTATTACATATTTATATTGAGGTTTAACTATCAAATGTTTTTCAACTAATAAGTTTAATCTATTTTTTATAAAATTTCTAAATTCTAATATTAATGAGTTAATAAATTCTTCCATTGTTAATGTTCTCAATCTTTCAACTGATATATTAACTACATCACTTGGACGAGAACTAATTGTATAAAAATATCCTGAAATTAATTTATCATATGGATTTCTTGTAAATGTAATATATTTTGAATCTGGTGTAATATCACTTAATTCATTTTTATTTAAAATTATTTGTTGATAACTAAAATGAGGAAATTGTGTTGATCTAAAATCGTTAACTAGTACTGGTTTTACAAAAGAAAGTTGGTTTTGAAAAATATTTTCAATTAAATGATGACATTCAAATTTTCCACCTATTTGTTGTTTTATATATTTACCTGAATTTTTAGGTATATGGATATATACATATATCTGTCCATTTATGCTAAAAATTAACATTTATATATCATATAAATATTTAAATTTCTAATTTTTATATTTTAATTTATTTATGGCGATGAAATGTTTCCGCTGGCAGCGTTAAAATTTGTTGTTGATGTTGTATTCCAATTATAAATAGTAAAATAAAAATAAGCACCGCCTGCATCTTGGGGTGACGTTGTTAAACCAGCAATAAAACCTCCCGCATCATCACTATATTGAATACCTGCTGCTCCTGCTAATGCTCCAATTACTCTTACTTGAACTTGATAAAAGAAAGAACCAAAATAATAGATTTCAGTCACTATTGTTGGATTTTGTTTATTAATAGTAAATATACCACCATTTACAGTGCCAGTATAGTTTACTGTACCAGTAATTGATGATGTATAAGTACCAGCATTAGTTCCGGATGCCGAAAGACTTCCACTATAAGTTGCAGCAGCAGGTAAAACATTTGTTATAACAACCCCCGATTGAGAGGCACCATTATAAGTAGCAGAAGCATTAACTGCAGTTCCGCTTATAGTTGCTTGACTTATAGTAAATGTCCCTGAATATGTTCCAGCAGCATAGTTACCTGGAAGAGTAACAGCAAATCCTGTTGAAGCATTTCCTGTAATTGTATAACTTCCTGCATTTGTTTTTGTTGTCGGATTTAATGTTGCCTGCGTTGGTGTGTTTGAAGGAGAGTGTGTAATAGTAGGTGCTTGTCCTGCTCCATTAAATGTTACTGTTCCTGATATTGTAACATCATAAGTTGCACCAGATTTATTAAATAAACTTGTTAATGCGCCAGCACTAGAAGTAATATTTACATTTGAGGCCGCATTTCCTGCTTTATTATCTCTACCAGCATATCTTAATTTAATATCAGTACCACCATTTTGAATATTTGTAGTTGTAGATTGAACTATATCTCCGCTAATATAACTTTGAAAAATAGAATCTAAATCTATTCCAGCACTTTTTAATCTATTTGCCATTATAATATAATTGTAATAAATTATATTTATTTATTTATTTCTCTAATTCTTTAATTTTATTTTCTAGTGTATCAATTTTTTCGACAAGATTATTTACAACTTTTATAATTGGGCTAATTAATTCTAAATATGATAAATAATATTCTTCTTCATTATCTTTGTTAATATGTTTATAATACAACCCTAAATTTTCATCTTTAAAAACTTCTTCTACTTCTTGAGCAATAAGTCCAAAACGTTTTTTTGTTGGATCATTAATAAATTTATATTCAACAGGGTTTAATTTTTTTAAAAATTCAATTGTATAATCAATTAATAATGGTTTTATTTCTTGTTTTATTCTTATATCAGAAGCTCCATTAATAACTTGAGAATTTAGAGTTCCTGTATTTGGTGCATAACTTAATGCAAATGTTGCTGAATTAGAGATAAAAGGTGTTTGTGCTCCAGTATTAGTTACTAATATTGGATAATGTAATGTAGAGGAGGAAGAGGTTACTGTGGATGTTGTAATTGAATTACCAGGACCAGCATTTCCCTGTGCCCCTTGAGCACCTGCTGCTCCTGCCGTACCAGCATTTCCTTGTGCCCCTTGAGCACCTGCTGCTCCTGCCGTACCAGCATTTCCCTGTGCCCCTTGAGCACCTGCTGCTCCTGCCGTACCAGCATTTCCCTGTGCCCCTTGAGCACCCGTAGCACCTCTTAAACCAGTTGCTCCTGCCGTACCAGCATTTCCCTGTGCCCCTTGAGCACCTGTAGCACCCGTAGCACCTCTTAAACCAGTTGATCCTTGAGCACCTGTAGCTCCTGTTCTTCCTTGCGGACCTTGCGGACCTGTTACACCAATACTATTTGCTCCAATAACTTCTTGGACTACAGCATTAGCATAATTTTTAATATTATCTGTAGTAATTCCATAAGGAATATCAATTTCAAGAGTATGTGTTCCAGATGATAAATTTTGAATAGTAAATGTTGAAGGAATTGTAACAGTTATATTTGGAGTATCAATATACAAAATTGTAGTTGTTGCTATATTTCCATCAATTTTTATGTCAAAAGAATATGAATTTGGAGGCCCACCTGCGAAGGACTCATTACTTTGAACAGAAAATGATATCGAAAAATAACAGACTCCTCCATAAGTTGTGAACGTATTAGATCCAGTATTTGCATTCCATCCTGGACTTGGACCAGTCGTAGTTTGTGCAGGTCTATTTTCAAATATTTGCGTAAAATTTATGAAACCACCAGCTGCTCCTGTATCACCTTGAGGACCTTGAGGTCCTGGTGCTCCTGTGTTATCTATTTGTATAACATTACCATACGGAGTACTAAGACTAATTCCACTTCCAGCTACAATATTATTTGTAACAGTAACACTTCCGGTTGATTGATTAAGTGATATTCCTGTACCTGCTTGAATATCAGTAACACCACCACCACCAACTGGATTACCATTAAAATTTAAACTACTTCCCCATAAATCAATAGGTGTAGTTCCAGCACCTGGTGTTCCTCCTGATACAATAGTTAAAGATGAAGATCCGTCTGTTGTAAGTTGAAAATTAGTACTATATGGTTTTATTTCTAATGTATTTCCATTTGAATTTGTTAAAGCAAAACGATCAAAGTCTATTTGTGTTTTACTAAAAGTATCTGTTCCTTTTACAAGCATACTACCTGTTGGTCCTTGAATGTATGCTCCATAAGGACTTGTAATTGCTAAATGTCCAGTAGCACCGGGACTTTGAAAAGACACATCGGCACCATTTCTTATCCACGGAAAGTTATTTGGATTTGACATAATTAATATAGAATTATATTAATTATTTTATGGTTATAACTAAACTTATGTTTATTCATAAAGAATTTCTTTACACCTTTTCCCAATTAAAACGCCCCTTTTAGGGGCTTAGCGTAGCAAAAAAATGAGTGAATGTAACTGTTGCCATTGCGCATTTGAAATGCGAAATGGTGTAATAAAAAGTTTATCCTAAGGGAGTGACATTGTTAAAAGGTATATTTAAGAAAATGTTGCTCCTAAAAGCATTATTCTATATTTTCAGGAATTATATTTTTATTAGTATTTTTCAATATTTATATAGTAAGTAGTTCCATCATAATATATTTTAAATAATACTGTCTCAGTAGTTTGAAAAGTAAATGGTATTCCAGAAGCCGTTGAGATTTTACAATTAGACGCAAACTTATTTGCATCTATAAGTACAGAACCAGATGTTGTAATTTTAACTGTATAACTTCCTCCATTTACTCCCCCACTTGGAGCGATTGAAGCATTTGTTAAAGGCCCACTAGAAATATTCACACTAAAAGCATCATATGATGCTGTTCCTAATGGTACTGCGGCAGTTAAGGATGTCCAAGCAGCGAGAGTTGTTGGTGCAGGAAGAGCAAAACCATCTTTATTTACTGTTAATGAAGTTGTAAAGGCAGAACCTGTCCAAATTTGGAAAATACAATTACCAGTTCCTGCTTGTATAGTCAAAGCGCTACTTGTACCTGTTTGTATATTCATAAATGTACTAGCTTGAATGAATGTTACACCACTTATACTGTTAAGTACACCATCTATTACTAAATCAGAACCTCCTGGATTTGCGTTTAGACATGTTAAATTCTTACCAGAGAAAACTTCTAAACCACTTAATTTGTATTGAAATATGTCATTAGTGCTACTATATGTAAATTTAAATGGATCAGTACCATTTGGATCATTATAATCCATATTATTATGAAATAGCGTTGTTTTAAAAATATTTGAAGCTGTGTCAGTATAAGTAACATCTAAATATGGTGGGTATGTGCCTTTTATATTTATTTCACCAGTTCCATTGAGTGTGTCTGTTCCAGTTACAAGGATGGAGCCTGTTCCAGGAGCTAATACATCTAAATAAACACTACAATTTGGTGTGGTTGTACTATTTAATTGTATTTGGTTGTTTTGAATTGTACTTGAAATAGTACCTGTATTATCTACAACGCGCATTTGGTCTAAACGTACAAAATCATTAGTATCATACCATATAGAACCTGTAGGGCCTCCACTTGTTTGAGAAAATGACAAAGAAGTAGGGTCAATATTACCAGTAACTAACAAGTTTCCATAAATTAAAACATCTTGACCAGTAACTCCTATACCAGTATAACCAGAACCCAGTGGACCAATACCATCCATTGGTATCCATTGACTGACACCTGTTGCTCCTTGTGCTCCTGTAGCACCTATTTGTGTATTCATTACTTGTTGAACAGTTACTATTACACCAGGAATCTCTGGTGTTAATATATTATCAGCTATAATACGAACATTAGTTGAGTCAACTTCATAACCTAAACTTAATGTTTCTCCACTTGGATTAGTTACTTCATAAAAGTAATTCCATGCGGCTATTTCTCTTTCGTTTGAACTACCTGTTAAATCAACTTCTCCATTTGTCCAAGGAATTGGTCCTGATGAATTATTTAACCAAATTAAAATATTATGATTTCCCCCTCCCACTTTCTCAAGTTGGGCTGAAAATTGAATATTATATACACCTGGATTTTGAATTGTAAATTCTCCAGTAGCTGGACTTACTAATACAACTCCATTATTAATATCGGTTTGGTTAAGATATAAAAATCCAGTTAGACCAGCAGGAGGAGTAATCCCTGTATCTCCATAAAATGAACCAAAGTAACCTAAAGCACCACCAGCTCCTGTAGCTCCTTGTGCTCCTGTTGCTCCTTGTGCACCTGTGGCACCTTGAGACCCTTGAGCTCCTGTAGCACCTGTAGCTCCTTGAGATCCTTGAGCTCCTGTAGCACCTGTGGCACCTTGAGACCCTTGAGCTCCTGTAGCACCTGTAGCTCCTTGAGATCCTTGAGCTCCTGTAGCACCTGTGGCACCTTGAGACCCTTGAGCTCCTGTAGCACCTGTAGCTCCTTGAGATCCTTGAGCTCC
>SXGQ01156363.1_pt1 | contig 13253 bp, 15 predicted proteins | sample 3178371 | NCBI WGS metagenome assembly SXGQ01 (sample SAMN11356859, study PRJNA531348) | freshwater metagenome | isolation source: freshwater sample F1-20 | place: China: Fuxian Lake, Yuxi | collected 2017-12-25
AACCACTGCTTCATATGCGCTACGGAACTGTGCGAAATCTAGAGATTCACAACCCTTAACCGAAGGAACCAAAAGTTGACGTGAGCCATCAGGTTTAGCTAAATCAATTGCAACGCCGAGGTTGATATGTTCAGGTTTGCCAATAGCTGGCTTGCCATCTAATTCACCAAAGAATGCATTCATCTCTGGCATTGCACGAACTGCCTTGATCATTGCATAAGCGATTATGTGTGTGAATGAAACTTTTCCGCCGCGAGCGCGTTTCATGTGATTGTTAATCACAATGCGGTTATCAATCATTAACTTGGCAGGAACTGCGCGCACTGACGTTGCAGTAGGAACTGAAAGTGAAGCTTCCATGCTTTGAACAACGCGGGCAGAAACTCCGCGGATTACTTCAAGAGTTGACGCACTTGGTGTACTTAAAACTGGAGCTGGCTTAACAACTGGATCTGCAGGCTTTGGCTGTGATGCTGCACTCTCCCGAACGATGGGTTGAACATACGGAACTGGTGTTGCAGGTTCTGGTTGTGGTGCTGCAGCTTTTTGTGCAGCTTTAGGAACTGGTGGAACGCCTTTAGAAACTGGAGTTGATGAAGCTGTGACAGGAGAACCTGGTTTATTGTTTTTAAAGTACTCAACCCACGCAGGGTCTACGGAAGAAGGATCCTGCAGATAGTGCTCGTACATTTCATCGACGAGCCAATCATTTGCACCAAAATCCTGTGCCGACACTGGCGAACTCCTTCTGGGCGGTTATTAGGTAAAGCCTATAGCCATGCGGGGCTGGCTTAAACTAAAAAACTGCCACTAAAGCGCGAGATAGACCACAAAAATACTGCTTTTAACGCTTTATTTCGATTGAGTACCCTTAGAGCCCAATGGCGTGCTCAATCTCAGATACGGCTTCTGATAGATCTCCAACCATGGTGACTTCTTTGCATTGCTCGTGATTCCATCCTGGTCCACCTAGAACTACACGTGGCATCGGCCTAATCGATGGAATCTCATTGAAATACTTTGGATTGGCATTTTTGGAAAGCTGTGCCCATAAAAACACAGCAGGTGGGGCTGATCTGGTAATTACTGCACACAATGCCTCAAGCGGAGTTCTTGTTCCAAGAAAATATGTTTCAATTTTGCGCTCTGCCAGAGCGGCAGCAAGTGCGTGCAAAGCTAGTGAATGTACTTCTTCACCCACAGATGCCAATAGAACGGGACGGGCATTTACTGGTTTCTTAATCTCTTCAACTTGTTCACGCAAAATACCTTTGAGTACTTCAGTGAGTAGATGCTCAACTTCAACTCCTTTGCCAGTTGCCTCCCACTCATTTCCCACAATCACCAACAGTGGAACCATGACTTCAGACCAGGATGTTTGAACCCCATGTTGTGCTAAATCCTTGCGCAATGCCGCTTCAATAAATTTCTTATCCAGCCCCTTTGCTGCCTTGTGGAGAGCTGCAACTAACTCTTCGCGAACCACATATTCAGTAACTATTGTTTCAAGGTCAACTTTGCCTTTGTGTTGTAAGGCTTGCTGAGCAGCATCGGCAGGTGAAACTCCGCTGGTGATTAACCTGCGCATTAATGTTAGGCGAGCTAAATCAGCTGGGCAGTATCGTCGGTGTTCACCACTCTCATGAGCCGAAGGTCCAAGGCCATAACGGCGATCCCAGGTACGCAGGGTGGCAGGGGCTACACCCAGGCGCCGGGCTACGGCTGCCACCGTTAGAAGCTCTTCTTGAGTTGCCACGGGCCAATCCTCGCCTGAAGTGGGCAAACTCACCAGTTGAAACACGCCCATGAACAACTTCTGGAGCGTTGGGGCTTGAACAACCTATGGCGCGGTTGTAGAATATGGCCATGGCTGAAATATCCCGATTACCCCGTCCCGTAGCTGATGAATGGGAATGGCAGTACCAAGGTGCATGCCGCGAGCTTCCAAGTGAGATGTTTTTTCATCCCGATGGAGAACGTGGTCCGCGCCGGCGTAATCGTGAAAACACTGCAAAAGCAATCTGTGCTTCATGTCCGGTTATTGCTGCATGCCGAGCACATGCACTTGCTGTGCAAGAGCCATATGGAATTTGGGGTGGCCTTTCAGAAGATGATCGCTTAGCAATTTTAGGTAAAGACGTTACTCCTGATGTATCACATGCATCATAAGTTTTAACTCTCCTCCTGAGTTGAAAAAGAAAAGCCCCGCAGATTTTTCTACGGGGCTTTTCTACTGAGTTCTTTTCTTAGTGGCTATGTCCACCTGGACCATGTGAATGTCCATGTCCGCCTGCAGCTTCAGCTGCTGCTTGCTCTGCTGGCTTTTCAAATACAACTGCTTCAGTTGTAATGAACATTGCTGCAATTGATGCCGCGTTAGCTAGAGCTGAACGAGTTACCTTCACTGGATCGATGACTCCATCTTTTGCTAGATCGCCATAGATATCAGTTGCCGCATTGAAACCTTCATTAGGCTTCATTGCACGAACCTTTGCAACTACTACGTAGCCTTCAAGTCCTGCATTTTCTGCAATCCAACGAAGTGGCTCATCGCAAGCCTTGCGCACTAAACGCACGCCGACTGCCTTATCGCCAGTAAATCCAAGATCGCCCTCTAGAGCATCAGCTGCATGCACAAGTGCTGCGCCTCCGCCAACAACGATTCCTTCTTCAACTGCTGCGCGAGTAGCTGAGATTGCATCCTCAAGACGGTGCTTCTTTTCATTGAGTTCTACTTCGGTGTGTGCTCCAACTTTGATGACGCAAACGCCACCAGCAAGCTTTGCAACACGCTCTTGTAACTTCTCTTTATCCCAAGAAGAGTCTGAGTTTTCAATCTCTTTGCGAAGCTCAGTAACACGGGCAGCAACTGCGCCCTTGTCTCCAGCGCCTTCAACGATTGTTGTTGCATCCTTTGAAACCACGATGCGACGCGCACGACCGAGATCTTCTAAAGTTGCAGCATCAAGCTTCATACCAATTTCAGCAGAGATAACTTGTCCGCCAGTTAGAGTTGCGATGTCTTGCAACATTGCCTTACGGCGATCACCAAAGCCAGGAGCCTTAACTGCCACGGAAGTAAACACTCCGCGCATGCGGTTAACAACTAGCGTTGAGAGAGCTTCACCTTCGATGTCATCAGCGATGATCAATAGAGGCTTTGATGTAGCAGATACCTTCTCAAGGATTGGAAGTAGTTCTGCTAAAGCAGAGATCTTTCCAGCTGAGATAAGTACGTACGCATCTTCAAGAATTGATTCCATACGATCTTGATCTGTCACGAAATACGGAGAGATGTAGCCCTTATCGAACTGCATACCTTCTGTGAACTCTAGATCTAGGCCAGTTGTAGATGCCTCTTCTACAGTAATAACGCCATCTTTACCCACACGATCCATTGCCTCAGCGATTAAATCACCAATAGCACGATCTTGAGCAGAGATAGTTGCAACATCTGCAATCTGTGCTTTTCCACTTACTGGAGTAGCTTGCTTGCGAAGGTTTTCTGAAACTGCAGCAACTGCAGCTTCAATGCCTTGCTTAATATCCATTGGCTGTGCACCAGCTGCAAGGTTACGTAATCCTTCTTTAACCATTGCTTGTGCTAGAACAGTTGCAGTTGTAGTTCCGTCACCAGCCACATCATTGGTCTTAGTTGCTACTTCCTTAACTAGCTGCGCACCCATGTTTTCAGCAGGATCTGAAAGTTCAATCTCTTTAGCGATAGTCACGCCGTCGTTGGTGATAATTGGAGCACCATATGACTTAGCGATTACTACGTTGCGACCCTTAGGTCCAAGAGTTACTTTTACGGTGTCAGCAAGAATGTTGACTCCACGTTCCATTGCTCGACGAGCTTGCTCGTCGAATTGAAGGGATTTTCCCATTTATTTCTCGATTACAGCGAGAATATCGCGTGCTGAAAGAACCAAGAGGTCATCTCCACCGTGCTTGATTTCAGTTCCGCCGTACTTGCTATAAAGAACTACATCGCCAACTTTGACATCCATTGGAACGCGAACACCATCGTCAAAGCGACCTGGACCAACTGCAATAACAGTGCCCTCTTGTGGCTTTTCTTTTGCTGTATCTGGGATAACAAGACCAGATGCTGTTGTTGTTTCAGCTTCGTTTGTCTTGATTACGATGCGATCTTCTAGTGGCTTAATGGCCATGTGCCTAACTCCTTTTAGTTCAGATTTCCTCGTGCGGGTCCGGTTAGCAGTGTGGACCCGTGAGTGCTAACGCAAGGTTAGACGGGGCTATTCCCAACGGCAAATCGGCTAGGACAGGCTCACAACTGTTACTGGCAGGCTGGAATCGGCATCAAATGCCACAGGGCTAGGCTGCCGCCCAGCTGCTGCCATTAGAGCGCCCAGGCTGGCCACCATCGCTCCGTTATCGGTGCAAAGGCCTGGGGCCGGGATCCTCAAGGAAATGCCCGCCTTTTCACATCGCGCAGCCGCCACTGCTCTTAACCTGGAGTTGGCGGCAACGCCTCCTGCAATAACCAATGAATCTATCCCGCTCTCTTTACATGCCGCCAGCGCCTTTAACATCAAGACATCAACAATGGATTCCTGGAAAGAGGCTGCGACATCGGCCCGAGCATAATGTGGAACGTTTTCTAGATATCTGGCAACGGCAGTCTTTAAACCTGAAAAAGAAAAGTCATAGGGGCGTGTTTGCCAATCAGTGGAAGTTGTTAAACCACGAGGAAAATCAATAGCAGTTGCATTGCCCTCTTTAGCAATTGCATCAATAGCAGGTCCTCCAGGAAACCCTAATTTCATCACTCTAGCTATTTTATCAAAAGCCTCACCTGCAGCATCGTCAATAGTTTGGCCTAACTTCACAACCGAATTTGTAATGTCATTTATCTGCAGAAGTGAAGAGTGTCCACCACTAACAAGTAGTGCAATCGTTGGCTCAATCTCCTGAGCATGAGTTAAGTAATCAACACTGACGTGTGCCGCTAAATGATTAACTGCATAAATCGGTTTATCTAAACCAATTGCAAGACCTGCAGCAGATCCCACACCAACTAGCAAAGCACCTACCAAACCAGGACCTGCTGTCACAGCAATTGCATCAATGTCGCTCAGTGAAACCTTTGCATCAGCTAGGGCTTTTTTAATCGTTGGCTGCATTGCCTCTAAGTGGGCTCGGCTAGCAATTTCAGGAACTACTCCCCCAAAACGTGCATGCTCTTCAACGCTAGATGCAATGACATTTGCCAGCAATGTGCGACCACGAACAATTCCAACCGCTGTTTCATCACATGAAGTTTCAATGCCCAGTACTAGTGGCCCATTCATGGCAGCACCTTGCGCATCACTAATGCATCTAAGCCACTACCAAAGTAATCTTTTCGAACATTTAGCTTTGTATAACCAAGAGTTTCATATAAAGAAATCGCTTCAACATTGTCGGTTTTAACCTCTAACATCATGGCAATCGAGCCTTGGTCTAGCGCCCATTTGGTAATGCGCGCCATTAATTCTCGAGCAATTCCTTGCCCGCGATGCACCGGAACCACGCCCACGGTTAAAACATCAGCTTCAGCGCCCCCTGGCGCAAAAGCTCCTGCATAACCGATAACTCTGCTTGCTTCATCAAGTGCGACAACAAAGAGGCGTGTGGGGGCAGAGATCTCTTCGCGATATTGTCCGGCAGACCAAGGCGAATATGGAAACAACTCCTTATCTAATGAAACAAGAACAGGGATATCAAAGGAGTTAGCGTCGCGATAAGTAATCATTTTCGATCCGCCGTTGCCACTGCATCTGGTCTTCGCAAATACATCGGTTTATTAATATTTCCAGCTAGTGCAACTAGCGCTTTCATATCAGGATAAAGATTAGAATGAATTGGGGCACCAGAAACATCTGCTGGAAAACTCACGGCTGGTTCGCCAACTCGAAATCCATCTTTATATCGAGCCCAATAAACCTCTTTGCGTCTGGCATCAACAGTGATAATAAAGTCTTTTTCATTTATCTGTGCTGCGATGGCATCAAGTGAACACACTCCACGTACCGAAATCCCTCGAGCTAATGCAAAGCTTTGTGCAAAGGCGATTCCCACACGCAATCCTGTAAATGGACCTGGCCCCATCCCAACTACAACTTCATTAACAGCAAAACCTTTAGTGCCTTCTTGAACCAGTGATGGCAGAGCTGGTCCATGCTCTGTTGCACCATCTCTATGCCCGTTCCACAGTATTGATCCATCTTCAATAATCGCAACTGATGTGCGAGAGGTTGAAGTATCAATGGCTAAAGTGATTGTCATAGCGCAAATCCAACCCAGCGAGTACCAATGGCTTTAATCTCAACTTGGCGAATCTCATTTGTTCTATCAATGCTTATCTCTAAGCGATCTTCACTCAACCGTGCAGATTCTGCCCCGCCCCACTCAACAACTGTGACTGAGTTTTCTATGTCTAAATCCAGATCATCCAAATAAAGATTGGGGTTGTCGGTATCAATTAGGCGGTAGGCATCCACATGAATCATGGGCAGGGCTGCTTTATGTGTTCTTGAGATTACAAACGTAGGAGATGTAATGTCATCTATTCCTAAACCTTTGCCAATGCCTTGTGCTAACACGGTCTTTCCTGCACCAAGGAGGCCATTAATTAGAACAAGATCACCTGCTTTAAGGTGTGCAGAAAGAGAGATGCCGAGAATAAGCATCTTCTCTGTGCTTGCTACCTCAATCTTCACCGCTTAAGAGTAAAGGAAACGGGGGCCTCGGTTTCCCGAAGCCCCCGTTTACTACCCTCGATGTATTACTGGAGATTATCCTCCGTAGTACTTCAACCTTGGAGCGCTATAGCCGCGATCGTAAGTCATATTTCCTGCCTTACGAATCTTGGTGAGCAATGGACCTCCTGAGAGGTTTTTACCATTATCAGCAGCATAAGCAAGTAGTTCTGCAATTGCTACATACTGCTTAGTGGTGAAGTTACAGTGATTAGTACCAGTTGCAGCAGGAACAGATGTATCTGGTGCTCCAGCAGCTGTGTACTTGGTGTACTTATCAGGTGGAAGGTTCCAAAGGACTAGCTGGTTGTTAGCAGGACGCTTGCGATCTCCTGCTTTTCTTGCAGCTACCCACTTGTCTGCCCAATACGTTGCATACTTATCAACAACTGACTGTTGGTTTCCAGCAGTAGTTACAGGATCAGCAGTGCCCGTGAAGAGAATGGTTGGGATATCAACCTTTCCTGAATGAGAAGCAAGTGTGCTCAACTTCGCTACTGCAGCAGGACTTGCTTTAGCGCGTGGAGATGCAGCAAGAACACTGAGAAGTCCGCCAATGCCTGAGTTACCAGAAAGTGCTGAAGCCCAGATGAATTGTTCCTCTGCAATACGTGCTGCGTAGTCAGTAGCGGTGTTATCAAATACTGCACCACCAGCTTGTAGCTCAAGATCATGCGTTGCAAGAACTGCAAGTGCTGCAGCATTTGCCACGTTCTCAAGAGCTGCGAACGCAGGGTTAATTGCAAGAATGAATGAGGTTTGTGATGCAACTGGAAGCACTGATGGTGCTGATGTTGAATCGAAGTGAGCTGATTGCAATGGAATTCCAGACATCAACGCAATCATTACAAGTGCGCTTCGTGAAGGAATTGCCTTGATGGCATCAGGAACCTTAGAAGTTGCTGGCCATGCAGGTGCTGATGCATTGGCTGCAAAAGCTGCTTGCAATGTTCCGATAACTGTGAAGACCTTTACTAGGTCGCCCATCGCTTCGGCATAACCTGCAGCTCCAGCTGAGTAATTACCACCCTTGATTGTTGGATCAAAGAAAGTCTTAATTCCCCAGAGCGCATCTCCAGCCATTGTCATGAGTGGAGTGATATCGCTAGCCATACATAGTGGTGCTGCAGCACTGAAGAGATCTGAATGCTTCTCTGCGAGCGCTTGAGTAATGAATCCACCAAGTGATTCGCCCCATGCAACAACTTTTGTGGTCTTTGTAAACTGCTTTTTGAACAGTCCTACAAGTTCAACGTTAGTTTTGATAGCTGAATCTGCGTTCCATCCTTGGCGTGCAAATCCTGAACCAACAACACCATATCCCTTAGCCAAAAGCGCACCAATTACTGTTGCATTTGGACCAGGTTGAGGCGTATTGGTAACTGTGTATCCACCATATCCAGGAATTCCAGCAGGAACTGCAACGTTTGGACGATATCCATGTGAATAGAGATAGACAGTTCCGTTGAAGTTTGCAGGAACCATCATTGCGTATGGTGCACCATCAGATGTCGCACCACCACATGTCTGTACTGGGATCTTGCCATCACAAACAGGAGCTGCTTGTGCAACTGTTGGAATAGAGACAAGAGTGATTGAGAGCAGTGATGTAACTGCTATGAGCGTTAAGGAACGCTTGAATGTAAAGTTTCTCATGAGTTACTTGGTAATCCTTTCGCTGGCATTGCCGGACGTTTGAAGGTGGATACCACAACTGGACCAGTGCCACTATTGGTGGTGTAAAGCGTAACTTTTCCTCCAAAAGGCTTTCTATCTCCGTTGGCATCCATAACTGCCATGTAGTAACCGGTGTGGCCAACGTTGCTGGTCTTTGAATACCCAAGTGGAGAGTAGGCAACAGATGCAAAGGTTGAACCCTTATCTTCCATAACACTAATCAATTTCTTTCGGGTTGGATTTGAACCTGCAGCTCGCAAAGCTTGAACAGTCATTAGGCCAATGTTCATGCCCTGAAGTACATAGTCATCAAAAGCAGTACCTGTGTTGTACTTAGTATTGATCTCTTGGAACTGCTTGATGTACTCATCGCTAGTGTCATTTGGTGATGGATTACCAGCTGCAGTCTGTGCACCATTGAGAACAGCTAATGGAACACCGAGTGCACGAAGAGTTAATGGGTCTGCACCTACTGATCCAAGGATCCACTGTGGTGCGTACTTAGCTGCTGCAGCCACTGCAAGTAGCGGAGCGGTTGCTGAAGTTACGCCAAAGAAGACAACTACTTGAGCTCCACCTGCTGCAAGCTGGGAGACCCAGGTCTGTGCAGTGGCTGCGCTCTGAGAACCTGATGTGTAAGCCACGCTTACATCAAATTTAGTACCAGCTGCCTTAAATGCGCCCATTCCATCAATTCCAAATTCATCGTTCTGATAAACAATGCCGAGTTTCTTTCCAGCATGATTCTCTTTGAGGAACTGAGCGATGATCTTTGCTTCCATTGCATAAGAAGGAAGAATCATGAAAGAGGTTGGGTAGGTCTTCTTATTTCCAAATCCGCTAAATCCCGTGTTGAGGAAAAGACTTGGAACTCCGCGCTTGGCGATGCCTACAGACTTATGAACTGATGTGTAATTTGCAGTTCCAAGTGGGCCTACTAGTGCAAAAACTTTATCCTTTAATATTAATTCATTTGTCTTAGCAATCGACAGCTGTGGTGAGTACTCATCATTTTTCTGTATGAGGGTGATCTTTCGACCATAGACTCCGCCGTTGTCATTGACATATTTGAAGTATGCATTCATAGCATTGCCGACCTTGTTATAGCCTGGCGATGCTGCTCCAGTGAGGGGAAGAGTGATACCGAGTTTTATCTCGCTGCTGCTAACTCCCGTCTCTGCGTGTGCTGGAAGCGCTGTTGCAAATAGGCTGCCAACTGCGAGTACCGTGGCGGCGAGCCAGGTGCCCTTTACACGAGTCTTTCTGATCATTGTTTTCCTTCCATCGAGGGTGGTTGAACTTCTCGTAATCTACTAGTTTCCTTCTAGTAATTTAAGGCACTCACGCTTTTTTATGGTGTCGGCTTTTGAGCTTCTCTCCCGGACCATTTGGGGTGAAAATCACTGAAAGGATGAGTAAAACGCTCACAATCAGGCCTGGGAGATAGTTGTTTAAGTTCTCATCACCCCCCCATCTAGTGGCCAGAACATCTGCGACCTCAGGTATTGCAACCAGAATCAAGGCTCCAAAGACCACACCCGGCAGGCTAGAAACGCCAGCGAGTACCGCCCCGGTAACCAGTGCAAATGAGAGAGCGAGTGTGTAGGCCCCTGGGGCGACCAGACTTATCGTCATGGCCAGCACCGCACCGGCAAGGCCAGCAATGGCTGAGCTGATGGTGAAAGCCAGAATCTTCATCCGCCCTGCATGAACCCCCGATAGTTCGGCGGCCAAAGAGTTACTGCGGATCGCGCGCCAAGTTCGTCCGTAGCGCGATTGAAGGATATTGGAAGTGATAAATAAAGAGAGCAGAGCTAAAAAGGTAGCAATCCAGAAGAACCATTTATATTGAGTGAACTCTTCTCCAAGCCTTTCAGGAGGAAAACCGACATCAAAGAGAAGCCCGGGTACTCCTCCAAGAAAATCAAATTGATTGGCAATTTCTGGAAGACCCACAGCTAGAGCAAGCGTTGTTCCCGCCAGATATGGTCCGGATAATCGGGCAGCTGCTGCTCCAAGGAATGCACCGAAGAGAGCTGAGACAAACACTGCCATTACAAATGCAAACCAAACCGGGCTCCCTAGATTATTTAGAGTTAATGCTGCGGCATAACCACCAACGGCCATCATCGCACCGTTACCGAGTGACACTTGGCCTGAGTAACCAGTGAGTAAAACTATTGATGAAAGAGCAATCGCATACATCGCAATCTGTGCTCCTTGATAAACACGAAGTTCATCAACGCGATCACCGATTAAAAGCAAAATCCAACCAAGGAGAATGAAAAGAGCTAATTTTTTACGCACGGCGCGCCCTGCCCTTCGCCATAATTCCATCTGGCTTAACAAGTAGCACCACGATGAGAACCACGAATCCACCGATAAAGACCAAAGAAGTACCGACGTAGTTCAAAATAAATGTCAGAGCAATTCCAAGAATTAAGGCTCCAACAACAGAGCCGACCATACTTTCAAGACCGCCAATAACCGCTGCAATAAATCCAAAGACTAATAATAGATCTAGCGAATAAGGTGAAAGGAAGTTAGAAGCAGTATTTAACATTCCAGCGACTCCACCCACTCCACCAGCGATCGCCCAACCAATAGTTCGAGTTCGCGCCGTTCTGATACCAGCTAACTGCGCAATCTCTGGTGCATAGGCTGATGCACGTAAAGATAGGCCTAGATTCGTGCGCTGAAATATGATCGCTAGAGCAATTAGAATTATGAAAACCGTCACGATAATCAGAAGATTTAAAGGTGAGAATGGAATTGTCGTTTCGCCTATGGTGAAACCATCTGTGGATGCCGGCGCTTTAATTGATTTGAACTCCCCGCCCCAGATCAATCCCACAATGCTTCTCACTAATCCGAGTAAGCCCAAAGTGGCAATTACAGGAGCAACTACTGCGGCAGGGCCTGAAACAGCGTGCTTGAATAAAACTCGCATGAAGAAATAATCCACGCCAGCTCCCAGTAGAGCACCAGCAGCGATTGCACATAATAAGCCAAGCCAGAATATTTCAGTGCGGGTAGCTATCTCAAAACCAATATATGTGGAGAGCATCGCTTGGCCCGCTTGCGCAAAATTAACTACACGAGTCGATCTCCAGACCAGTACGAGCGCAATTGACATGAGGGCATAAATAGAACCGGTCGATAGTCCTATAAGAAATGTCTCTAATAATTTTTGCATCAATACCCCAAATATGCCGCGCGCACGGCAGGATCATCAATCAGCACTTGAGCATGATTCATTGCAACTACTTTTCCAAGGTTGAGAACAATTCCAAGGTCTGCAATCTTTAATGCACCCATTGCGTTTTGTTCTACTAACAAAACCGTTAAATTCATGGAGGTTGTTAAGTCACGAATTGTTTGGAAAATCTGTTCAATGACAAGTGGTGCAAGACCGAGGGATGGTTCATCTAATAGAAGCAACTGCGGCTTAGACATAATTGCACGACCGATAGCAAGCATCTGTCGTTCTCCGCCAGATAAAGTATCGGCACGCTGTTGTAAGCGCTCACCTAAACGTGGAAAAATTGAAACTACTTGATCAATAGATTCTTTTGATTCCTTGGCATTACGGCGTCATATAGCACCGAGCTCCAAGTTCTCACGAACTGTTAACTCTGGGATAACAGATTTGCCTTCAGAGACATGTGAAATACCTCGGCGAACTAATGCTTCAGGTTTAATCCCAGCAATTTTTTCACCCTTCCACATAATCGATCCATTGGTTGGTGTTTTAAGGCCAGAGAGAGTGCGTAGCAAAGTTGTTTTGCCTGCTCCATTAGCCCCGATAATTGCCGCTAGCTTGCCCGTTGGAACAGCTATTGAAACCCGGCTTACTGCGCATATCGCTCCATGGTGAACAGTTAAGTTGGAAACATTCAGGCTCATTTTGCACCTGTTCCTAGATAGGCAGCCATCACTGCTGGATCACGGCGCACTGTCTCAGCGTTGCCACTGGCAATAACTTCACCAAAGTTAAGAACATATAGCTTGCTACACACCGACATAACAACATCCATATGATGCTCAATAAGTAGTACTGACATTGAGGCGCTTAAATTTCGAATTAATAGGTTCATCCATTCAATATCTTGTAAACCCAATCCGCCAGCGGGTTCATCCAACATCAAAATCTTTGGTTCACTTACTAGTGCACGGGCAATCGCAACTCGCTTTGTGTCAGGATATGACAAAGTATCGGCACGCCGATTAGCTAGTCCACCTGCATACACACGCTCTAGCGCACTAAATGATTTTGTGCGCATCTCTTTTTCATCTTTGCCGCTTCGCCCTAACGCTGCAGAGAGCAATCCAGAACTTGCAAGGTGGTGTGCACCAACCATGACATTTTCAAGCACAGTTAAATCTCCAAAGAGACCAACGCCTTGCAACGTACGAGAGATACCCAAATCAACTAAATTCGAAGTTCGAGGGAAATCTTGTTCTTTTCCATCTAAGAATAACTTTCCAGAATCTGGTTTAACTAATCCGCAAAACGCATTAAATAAAGTTGTTTTACCGGCGCCATTGGGACCAATTAATCCAACAACCTCGTTCTTACCAATCTCTAAATAGACATCATTGAGAGCGCGAAGTCCACCGAAGGAGACATTGACACCTTCGACACGCAGCGCTGCATTATTTGTAGACATGAGGTGCATATATTCTAGGCACTCGGGGACCAATTCTTGTCACGATTTCATAATTAATTGATAACGAAGCGTTACCCCAATCATCAGCGGTATATTCACCGTGAGAACCATCGCCAAAAACAACTACCCAATCACCTGG
>SXGQ01474284.1_pt1 | contig 13250 bp, 9 predicted proteins | sample 3178371 | NCBI WGS metagenome assembly SXGQ01 (sample SAMN11356859, study PRJNA531348) | freshwater metagenome | isolation source: freshwater sample F1-20 | place: China: Fuxian Lake, Yuxi | collected 2017-12-25
CAGCGGAAATTAAAGGCTGAGATTATAAAAGAGCAGTTTATGCGAATTGGAAAAATAGATTTGCCTGCACTTGGATTTAATCTAGAGGTGATTGAAGTTGAACCTAGTGATGGATTGCACTGGCGAACCCGAATGGATTTTGCAGTTTCTCCAAATGGAAAAATAGGATTTTTTGGTGCTAGAAGTAATGAGGTAGTTGAAATTTCTCAGTGTTTAATTGCAGATGAACGAATGAATGTGAATGAATTAGCTGCTCGAAACTGGAAATCAGATGCCAGAGTCGAGGTAGCAGTTTCTAGCACAAGTGAGGTTTCAGTTATGAGATCTGGTCGAAGCATTAGTGGGCCAACTCAAATTGTTGAGCAAGTTGGTGGCAATTCATTTAAAATTTCACCTGAGGCGTTTTGGCAAAGTCATAAATCTGCGCCAGTAACATTAGTTACTGCTGCCCTTGCCGAACTTGGTGTTAAAAGTAATGATCATGTCTGCGATCTATATTCAGGTGTTGGCCTATTTGCTGCAGCAATATTAAAGGAGCTTGGCGAGCAAGGTTTCATCACCCTAATTGAAAGTGATAAGAATGCAGTAGCAGATGCTCGAAAAGTATTTCTAAATAAGAGTAATGTTAAAATACTTCAAGGATTAGTTTCGCAGCAATTGCCAATAGTTAAGCGAGCAGATTTAATTTTACTTGACCCACCTAGAACTGGTGCTGGTGAGGTAGTAATTAAACAATTAATAAAATTAAAGCCAAGAAAAATTGTTTATGTTGCTTGCGATCCAGCTGCTCTTGCAAGAGATTCAAAAACTTTAATCGACGCGGGCTATAAGTTGGATCACATATCTGCCTATGATCTTTTCCCGATGACTCAGCACATTGAGTGCGTGGCTGGATTTTCACCAGTAAAGAGATAGGATTAGGTTATTAGCAGGTGGAAAGAGGTGTGGGGCGTTGAGTAAGAACTCATTTAAGGCCAAAACCACACTTGAAGTTGCAGGTAAAAGTTATGAAGTATTTGATATTACTAGCTTTAAAGAAGCGGTTGATCTTCCATTTAGTTTAAAAGTTTTATTAGAAAACTTACTGCGCACCGAAGATGGTGCAAATATAACTGCAGAGCAGATAAAGAAATTAGCAGCCTGGGATCCAAAAGCTGAGCCAGACACCGAAATTCAATTTACGCCAGCTCGAGTTATTATGCAGGACTTTACTGGCGTGCCATGCATTGTTGATCTTGCCACAATGCGAGAAGCAATCGCTGATCTAGGTGGAGATCCTGCAAAAGTTAATCCACTTTCCCCTGCTGAATTAGTAATTGATCACTCAGTTATTGCAGATCTATTTGGAACCAAAGATGCGTTTGAAAAAAATGTTGATATTGAGTATCAGCGCAATAAAGAGCGTTATCGCTTCCTGCGTTGGGGGCAAACTGCCTTTGATGAATTTAAAGTAGTTCCACCTGGAACTGGCATTGTTCATCAAGTAAATATTGAGTATTTAGCAAGAGTGGTAATGAGTCGAGAAGTTGGCAGAAAACTTAGTGCATATCCAGACACGGTAGTAGGCACGGATTCTCACACCACAATGGTTAATGGTTTAGGAGTGCTTGGTTGGGGAGTTGGTGGCATAGAGGCTGAGGCAGCACTTCTTGGCCAACCTGTTTCAATGTTAATACCAAAAGTTGTCGGATTTAAATTAAATGGACAACTACCGATAGGAACAACGGCAACTGACCTAGTTTTAACAATTACCCAAATGCTTCGAGCACATGGCGTAGTTGGAAAGTTTGTAGAATTTTATGGACCCGGAGTTAGTGCGCTACCGATGGCTAATCGAGTGACGATTGGAAATATGTCACCAGAGTATGGATCTACTTGCGCCATTTTTCCAATAGATGAAGAAACAATTCGCTATCTAAAATTTACTGGTCGTACTAATCACCAATTAGAACTTGTAGAAAAATATGCAAAATTTAATAGCCTCTGGCATGATCCAAAAGCTGAACCAAGATTTTCTGAAAAGCTTGAACTAGATCTTTCAAAAGTTGTGCCATCAATTGCTGGTCCTAAGCGACCACAGGACCGGATTTCATTAAGTGAAGCTAAGAGTTCTTATGAAAAAATTGCTCCAACTTACTTCAGTGATAAAACTACAAGAAATAAGATTGATGTGAAGGTAAATGGTAAGCCAACCACTGTTACAAATGGCGATGTCGTAATCGCTTCAATTACCTCATGCACCAATACCTCTAACCCATCGGTAATGATTGGCGCTGCATTACTTGCAAAAAAAGCGGTTGAAAAAGGATTAACTAGTAAACCTTGGGTTAAAACCACATTAGCACCAGGTTCTAAAGTTGTTACTGATTACTATGACCGATCTGGACTTACTCCATATATGGAAAAGCTTGGATTTAACCTAGTTGGCTATGGCTGCGTTACCTGCATTGGTAACTCAGGCCCACTACCGGTTGAGATTAGCAAAGCAATTAATGAGAATGACCTAGCAGTCTCTGCAGTTCTATCTGGAAACCGTAACTTTGAAGGAAGAATTTCACCTGATGTAAAGATGAATTACTTGGCATCACCACCACTTGTAGTTGCTTACGCATTAACTGGCACGATGGATCATGATTTTGAAAATGATCCGATTGGTGTAGGTAGTGATGGTAAACCTGTATTTTTAAAAGATATTTGGCCAACAACAGCTGAGATTGATTCCGTAATCACATCTTCAATCTCCTCAGATATGTTTACAAAAGATTATGCCTCAGTTTTTGATGGCGATAAAAGGTGGAAATCTCTCGATACGCCAACAGGTAATACCTTTGAATGGGATATTGCTTCAACATATGTTAGAAAGCCTCCTTACTTTGATGCTATGCCACGGGATCCAAAACCAGTAACAAATATTTCAGGGGCCCGTGTACTTGCAGTATTAGGTGATTCAGTAACAACTGATCACATATCTCCTGCTGGAAATATTAAAGTTGATTCACCAGCTGGAAAGTATTTAGCCGAACATAATATTGATAGAGCAGATTTTAACTCTTATGGATCAAGGCGTGGAAATCATGAGGTAATGATTAGAGGAACTTTTGCCAATATTCGTCTTAAAAATCTTTTACTTGACGGAGTTGAAGGTGGATTTACTAAAAACTTCTTAGCAAATGGGGAGCAGACAACAATCTATGATGCTTCTCGGGCATACATTGCTGAAAATATTCCATTAGTAATTTTGGCAGGAAAAGAGTACGGCTCAGGATCATCCCGTGATTGGGCTGCAAAAGGAACTGCATTATTAGGTGTTAGGGCGGTGATTGCAGAATCTTTTGAAAGAATTCACCGATCTAATTTAATTGGTATGGGAGTATTGCCTTTGCAATATTTAAATGGCGCTAATGCTTCATCACTTGGATTAGATGGCAGTGAAATTTTCTCAATCACTGGTGTAGAAGAATTAAATAATGGACAAACGCCAAAAGAGGTGACGGTCACAGCGGGGGATAAGAGCTTTAAAGTTAGCCTACGTATCGATACCCCAGGTGAGGCAGATTACTATCGCCACGGTGGAATCATGCAGTATGTATTACGCTCACTATTGAGTAAATAGATCGCTTTAATAAGTATCAGGCTTTAAACTATCACCATGCTCTCAGAGATTAAATCACCGGCTGATCTAAAAGGCTTATCAAATACGCAATTAGATCAATTATCTACTGAGATTAGATCTTTTTTAATTGAGCAGGTATCAAAATCTGGCGGTCACTTAGGGCCAAACCTTGGTGTTGTTGAGTTAACAATCGCGCTACATAGAATTTTTCAATCACCAAAGGATGTAATTGTCTTTGATACAGGCCATCAAAGTTATGTTCACAAATTACTTACTGGGCGAATAGCTGGATTTGAAAAGCTGCGTTCACGCGGTGGAGTGGCCGGATATCCAAATCGTAGTGAGAGTGAGCATGATGTTGTTGAAAATTCACATGCTTCAACCGCACTTTCTTGGAGTGATGGAATTGCAAAAGGGTTTGCACTAACAAATCAGCAGGATAGAACCGTAATTTGTGTGGTCGGTGATGGTGCTTTAACAGGTGGTATGAGTTGGGAAGCTCTTAATAACATAGCTGCAAATAAAAAAGAGAAATTAGTAATTGTTGTAAATGATAATGAAAGATCCTATTCGCCAACAATTGGTGGTCTTGCTACATATTTATCAACTCTTCGCACAACTCGTGGCTATGAGAAGTTTTTAGATTGGGGTAAAGGTGTTTTAGAGAAAACACCGGTAGTAGGTCAACCAATTTATGAAACCCTACACGGGATGAAAAAAGGTATTAAAGATATTGTTGCACCGCAAGGAATGTTTGAAGATTTAGGAATTAAGTATTTTGGACCAGTTGATGGCCATGATATCTCTGCGATCGAGCGGGCATTATTATCAGCTAAAGATTTTGGTGGGCCAGTGCTAGTTCATGTTATTACTGAAAAAGGTCGAGGACATGCTCCAGCAATTAATGATGAGGCTGAGAAATTTCATGCAGTTGGTGTAGTTGATGCTGAGACCGGACAACCACTTAGTAAAGCTGGCCAAAGTTGGACAAGTGTATTTTCAGATGAATTAGTAAAAATTGGTGCAAAACGTAGTGATGTCGTTGCTATTACCGCAGCCATGATGGGACCAACTGGCCTCGATAAATTTGAAAAAGCTTATCCAGATAGAACATTTGATGTTGGAATTGCTGAACAACATGCAACAACTGCTGCTGCAGGTATGGCATATGCAGGCCTTCATCCAGTAGTAGCTGTTTATTCAACATTTTTAAATAGAGCATTTGATCAACTTTTATTAGATGTGGCTCTTCATAAAGCAGGTGTGACATTTGTATTAGATCGAGCAGGTATTACCGGAGATGATGGACCTTCACATAACGGTATCTGGGACTTAGCACTCACTGGAATTGTGCCAACATTACATGTTGCTGCCCCCCGTGATGGTGAGCGAATTAGAGAAACACTTCGAGAAGCGTTAGATATAAGTGATGCACCAACTTTAATTCGATTTCCAAAGGGCGCCGTAAATCGAGATATTCCAGCATTTGAAAGAAGAGATGGCATTGATGTTTTATATCGAGGAGAGAGCGCTGATATTTTATTAGTAAGCATTGGAGCTTTTGCCCAAGTTGCAGTTGATGCTGCAGCACAGGCATACCGAGAAGGAGTAGGCGTTACTGTAATTGATCCAAGATGGGTTAAACCATTACCAAAATCTTTAGTAACAATGGCCCAGCGTTATAAGAAAGTAGTAGTAGTTGAAGATGGCATAAAGCATGGTGGTATTGCCAGCACAATTTCTGAGTTATTTAGAGAATCTGGACTTAATGTGCCAGTTCATTCAATTGGAGTGCCATTAGAATTTTTAGAACATGCTAAGAGAGCACAAATTTTAGAAGATTTAGGAATTACTGTTCAAAATATTACAAGATCACTTGTTACATGGAGCAGTGATGAGTTTTCAGTAGATACTAAGGAAGAGATGCCACTCCCTTTGGATGAAAACGAGCACCGCAAACCGCTTCGCTAATTCCTTCACGATCTAAATAAGGAAGTATTCCACCTAAATGCATTGGCCAACCTGAGCCAAGTAACATACAAATATCGATCTCCTGCGGGGTTGAAATAACACCTTCATCAAGCATCATCTTTGCTTCAGTTGCTATCGCCTCTAATGCTCGCCTTCTAACCTGTTCTGCCGTTGAAGCCTTTTCACCTTTTTCGAGTAGTGCAAGTGCTGCAGGGTTTACAGTATTAATACCTTGCTCATTTTTAACATAGAAAGTCTTAACACCTTCTTCAACAAAGCGTTGCATTGTTGGTGAAACTTTATAGCGAGCTCCTAAATTCTTATTTAGAGTTTGAGAAACATGCAGCGCTACTCCTGGCCCTACCAAGCCAAGTAATTCAAGAGAGGACATTGGAAAACCTAGGGGAGCCATCGCAGCATCTGCGACCTCATAGGCAGTTCCTTCATCCATTGCATCAGTAACTTCGCCCATAAATCTAGTTAGTAAGCGATTAACTACAAATGCAGGTGCATCTTTAACAATAACCATAGTTTTCTTTAGATCTTTACCAATGTTTATTGCAGTTGCAACAGTTGCATCATCTGTCTTAGATGTTCTAGCAACCTCAAGTAGCGGCATTACTGCTACTGGGTTAAAGAAGTGAAAACCAACAACTCTTTCCGGATTCTTAAGCCCCTCACTCATAGCTTCAACTGAAAGGGATGAGGTATTTGTGGCCAAAATACACTCTGGCGTAATAATCGCCTCTAGATCTTTAAAAAGCTTTTGCTTTAGAGAGAGTTCTTCAAATATCGCCTCAAGCACAAAATCTGCGTTAGCAAATACTCTTTGATCAACTGAACCAGTAATATTTCCCAGTAAGCGAGTTGCTGCCTCAGAATTTAATCTTTTCTTATCAACTAACTTTTGGATCTCATTTTTTATCCAGGCCAAGCCTTTATCAACTCGCTCTTGATCTAAATCTGTAATTACTACTGGAACTTTTAAATTACGCAGCATAAGTAGGGCAAGTTGGGAGGCCATAAGACCAGCACCAACCACACCAACTTTAGTAATTTTACGAGCAAGTGCAGGTTTAGGAGCACCCTCTACCTTTTTGCGCTTCTTTTGAATTAAATTAAATGCATAAAGTGAAGCTCGTAGGCCATCACTCATTACTAGATCTGATAACACCTTTGTTTCAGCTGCGTATCCATCTCTTACCCTATTTGTTTGCGCAGCTTTAATTAATTCAAGAGCGGCAAGGGGAGAAGGTATTTGTGCGCCACTATATTTTTTAGCAACTGCTGCTTTTCCAGTAGCAATAGCTTTCTCAAAACCTGCGCTATCTTTACTAAAATCCTTACGATCTATTTTCTTTTTTCCACTTAAAATATCTGCGGCAAACTTAACTGAGTGTTCAAGGAAATCAGCTGGTTCATAAACCGCATCGACCACACCAAGTGATAATGCATCTTTAGATTTAAGCATGGTGTTGTTATTTAGAGCATTTAAAATAATTACCTGAACCGCATTTTCTGGGCCGATAAGTTTTGGTAGCAAAGTTGCCCCACCCCATCCTGGAACTAATCCAAGAAAACATTCTGGTAGGCCGATAAATGCAGTTGATGCCAGAGTTCGGTAATGAGCGTTAAGACCAACTTCAAGGCCACCTCCTAAAGCTAAACCATTAATAAATGCAAAGGTTGGTTTTTTGCTCTCATATAGTTTTAGAAAAACTTCATGACCTAGGTCGCCAAAGGCGGTAGCAACTGATTTATCACTAACTGAGCCAACACCGGATAGATCAGCACCTGCTGCAAATATAAATGGCTTACCAGTTACTGCAATTGCAACTGCATCAGATTTTTGCGCCTCATCAATTGCAGATGAAAGTGAATTAAGGGAAGCGGGGCCAAATGTATTTGGACGATTATGATCGGCGCCATTATCTAAGGTGATTAAAGCTAATTCACCAGTATGACCAAAAGCAGTCAGTGAAATCATTCTTACTATTGCATTTGTTACTACTTCATCAGGGGCGCCTGTTAATACTTCAGCCACTACTTAGCACCTTTGTAGTTTGGGTTTTCCCAGATGATTGTGCCACCCATACCAAGACCGATACACATTGTTGTAATGCCATATCGAACCTCAGGGTGCTCAGAGAAAGCATTTGCTAAGTTAAGAATTAATCTCACTCCAGAGGATGCAAGTGGATGGCCCACTGCAATTGCGCCTCCATAAATATTTACTCGCTTATCATCATCGGCAATTCCAAAATGATCTAGAAATGAAAGTACTTGAATTGCAAATGCTTCATTTACTTCAAATAATCCGATATCTAAAATATCTAGACCAGCTTTTTTAAGCGCTTTAATCGTGCTAGGCACTGGGCCATATCCCATAATTTCTGGCTCAACTCCAGCAAATGCAAATGAAACTAACTTTGCTTTAATTGGCAGGTTTAATTCTTTAGCTTTACTCTCTGATGCCAAAATTGCAGCAGTTGCGCCATCATTTAAACCAGCAGCATTTCCAGCTGTTACTCGACCAGCTGCGCGAAATGGTGTCTTAAGGGCGCCTAATGCTTCTAAAGTTGTTTGCGGCCTAGGTGGTTCATCAACTGTTGCCACACCCCAACCTAACTCAACAGTTCTAGTTGCAACTGGAATTAGATCAGGTTGAATTTTATTTGCAGCATAAGCTGCAGCAGTTTTTTGCTGGGAGGCAAGTGCGTATTTATCTGCTCGATCTTTAGTTAGGTGAGGAAATTTGTCATGTAATCTTTCAGCGGTTGCGCCCATTTGCAGCGCATCGTTATCAACAATTCGCTCAGCTAAATATCTTGGATTTGGATCTATGCCATCACCCATCGGATGATTTCCCATATGTTCAACACCGCCAGCAATTGCTAAATCATAAGCACCCATATTTATGCCACCAGCAATTGTGGTAACAGCTGTTAACGCTCCGGCGCACCATCGATCAATTGAATATCCTGGTACTGATTTTGGAATACCGGCAAGAATTGAAACAGAACGGCCAATATTCATTCCTTGATCACCAGTTTGAGTGGCAGCCGCAATTGCAACATCATCAATTTGATCAACTGGCAGATTTGGATTTCGCTCAAGTAGGCCGCGAATGCAGCGAACCATAATGTCGTCTGCTCTAGTGCCAGCATATAAAGAGCCGGCTTTACCAAATGGAGTTCTAACCGCATCTACTAAAACCACATTAGTCTTTCCTGTAGCGCTTTTGCTCATTAGAGACTCCTAGCTAGATAAACCTAATAAGGCTTAGGTTACTAGCCAGTAATGATATTGGGTAGTGGGCTTACTTAGTTAATAGAGTTTGCGCAGTCCTAGATGGGCGGGTGTATAGGCGTAAAACTAAGCTGAGGTAGGTGGCCCAAAGTGCTAGTTGCACCCAAGAGGTGTTTACATCAAAGCCAACTGTGCCTGCTAATAACGTGCCTGCAATTGAATCCTTTGCCATCACTGATGAGATATCCCAAGCGTATGAGCCATCACCAGGTAACCAGCCCAACTCCTGATACTCATGAACGCCATAGGAGAGAACCCCTGCGGCAACAATTATTAATGCCACTCCTGTGACTGTAAAGAACTTACTCAAATTCAACTTTATTGAGCGGTTATAGATTAAGTAACCAAGAATTACTGCAACTGCCAAGCCAATGACTAATCCAATTGAGGCACTAGATGTAGCAGCAACAGTCTTAAAATTTGTATAAACAAATAATGCGGTTTCAAGTCCTTCTCTAGCTACTGCAAAAAAAGCAGCAGTTGCCAGCGCTAATGGGCCAGCGCTAAGAGCAGTATCAACTTTGCCGTGTAGGTCATTTTTTAAGGTTCTTGCTACTCGCTTCATCCAAAAAACCATCCAGGTAACTAAACCAACTGCTACAAAGGATGTAGTACCGGCGAAGAATTGTTCACCGCGCTCTGATAACTCAGCTGAGGTAAAACTTAGAAAGCCGCCAAGGGCAAAACTTGCAGCCAGTGCAATACCAACACCAGTCCAAATTGGAGTTAGTAATTGGCGACGATCAGTCTTAACCACATAGGCAACTAGGATGCCGACAATTAATGCCGCCTCAAGCCCCTCGCGAAGTGCGATTAAAAAGGTACTTAACATTCCTTGAGCCTAAGGCTAGGTGAGGGAATTACGCAACTTAAGTGTTGCGTAATTGCTGTGATAATCCTTACGCGCTCGATTCAGCCTCAGATTCGCCCGCAGGGGGCTCAACAACTACCACCGGCTCAATGGCATCTAATTTAGCCGCTATTGCAGGGCTAACCTGTTCAATCTGCCAGGGGCGTGCTCCCATTTGAGTTAATTGGGTAATCACAAAGCTCTCATACTCACTACTACTAGAAGGTGGTTGCTGCCAACATATCTTTTTTACTAATTCAGGAGTTACTAGGTTTTCAGTAGGGATTTGAATTTGTTTTGATAACTCAATTAGCGCTGCTCTAGCGTGAGTTAACCTGGCATATCCAAGTGGGTTCTTCTCCTTCCAAATCTTCATTGGCGGTAAATTTTCTGAAGCAACTCGAAATTCAGGTTGTTGATCAAGGGGCGTCTTTAGTGAGTCATTTAAAACCTTAAGCCAGGTATTAAATGGCGGTGATTCTAATTTAGTGCGCCAGCTAATCACCTTAGCAACAGCTTCAAGATTATCTGGCCTAATAGTTGCCAGTTCAATAATTGCTAAATCTCCTAATACTCGCCCAGGTGCTAGATCTATTTGCCTGGCTATTTCATCTCGGGCTAGCCATAAATCTCTCACAATCGTCATAGTCAATCTATCCCTTACTTTATGCATACCAGAGGTCCGCCGCCATCGATCAGCCTTTGGTTGATCTAAGAATTTATAATCTTTATAGCTCTTTAATATTGATTTGAAATCTTGCTCTGCCCATTTTAATTTTTTTTGCTCAGTAAGTAAGTCCGCAACTGCACCTCGAATATCAAGTAAAATATCAACATCGAGTGCGGCATAGGTAATCCACTCAGGCTTTAACGGGCGAATAGACCAATCAACAGCTGAATGCTCTTTTGCAAGAGTTAATTCCAATAAACTTTCAGCTAGTGCTCCTAAGCCAACTCTTTCACAACCTGCAATTCGTGCCCCTAATTCAGTATCAAATAGCAGTGTTGGCTTTAAGCCAACCTCAATTAAACATGGCAAATCTTGAGTGCTGGCATGAATTACCCACTCACAACTTGAAAACTGCTTATTAAATTTTTCCCATAGTTTTGAATCTTTTAAGGGGATTGGATCAATTAAATGTAATCCACCATTTTTGCGATAAATCTGAATTAAATAAGCTCGCTGGCTATATCGGTAGCCAGATGCACGTTCGGCATCAATTGCAATTGGGCCATTACCTTGCGCTAATTGCTTAATTAATTCTTCAAAGCTACTTTCATTTTCTACAAGAGCAGACATAGCGTTGCGGGGTACTAGAAGCGGGGTACTCATTACTTACTTAGTCTAACTATTACGGGCGATTGAACTAACACCTTGCGGGATTGGCTCAAGACCAGCTACCATTGCAAGTAGTTCAAGCCAAGCATTTACATGAGATAGTAAATTTTCACCATCAGTTGGTGTCCATGACGCCCTGATCTCCATCTCAGAGTCTTCTTCTCGATCAGCTAATGCACCAAAGGATGCACTTGCAACTCTAGTGACGGTGCCACTTGGCGCAGTAAATTCACAATTATTTTTCTTAAGTGCTTCAAGTAACCATGTCCAACCTATTTCAGGTAGTAATGGATCAGATGCCATCTCTAAATCAATTGCAGATCTAGCAAAAGTTACACATCGCCATTGTCCACCCCAACCCTCTTGGCCAGCAGGATCATGTAATAAAACAAATCGACCGGTTGCAGCATCCTCTAATACATCGGCAGTCATTGCTAATGCGTGTGGTGCCAGTTTTTGTGGAGCCGGCACAGTCTCAAGTGATATTTCACCCCGTGGCTTAAGTGCCAATATCGGCGCAGTTAATTGCTCAAAGCTTAATTTCATGTCTTAAGGATAAATTGGATATGGGATAAGTAAGTGAAGGCGCGAGGAATTAAAGATAACTAAAAAATCAAATCAGCGCGCTAGGCTTAACTAATGGCCACAATTCTTGCTTTGTTCTCATCTTTGTTGTGGGGCAGCGCTGATTTCCTTGGTGGCAAATTAACTAAACGCCATCCAGCTCTGGCAGTTACAGCTGTATCGCAAAGTATTGGTTTAATAACTGGAATTATAATTGTCGTAATTAGTTCATCCTGGTTATCACCATCTCTTAGTTGGAATAATTATTTTTTATCTGGCACATTAGCTGGCTTACTCGGATTTATTGGCTTAATAGCTTTTTATACTGGACTTGCAACTGGGCAAATGGGCGTAGTTGCACCAATTAGCGCGCTAAGTGTTCTAATTCCGCTAACAATTGCATTTATAAATGGCGAGAAACCAAACACAATGCAGCTGAGCGGTATGAGTATTGCTTTAGTTGGCGCAGTTTTTGCAAGCGGACCAGAGATTAAAGCTGGCATGACTATTAGGCCACTAGTTTATGCAGTAATTGCAGCTTTTGGATTTGGTGGCGCAGTTGCTTTTATTGCCCAAGGATCAAGTTCAAGTGCAATTATGACTATGACAACTATGCGCTTTACTACTTTTATTGTCTCTTTGTTTTTACTTGCAAAATATAGAACTTTAGGCGGATTATCAAAGAAAAATATTCCAATTTTAATTGTTATTGGCGCAGCAGATTTTATAGCAAATCTTTTTTTGGGAGTAGCAACTACTAAAGGTTTGGTCTCCTTAGCTGTTGTTTTAGGTTCGCTATATCCGATTGTTACCGCACTACTAGCCTTTAAACTTCTACAGGAACGTCTGCATAAAATTCAGTATGTAGGTATTGTTTTTGCAATAACTGGAGTAGCAGTAATAGCTGCTGGTTAAATTTTTTTATACCGCTCAAATTTGGCTTCTTCAATAATTTCTTGACTTATTAACTTAAAGCTAGAAATAAGATTTTCTACTGAAATTCTATTCTCGCCATCTTTGACTAAATTAGTGGTTAGATGAAGATGATCAATTAAGCCTTGATCAATGAGTGATTGAAGCAACATGGGCCCTGCTTCAACTAAAACTTTGATTGCAGATGAGCTATCTGTTGGTGGAAAATTTTCACTTATCTCCTTAAATAATTGCGCAGGAGGTAGTAGGAACTGCTTTGCTAATTGATTCTTCGGCTGCAATCTAACCTTGGTGTGGGTCAGAATATAAAGTGGGATAGGTGTGCGCTTGTAGGGTTCGCGCCTGGCGGTATTACCACCAATGATAATCAGATCAGATTCTTCTCTTAACTGTTTAAATCGCTTGCGGTCCTCAGCATTAGATAGCCCAATGGATGAGCCAGCTACGGTGGTGGCCCCTGATTTGCCCACGATCAAATTAGCGGTGGTTATTAAGGCTCTCATAGGTAGCAGGTTAGCGAGTGTCAGTGGCTACTCCTACTCTTTTACCATGATCATAAATTGCCAAACATGTGTAATGAGAGAGATCGCCTGCGGCGATTGTGTTATTTCGGTGCTGCTTGAAATTAAGCCGCTGCCTGGTAAAAACGCTGAACTCACAAAAGGTGATGA
>SXGQ01486129.1_pt1 | contig 13248 bp, 9 predicted proteins | sample 3178371 | NCBI WGS metagenome assembly SXGQ01 (sample SAMN11356859, study PRJNA531348) | freshwater metagenome | isolation source: freshwater sample F1-20 | place: China: Fuxian Lake, Yuxi | collected 2017-12-25
AAAACAATAAAGTTTGATCCTTCCGGGCTATGGGACGGAACTGATTGCATTACAATTTTTGAAAAATAGTTATTTGGAACACAATGGGAGTTAAAAGAATTTTAAAAATAAACGATGTTGAATATGATATGTCTTCTCCAGTCAATCTGGAGTTTAGAGACAGATACATTAGGTCCTTTGGAGATTCTCCTCTCCCTCAGATGGATGTAAAATGGTACCACGTTGACGGGTTCTATCTGGAGATATTCAGTCCCACAGATCACGAGTTTTCTGTGCAGATCTATGACTCATCGGACTCCCTAATTTACGAGACAAAACTCAAAAGTGGAATGTATTCTAAGTTAAATAGAAAGTATTTTAATGGGATTAGATATGTTATATCCCACGAGGGTAGAAAAATTAAAGAAGAGACAATATCATTTGAAAATAAGAGAGTCTTGATTTCTTTCGAGTCTTCTTCCCTTGGAGATACTATTTCTTGGGTTCCCTATTGTGAAGAGTTCAGGAGACTTCACGGATGTGAAGTTGTTGTTTCGACTTTCAAGAATTTCTTGTTTGAGAAAAATTACCCAAATTTAAAGTTCGTGAAACCCGGTCATCCCGTAGAAAATATCCATGCTCTTTTTAGAATTGGGTGGTTTTATGAGTCCGATAAGGAGCCAGAATATCCTTCTATCATTCCACTACAAAAAGCTGCATCTAATATTCTTGGACTTCCCTTTAGTGAACTACAGTCCAGCGTTTACTTTGAACCGAAAGAGAGACCCTACGATGAGAAATATATTTGCATAGCAACAAATTCTACTGCAGGATGTAAGCTTTGGAACTATCCGGGAGGATGGGAAGAACTTGCCAAACATCTGTCGCAGATGGGATATAAGATAATAAATATTTCTCAGAGCGGAGACAAATTCGAAGGAGTCGAAAATTTAGAGGATGATTCGATGGAAAATACGATGAACGTCATCCATCACAGCGAATTTGTCGTTGGACTTTCTAGTGGTTTATCCTGGTTGAGCTGGGGAATGGGGAAACACGTTGTAATGATTTCTAATTTTACAGAGTCAGACCACGAGTTTCTGACAAACTGTACCAGAATTACGAATCCTGATGTTTGTCACGGATGCTGGAACAACCCCATGTTTAAGTTTGATAAGGGGGACTGGTACTGGTGTCCAGAACACAAAGGAACAGAAAGGCACTTTGAATGCCATAAGTCTATTACACCTCAAATGGTTATAGACAGAATTCAACCACTTCTTTAAATTTTAAATCATCTTCTTTTTCCGCGATATATAATAGGGACCAACCCCCTAAATATATTCGACTAGATGACATTTTATCCAGATAATAGATTTCCTAAAGAAGGACAACCGGTCTATAACGGTAACGGAGAGCAATATGATATCTCCGACCCTCGGTATGCCTATCAGGATGGGAGAGACAATACTAACAAACCTCCGGGAACTAGCACAGATAATCTTTACTCTACCCCAGAAGCAGCTCTGGCAAGAGCAGTTCAGATCGGATGCAATGGATATCATATTCAAGGAGTTCCCTACCCAGCTGGGGGAACTGCATATTTCTATGCTCCTTGTGGGGATGGATTCATCGACCTAACTGGGGAGGAATGGCTTGCTAGAAGGAAAGAACAAATCGATTCTGCCCTCAATTTTACTTACATCGGAAGCTATAGAGTTCTTAGCTGGGATAAGCCATATAAAAATGTCTCCAGTCTGAATGGATGGATTATAGATTCTATCAACACTTCTACCGATCAGGTAGATTTGGACTCCGAAGACATTTCTATCGATTTTAGATATAGTGTTGATGGAGAAAGTTGGTCTCTGTGGACTAATGTTGGGACGGCCCTTACAGGAATTTCTGCAAGTTATACATCCAACGAGAAATCCCAAATTTTTATTATAGAGCTAGATCCTTCTCTTCCATTTTATCCTGAGTTTAGATTTACCTCGACCTACGTTAACAATGATGGGACACTAGGGTATAGCGGGAATTCCCCAATTTCCCCCTCGATTATAATTATTGACTTTGACCTTGACGTTACTTATTCTGGAACCGAAGGTCCGAGCAATCCCACTGTAGATCCGACCAATTCAATCATCAAACCTCCGGTGCCAACTTGCTCTGAGGAAAGAAGCAACAGACCAGTGGTTTTTAATAACGACTGCACACAGATAACTTTCAATCCATATGCAGTAAATTCTGCTCTGAACCTATATCAAGATCTAAGTCTTTCCGTTAACAAGTTGTTCGGATGGGAGGTAAATTACTATTCGGTACAGGCACAGTCCAGATCCAAAGATGTTATACTAAAAGAATTTACTCTCTATGATGTTGTCGACGAGAAGTGTATAAAGGTGATGGTTCCTCAGAACCAGTTTCCTGATAATAAGATAAATTTTGATCCTTTCGGTCTTCAGTTTGAAGAACCGTTCGAGATCCACATCGATAAAATTTACTTTGAGTCTTTCTTTGGGAGAGGATCCCAGCCTAGAAAGAGAGACATCATCTATTTCCCTCTGACCAATAGGATATACGAGATCAACTCAATGTATTTGTTTAGAGACTTCATGTATTCCCCAGTCTACTTCAAAATTGAACTGAAGAAATACCAGCCAAAGTCGAACACTTACTATGCAGACCCTGCTTACAAAGAAGAGTTGGATGGAATATCTCTGAATACCCAGAAGCTCTTTGGGGAAGAAACTAATGCCGAGGAGGAAAAATTGACCAAACCTCAACAGTATGTAACTAGCACTCAAGATAGATCTCCGGATCCAGTTAGATCTTATTTATATAAAGATCTTCCAATAGTTAGTTACGACCTGAATAACAACTGGACAATAGTATCTAATCAGTACTATGATATGTCAGACTCTTTTAGATATGATGCAGAATTCATTTATGATCCTTCTGAATATAGGCAAGCAGTAAGATATAAGACTCTTCCAATCTTAACTTCGGTTGGAGAACTATCATACACGGCTTGGTTTAATATTAGAAACTACTATGACCAGTCCAAGTTATCCAAAAAGGCTTATCCTTCTTTACCAATAACTGTTGTTTCTTACGATGAACAAAGAATAGTCTACACTACACATCCGTATAGACACGGTCTTCAAGTTTGGAGATCTTATTCCGAAAATCCTGAAGGCTATGTTGCTATTCTAGCAGATGCTAATCACGCTGGAGGATTTAGAGTTAAGTCTGTTATTAATGAATATCAGTTCTCGGTGGAAAATCCAAATCTTCCAATACAAGAGAATAGATCTGCATGGAGGATGCAGAAGGCCCAGGCTAGAAACCTATTAGATGGACTTTATTTAGATTCCAATGGTGTAACGAAAGGACTGAGAATTGATATGATACATTCCGGTCTAAATGAACCTGCAAACACAAGCTATCTTCAGGTTGGATCTGTTGAAGTTGTCTTGAATGATCTAGTTCTAAATTCCCCATTCCAGTTTACCCCGGTTTTTGGTGATTGGTATGCAATCACAGTTAATATTTCAAACAAGTATAAGCAGGTTGCTATCAACATGTGGGAGATGTCCTACGACCCAACAAATCCTCAAGAGCAGTCTAGCGATCTTAGAAACGTCCACGAGTATGTTAGATCCCTGTCTACAACCTATGAATTTGCAGCGGAGCCCGATCTAAACACCGATCTAAACAGTCCTTACTATGGGACAGACAACAATTCATACAAGGTTATAACTTCCCCTTTATACATCACTAATATTAGATTATTCAAGAAGATGATAGATATAGACAAGCAGTCTATCGTTTTAAATCAGAATATTGTTAGAGATGCTCAGCTTGCTCACATCATCGACAACGCTCAGCCTCTCCTTAAACTGCCTAAATTTGCTAACAGAAAGTAACTTCTAAACAACAATTATATGCCAAGAAGAAAACCAAAACCAGAGAAGATCGTCCAGGAGAACATCAAGTCCACCTTGGATCGAATTCTGATGGACGAAGGTTTAGATTCGGATACGCTTCAGCCTTCCGATCTTCCCAGATTAAAAACCACCGACATGATGGACTTTGCAACTGCAAAATCTGATGTCGGAAACGATGCTAGAAAACTGATGGAGTCTATAGTAGATTTCTATCTGAAAGAAAACTACATTGAGAAGTCCGATTACATCGTGTATAAGCAGAAGATAGATGCGATGAATGTCTCTTCTATGATGCTCCAGTTAAAGACGGCCCAGCACGCTATTACAAAGCTTCTCGAAGAGATAGATCTTGGGAATGCGAACCCAAGAATGTTTGAAGTTCTTGCCCAGCTCCAGTCACAAATCATGCAGATGCCTAAAGACTATCAAAACTACCTCACCAAGATGGAAGAAGGTTATGTTAGACTGAGAGGAGAAGGGGAAAGAAAAGCATATGCAGGAGGAGTTCAAATGGAATATGATCCCGCAAATAAAACATCAACATTAGGGTCCACCCCGGGTCTAGGACAGAGCGAAGGAATAAAAGTTAGGGGAACTAGAGGTCTAATGGAAGGTCTCAGAGACATCCTTGGAACTGAGATAGAAGACGTTCAGATAGACGAGAGCAACGAGAACTCCATAGTAAATGCTAGAAGAAAAGAGGAGCTAGCAATCACCAGAAACGACATCGAGGTCAACGACGAGAACACCCTTGAAGTTGATGATGACCTTTTCAATTAATTCCATTTCTTATGGTAGAAGAATTAGAGTCCGAAAGTAATTATTGGTCGACGAAGCGAGTCGAAGAACTTCTCTGGAAGGTAGAGGAGGAAGGTCTAGATTATAAACAAGTCGACAACCCTTTCCACGATGGGGACCCTGAACTAAAGAGAGCCAATATTCTCTGGGAATATACCACGGATGAAATTTTAGAAATTCAAAAGTGTGCTAGGGATGTAACTTACTTTGCTAAGTATTGCCAGGTAATGATGGATCACGGGCTAGATTATATCAAGCTTAGAGACTATCAAACCTCGGTCCTGAAAGAATATCAAGCCAATAGGTTCAACGTGTTTTTAGCCCCTAGACAGGTTGGTAAATCTATCATGTCTGGAGTTATGCTAGTTTGGTATCTTCTTTTCAACCACGATAAGAATGCAATGCTTTTAGCAAACGTCGGAGCAACTGCAGAAGAATTAATGAGCAAGATCAAGGAGATCATCAGAGGACTTCCCTGGTTTTTGAAGCCGGGAATCGTGGTGAACAACGTGATGTCTCTTAAATTTGACAATGGCTGTAGAGCGATTGCTAAAACAACAACTAAAACATCAGCGATTGGTTTTACCATTCACTTCCTATACATGGACGAGTTTGCTCACATTCACCCAAACTTTATTGAGTCCTTCTTTAGATCAACATACCCAACGGTTTCTTCCTCTAAAGTCTCTAGAATTATTATTACTTCGACCCCGAACGGTCAGAATAAATTTTGGGAAATCTATCAGGGAGCAATGACCAGTGAAAACACTTTCAACCCAATTCGGGTAGACTGGTGGCAGGTTCCCGGGAGGGATGAAAGCTGGAAGAAAGACGAGATTGCAAACTTAGGCAGTGAAGAACTCTTCAACCAGGAATATGGCAATCAGTTTTTAAGTTCATCGACCCTTCTTTTGGGTTCTAAAGAACTTCAGAAACTGAAAAGTAACGAAACCGAGTATGTCTGGAAAGATGTTGATGCATTTGACGATCTTGGACTCAATTATAAAAACTTTATTTGGCATCCAAAATTTGATCCAAACTTAACCGACCAAACCGGGAAAAAATATGTTCTATCGATAGATTTGGCCGGTGGTGGAGGTGGAGACTTTACCGTCTTAAATGTATTCAAGGTTGTTCCCCTTCCGAAGAAAGCAATAGAAGAGCTAGATGACTTTGAAGATGAGTCAGATTTCTTCGGCCTTCTTCAAGTTGGAGTCTTCAGAGACAATTCTATTGAGGTTGAAGACTTCAAAAAAGTTGCAGAATCATTAATTGTTGATGTCTTCGGTTCCGAAAGAGTTAAGGTGCTTCTTGAGTTAAATTATAAGGGAGAACTTCTAATGGACAAACTTCTTGGAAACGAGTCTATCAGCGAAGAAGCCTTCGTCTACACTAAACACAGTGAGACTGCAAGGATTAAAAAGCCTGGGATCAAATATAGCGGAAACAATAAATTGAAATACTGCGAGAATCTAAGGCAGATTATCAGGAAGAATAGAGCCCTGGTAAACGAGAAAAAGTGGACAATCGCTGAACTATTCTCATTTGGCATGAACGGAAGAGGAACATATTCTTCTCAGTCGGGCCACGATGATGTTGCTATGACTTTAGTGAATCTAGCCGCTCTGTTCGATTCGACAGATTTTAACGATTTAATCGAGGATCTCTACGATGAAATTGATCCAATTTACAGAAGGATGATCGAGAAAAAGGTGGATGGAGAAAACCCGAGTCAAGATAATAGCAAAATGAAGACGAAGGATGGAGGATTCTACGATTCTTTTAATTCTCTCCTCTAAAAATCATTTCTGCCTTAGATATATAAATCAAATCTGTAATCCCACATTTACGGGAAGTAGGATGGATATATACAAAGCAAAAAATATCATTATAAATAATGGCACAAAAAGTCAAACTTGATTTATCCCAATTTAAAGCTTCCGGAGTTTACACCTTGGAGTTTGATGCGTCGGCAAACGTCATCCTAACCACTCAGACTATTCGTCTGGTAGTTGGATTCTCTAACAAAGGACCATTCAACGCCCCCGTCTATATTCCAGACGTTACAACAGCTTTAGCCATCTTCGGGGACATAGATAAAAATCTAGAAGCAAAGGGATCTTTCTTCCAAAGATCGATCTTCACCTGTTTGAATGCAGGACCGATATTTGCTCTGAATCTACTGAGATTAAACAATGACGTAGATAGTCCAACTGCAGACGTCGTTCCTTATTTTGGATATTCTGTGGATACTGAGCAATCAAACGGAATTCTTAGGGAGAAACTTCTAGCTTCTTACTACAATAAAGAGAGATTTTGGTATGCAGATACCAACTACTTCTTAGCAACTAGATCTATCGTAGACCAAGGAAGAATCTTCAACCTGGTAAACCTTGGAAATACTCCGATGTCTATCATTACTAGAAAATCTACAGATGCTAATCCGCCTCTACAGGGATATGATATTTTTGCAATCGATTGGTACGGACCAGGAAATGTCCCGTCTTATGTTAACCCGTACGACTATATTTCTGACTGGTTTATTGATGTTATTGCAGTAGCAGGGGATTGGACAAACTATACAGCCCTTTCTCAAGATCCGCAATGGAGTTCATATTTCACCCCGAACGGATTTATTAAGAGTCAAATTACTAACTTCCTGAATAATGCGGATGTTAATATTGTCACCATTCAAACTGGATGTTTAATTATTGACTTTGTTAATCTAAACGGAAACAATGAATACATTCAAACCCTAATCAACAACAATACCCCTTCAACAGGTCTATTCTGTGCAGTTGATGAAGAAGCTTTGGAAAACCTTTGTACTAACCCATATAAAGTTGACTTGGTCGGTAATCACTTGATCGATGAACTTTCTGGAGACAGAGACATTCAGGATGCTAAGCTTAACTTCTTAAGCTATGATCAGAATCTTCTACAAGATTATCTTTACTCTGAGAACTACTCAATCCTAACTGCAAACAGCGGAGAAACTGGACCGGTTGGTACCTTATACTGCTTACCTGGATATAAACCAGGCGTAGATTCTACCAATTTAGGTGGAACGGCAGGGGTTCCTTATGAGGGATTCTTAGCCTATAACTCAGCACAGTATGTTGCAGGACTTCACTTTTTGACTGCTGCTACCGGTGCTTCTGGGTCTTTTGCGGGACTTACATCTTCAGACCTTCTGAATATGAAGGACTTCTTGACACCAAGTTCAACCTCAGCTCCCTACATCGTAGGTACCGTAAATGGTATTACTGCAGGATACACCGACAACGTGATCAGTCAGTTCAGCAACGGGGATCTAATTAAGCTTCAGGTTGCTAATGTTAATGAGGTTAGTGGAAGACTTCAAATTGCGTTCAGCCACCCACTGGACATTGCCAAGTATAGAGACCTAGGAATTGTAATTACCCCATATGCAACGGACTACTCAACTACAACGTATGTTCCTAGTGGAATTACTGGAGATATAATCGGCGGAACTGCATATATTCTTGCAGGTTCTGATGCTTTGGGGATAGCATACTCTTTAAATCCGGGGGGAACAGGAGCAACTTCATCAGCTGCAACGGGAGGATATGTAAATGCTCTAACCGGGCAACTCACCACAACTTTCTACCAGAACGTTCTATATGAAGAACTACAAAATGGAGATTTAATTTATACAAATGCTTCTCAAACTCAGGAGCAGTATTTAACTTATGCTCTTGGAGTTGATAGGGATCAGTATTCAATCTACTATGCTTTTGCTTATACCAACGTTTCTAGAGCTTCAACTACCCTAACTCCAATTGCTAACTTCGGGGCAACATATGCTTCTAATACAACTGGACAAATCGCAGGATTCCCGTCTACTTATAAGCTAGACATTGTTTCTTCGGTTGCTAGCATCAACGAATTCATCGAGGTATCTGGAGGAATTGGAGGAAAGATCAGTGTTACATCTTTCAAAGTGAACAGTGATTTGTACACCATCTCAGTAGGAGATCTTCTAGTTTCAACCGACCAAGATCTTTGCCAAATCGAGAACACAAATAGACAGCAGAGATTGACTAAAGTTACTTCTGTAGCTACCACTTCGATCTCGGGAATTGTAACTGTAACAACTGCAAGACCCATCTACTTCTATTCAGGGGGAAGCAGCGGACTACAAGTTCAAAAATTCCAGTCTATTCCTCAGTTTACTACATCTTTCGATTTTGCATACCTAGAAGGATTCCAGCTGAGCGACTTCCACAGACCAGACGGCACAGATGCTAGAGTAAATGCAATTCTGGATGTTATGTACAACACAAACATCGCAGCAACTCTTGCAACTAAAGATGTTATCTCATTCAGATACATCATTGATACATTCAGCGGGGTAATTCTTCCTAACTCTAAATACCAATTGAGTAAGCTAGCAATGATGAGAGGACAAGCTCTTGCCTTGATCAATGCCCCTTCAATGGCGCAGTTCCAGGATTCTGTGGATCCTAGATTTACCTCAGCACCAACTGCAGCTGATCCATATCCAGCACTACAAACTCAATACATCGCAGACGGGGGTAATTTATCTCTGAATCCAACCTACACTTTCTCACTGCCAACCCAGGCCCAGGGAGCCTCTTATGCAGCATTCTATGCTCCTTATATCACTTTAAGGGAGAACAATAGAAACGTAAACGTTCCACCAGCAGCATTTATTTCCAACAACTTTGTTGCTAAATTTGCAAATGGTGAACCATACGCTATCGTAGCAGGTCAGAAGAGAGGAACAATCGCAGGAACAAACCTAGTTGGAGTTGAATACGACTTCACTCTAGAGGATAGGGGTTATTTAGAGCCTTTCGGTATCAACCCAATCATCAAAAAGAGAGGACTCGGTGTTGTTATCTTCGGTAACCAAACTGCTTACCAAACAGTTAACTCCGCATTCAGCTTAGTTCACGTAAGAGACCTACTGATCAGCGTGGAGAACGACGTAGAACAAATTCTTTCCAACTACTTGTTCGACTTTAACGAGGATTCTATCAGACTTGAAATCAAGACTCTGGTGGACAACTACCTTGACGGAGTTAGATCTGGTGGAGGAATCTATGCTTACCAAGTAATCATGGATGCTTCAAACAACCCTCCTTCAGTAATCGACCAAAACATAGGTATCATCGACGTTATTCTTGAACCTGCTAGAGGTATTCAGAAGTTCATCAACAGAATTACTGTAACCAGAACAGGAGGAATTGCAGCTGGAGGATTCATTCAGTTCGTCTAATTAATTTTTGACGGAAAGAAGGAAAAGGATAAATAGAAGAAAAAAGAAAAAAAGAACTAAATGGCTGGATTACCACACTATCAGAATTCACTGTTTGGGATAAACAAATACGAACCAGTTTATCTTAACCAGTTTGAGGTCTTAATAACTCCACCGGCTCCGGTGCTTGGAGGATCCATCCTGGTTGAGCAGGTGACAAGCATTTCGGGTCTTGGAGTTGATAAGACACCAAGGGAAACTACCCAGAAGTATAAATTTGCTACTAGAAACTATGCTGGGGCAAAACCAGATAGCACAGTTTTTGATCTAACCGTTAATTTTACCGTCAACTTGAACGATGCAAACTCCATGTACGTGTTTAAGACTTTGAGACAGTGGACAGACTTAATTTATAACCCCCTTACAGGTGCGATGGGAGTCAAGAGAGACTATACAGGAACGATAGTCCTCTCTGTTTTCAACAAGCAGGGAGATGTCTTCAGAAGAATTACCTGTAGAGACTGCTTCCCTATCGCCCCTATTGGTGCGATGGAACTAGATTACGCAGGAACTGAACTATATGACATTAGATTAACCTGGGCAGTAGATTACTGGGACGATCAATTCTCATAAAAAAAATTAAAATAAATGGCAGGATTACCACATTTTACCAACTCGGCAGCCGGAGTAAAACTGTACGAACCAGTTTATCTCAACCAGTTTGAGGTTTTGATTACCCCTCCTGCTAGTGTTACTTTAGCTAATACTAGATTCAGAGGAGAAGGAATTCTAACTCAGCAGGTGAAGAAGATATCAGGTCTTGCAGTTGATATTCAGCCTGCAGGAGCTGCTAGTCAGTTTTATAAGTTTGCAGAAAGAAGATATGCAGGTGGAGCTCCGGCAGACACCTCGGTTAACTTTACTGTTGATTTCGAGGTAAACTTGAATGAACAGAATTCCATGATTGTTTATAAAATCATGAGACAATGGGCGGATTTGATCTACAACCCACTAACGGGTGCAATGGGTCTAAAAAAAGACTATGTTGGATCGATGGTAATTTCTATCTTTAACAAGCAAGGAGATGTATTTAGAAGAGTTTCTCTTAATAACTGTTTCTTGAACTCCGACCTAAACGCAATGGATCTAAATTATGATGCAGGGGAGACTCTTTATACTCTTAGCACTAGCTGGAAAGCAGATTACTGGCAAGATCAATTCATCTAAAAATGAAAAATTTATCGTACTTCGATTCATTTGTTCAGGCTCTAAACGAGGGGGTTCAAGACTGGGACCCAAAAAGAGCTCAGGCTGCTATTGATGAACTGATAAAGAGGGACAAGGATGTCGAATCTACGGGTCTTAGCTTTGCTAATATTCAAAAGGTCTATGGAAAAACAGACTATAAAACTAGATTTAGAATTGCTCAAGCTCTTTTATTGGCGGGAAAAGATATTTTCCCAGTTAATAAATACAATAAAGATCAGTCTGCTAACAATAATTACAGAAAAAAAGATGATTACATCTTTACTTATTATATAGGAGAAAAAGATCAGAACCTAAAGATGGACAAGTTTTCTGAAGCACTTCTAAAAGCAATTAAACCCATAGTTGACGACTATTCTAATAAGGATAGTGCTGGAAACTCTGTGGAGTACATTAAGAAAACTGCTCTAGAAAAACCTGTGGTAAAACAGGCTAAAGTAGCTATAGATAAAGTCTCTGGATAATTTAAACTAATAATCTTTAAAAAAAGACGAATATTTTGAAAGAATATTCGTCTTTTTGTGTTGATGAGTATATAAAGTATAAAGTAAATAATTATGAATCCAAACGAAAGTGGAATTTTAAAAGGTCTCTCCCCAGAAGAAATCCTAGCTAGAAAAGAGATGGAAGGGGGAATTGTATATGATGATCCTTTTATACCTCAAACTCCAATTAATCCAACCCCGGAAGATTTAAAGGAAAGACAAACTCCTTTATATTCCCCTCCTATTTTCGAAGAACCCCGAGAGGAACATGTCGTCCCCCCTGTTCAGCAAGCTCCCGACCTGGGGAGAATCGAACCAGAAAGAATCCCACAACCAGAGTTTTCTCCTGGACTGGATTTTGGTTGGAAAAATCTTCCATTAACCGTCCTTCCTTCTAGAGGATTTTTTTACCCAGAAGGGACAAAGATTGCAATTAGATCTGCGGAAGTCAAAGAAATTAGACACTTTTCAACTATTGACGAGGACGATTTAATCGACTTGGATGAAAAATTAAATTTTATCCTTAGCAAGTGTAGTACTATGCATTTCCCTAGTGAGGGGGTTGTTTCATATAAAGATCTAAAGCACGAGGACAGATTCTTCCTCATCATGGCAATTAGAGACCTGACCTTCATCCAAGGTGAAAATAGAATTATTATTACTCCTGAGTCCAAATGTAAGGATAAGAATACTTGTCCCATTAATAATGGGATAGAACTTAGAACCGGTGTTCTCTCTTCTTATGACATTGACCAGAGAGTAATGAAGTATTATTCTCCGCTGACCAGAAATTTTGTTTTCCCCGTTAGAAAAATCGGAAAAGAAATTAAAATGTCTGTTCCTTCTATTGGGGTAATGAATGCAGTTTCAGATTTTGTATTTGAATGTGATAAAAGAGGGATTGAGGTGGACGAAAGCTTCATTAAAATTGCCCCTTTCATTTTTGATGAGTGGAGAAATCTAGGATTTAACGAGATTGCTCTGAGGATGAGAGAGTCTGACGATTGGTCCAAGGAGGAATTTTCTCTCTATTATGAACTTTGTGAAACTATAAAAATTGGGACTGAACTAGATATTAATATCAAGTGTCCTACCTGCGGTGCCGAGGTCACCGCACCCATAACCTTTCCCGGAGGGTTCAAGTCTCTTTTCGTTATTTCAGATATCTTTGGAGAACTTCTTTGATCTGAAGTTCAGAATGTGGAAAGAACACGGGTTAGATCCAAATTGGGTTGAGTCCATCCCATTCTACGAATATCAAATCTGGATTGAAAAATTAAACCAAGCGGTCGAAAAAGACAACAAGGAAGCTCTCGAGGAATCCGGTAAGATTGAACTTTTCAATTTTGCAAAATAGCAATTTGCTGATATATAAAGAAAAAATAATTAATGGAAACCCCTAAAAAATTGATCCAAGAACTGTCTGATCTTACTAGAAATTTAGATGTTCTTGCCAGGGATATAAGGGAGTCCAATAAAGTAAATTCACAGTCCCAAAAGATTTTGTCCAAGAGCTTGGAAATTT
>SXGQ01131880.1_pt1 | contig 13247 bp, 11 predicted proteins | sample 3178371 | NCBI WGS metagenome assembly SXGQ01 (sample SAMN11356859, study PRJNA531348) | freshwater metagenome | isolation source: freshwater sample F1-20 | place: China: Fuxian Lake, Yuxi | collected 2017-12-25
CGAGATCACTGATGAGTTTTATAATTTTGCTATAACTAATAAACTCGAAAACATTACAAAGAAGATGTATCTGCTATTTAACAGAATGTAAAATTCAGAGTAATGCATGTTAGTTATCAAAATCTATTTGAAATTTACATTCCAAGCGCTTCTTGAGTTCCGGTGTGAGTTCTCATATTGACAAACCAAATTATAAATATTGATTTGATTTTTGTAAAACATACATTAAATACAAAATGATACACTTCATAGGGAAAGGGACATGTAGTAAAAAAAATATATCAGAAAAGATGCGAGATGCTACGGCGCCGGGGGTTGGTGTGATATATGGTCTGTATTTTATGAGTATAAATAAATGGTATGTAGGACAAAGTATTAATTTTTGGAATAGATTATGGAATCATAGTGGAAGACCGGACTCAGGGTGTCGTAAATTATTTGAAGCAATCTTAAAATATGGTTGGGAAGATGTATGTGTATGTATTCTAGATACATATGTTCCTCATGATATGCTCGACTGGGTCGAAACGTTTTATATACGTGAATGGGGGACCGTAGAGCATGGATATAATATTATGAAAGGGGGCTCCGGTGGTTCGAGAGGTTCCGATCATCCTATGTTTGGAGTTCCAAGTTCTCGTCGTGTTTTTGATAATGAAGAATTGCGAAAAATTCTTCTAACAAATGGGGGGAGTATGAAAGATGCAGCAAAAACTCTGAATGTTGGTATATGTGCGGTGAGTGAAAGAATACAGAGATGGCAGGAAATAATTGATGATATAAAAATGCCATTGAAGTATAATGCTAAAACTGACATAGACGAACTTGTATTTTTGATAAATAAATATCAATCAAAACAACTTGCGGCGGATCATCTTGGGATGAAACTTGGGTCTATATGTGCTATTTTTAGAAGACATCCTGAGGCAAAATGTCGTATTAGAATCGAAAAAAAGTTCACGCGTAGACTATGGTTTAATCCCAAGAAAAAGTATTATAATGCATATTTTGGGAAGACGATTAAGGTGTTTAGTGTTTCTGCGTTTGGAGATTTTGCATGTTTGTATGCTCATAATTACGCATTCTGGGGTTTTTAATCTGTAAATTGAATTCCAAACTTACATGTGAGCTTCTTCTTTAATTCTGGCGTGAGTTCGACCATCTGTCCTGAAATCCAAGTCGTGTCACAACCCTTGTTGTTGGGAAATCTGCAGCGAAGCCCTGCTTTGTTTTTGGTACCGAAAAATGGAAAACGTTTCTCAAAAGAAGGGTCCTGCGCGATACTTGAATAGTATATTTTCATGAACTCATTCGGTGCGTTGTAGTCACTGAATGTTTCACGCTTCCTTGTAATAAATACAGCCACTCCGATTATGACGGCGAGAATAAGAGCAATGACCACGTAGTTCATATTAGTATACTCAATTATTATTTTTATAAACGATGACGTAAATTATTTATAAAAATATATATTTATATTACAATACTATATAATGTCTAGCGAAGAACTCGTGCGCAACGCGGGTGGTCCGTATCCCATGAATTCCACACTGCGTAACGTATTCGCGGAAGATAGATACTCACCCTTGGAAACCGCGGAACTCCGGTTGGCCCCTAGTTCTAATTCCGTAGACCCGAAGGCCAAGAGATGCTTCACCGAAGCCGAACTCGCTCAAAAATGCCCGACACTATTGTTCGAGAAAAAGCCGGCCCCTGTCAAGCCAACTGACACATGCACTGGCTACTTCCCTGTAGATTTTGGGGATGGTTACGTGAAAGATTTCGGGGATGTTGATGCCGGAGGTTTCGATCCGATTATTTCTACATCCAAGATAGAGGAATATCAATTCCCCACGGCTCCTTCTAGGAGAACACTCGTGACCAAGAGTAATACAGACACTACTATAAAACAAGGAACTCTGGCCATCAAGATGGTGCCGCGCACTGCCCAAGCGGTACAGAGCATCAGATGGAACGGGAAGGAATATCTCAAAACTCCTATGTTCACCACGGCCGCTATTGATGTCCCCAAGGGTGCTTCCGACAAGATGAAGCGCGTTGGAGAAACGAATGCAACGACCAAGAGCACTTCTAAAGTCATAGCTGTTGCAGCAAGCGCGACGGCAGCATTCACGCACGTCCAGGCCGCGTACACCCTACCACCCGGGTCTATTCTAGGAGGGAAGCGCGTGAGCCACACCTCTACTCTCAGCAAAACCAACATCACCAAGAACATCTCTATCGCGTCTAATATGGTAGCTCGGTTCACTTCAGGCGTATCTGTCGAGCACCCCTTCGTGAGCGGGCGTTTCAACATCCCTATGTTCACACTGGGTCCCGATTTCAAGAAGATTTATGTTTACAGAAAGAGCAAGAACGCGTGGGAAATTCCTACTCAGGCTCAGCTATCTCTTGATAACAAAGACGTTCTGGCCATCATATTTACAAACACCAGTCAGACACACGCCATGGGCGTCAGGCCGATCGCATTCCCCAAACCCAAGAAATTCGGGTCTACGTTCAACAACAAGCTTACGACCAACATCGTGAGAAGCGCGACCGGTGTGACCGTGTCTACAACACTGACTGTCGGAACCCGTGGCGGGAATGCCAACAAGGTGTATGCCCCCTCCGGTATCTACACGGTCGTTCAAGACAATATTTTCGGGACACACAAGTATGTGTATGACCTGCTGAACAAGATCTATGCCAAACACACCGGCCAATGCCCGCCGTGCAAACCCATTGCACCTGCGAAAACACGCACCGTAAACGGAACCGTGGTAAAGGTTTTCGGCCCCAACCTAGTACAGATAAAATACACGAAGCCCGATAAGAAGGTCGTTATTATGAAGACCAGGAAGAGCCTTCACAACATGAAGGTAGGAGAAGTTATTAACGTGATTCTCACGATCGGAGCACCGTACACTTTCAAAGCGATCAGCAAGAAACCGACGACTAAGCCGGTCCCAGAGAAGATTACCGTCGAGGGGGTAGTCCGAAAGGTCATCAACAGGTCTCAGGTAGAAATTCGCTTCACCAAACCCAACAAAGAAGTAGTAACTCGCGCTGTGGACAAAGATGACCATATGATGGTTGTCGGGGAAAAAATTAACGTAGTTCTGCAAAAAGGAGGGGAATATCCTCTGTTATCTATCTCTAAGAAAACCGCACCCAAGCCAATTGCAGGTATTCGCACGGTAGACGCCAGGGTCCTCAAAGTAATTAACGCCAACCAAGTGCAAATAAAGTTCACAAACCCCCTCAAGAAGACAGTTACTGCCACCGTAACCAAAAATGCCCACGGAATGAAACTCCACGAGATCATCAATGCCAATTTGAAAAACACAACTCCGTATCCGATTGTTTCCATCTCTAAGAAAACCGCCCCCAAGCCTGTCCCCAAGCCCGTTGCAAATCGTGTCGTCACCGGGAACGTGGTAAAAGTTATTGGCCCAAACCACGTGCAGATAAAATACATGAAACCGGATATGAAGGTGATTCTGCTGAGGGTAAATAAGAATGCACACGGCATGAAGCTCAATGAGGCTATCAACGTTACCTTGAAAAACACCGCACCTTACACATTCGTCTCTATATCCAAGAAAGGAGCTCCCAAGCCTGCTCCCAAGCCTGCTCCCAAGCCATCGGTCTTGAATACCATTCTTACCGGCAAGGTGACGCAGGTCCTCACCAAGGACCGGTTAAAGGTTGAATTCACCAATCCCGCCAAAAAGTTGACTAAATACACCCTCACGAAGAAAGCACACGGCATGAAAGTTAACGAACTAATAAATGTGACCGTTCGCAAAGCAGCCCCGTACAAGTTCGTCTCGATTTCTAAGAAGACAGCACCCAAACCCGCACCCAAACCCGCGCCCAAACCCGCTCCCAAACCCGCTCCCAAGCCATCGGCCTTGAATACCATTCTTACCGGCAAAGTGACACAGGTCCTCGCCAAGGACCGGTTAAAGGTCGAATTCACCAATCCCGCCAAAAAGTTGACTAAATACACCCTCACGAAGAAAGCACACGACATGAAAGTTAACGAACTAATCAATGTGACCGTTCGCCAAGCAGCCCCGTACAGGTTCGTCTCGATTTCTAAGAAGACAGCTCCCAAACCCGCTCCCAAACCCGCCCCCAAACCCGCCCCCAAACCCGCTACCTAATTTTCAGCAAATCCAATCAAACTTCTCGCCAAATGCGTCTTCTGAGAAGAGATCTTCACCACCAATGACAGGTTTGCATGTATTCTCAAAAGTCAGAGAAGACTTATTCATTGCGTACTTTACGAACATATCTTGAACAATATCTTCGTACAGGTTCCTAAGAGTATCAACCTCCGCGAGCATGCGCTGCTCGTACAAGTACAACTCGTGGTGGAGAGCGTAGTTGTTCTTAAGGTATGCCTGCTCGTCAGCAGAGTATCGGAGGATGAAGCTATTGCCGTAATCCCAATGCCCTCTATATCCACCGGGAATTATGTTCCGCTGATATTCGCAGTAGCCAATCTCTTCAAATGCGAGCTCCATCAGGTACTCTAAGTCGGCGAGGGAGTAGTTAGCGTTCATGGTCGCGCGAGTTTTCTTTATTTGTTTGTTTGAGTTGGTGATTACAAGAAATGAGCCCCACATTTATGTTATTCTCATCACCCGGGGACAAATGACAATACCCCTGGACAAACGACGATGCACATGATAAGAGAAAGAAAAAAGACAGGCAAACGAGAAAGAAAACAATAGTATCGGGATGTATTAGGATTACATAAGTTGTGGACTATTCGCGATGTATTGATTACTCGTAGTCTTCGTAATGTAACGTCTGATCACCACTATGATCGCGATAATTACCGCGGGGGTGACAAAGATTAGAAACAACCCGTAGATTCCGCTCATCCGGATCGGGGCTGCGATGTTATCACAATATTCCCTACTCGTGTCATACACAAAGTCGAGGGAACGGATGTTTTCTGCCATGATATTTATATTTTCTTCCCCAAATTTCCTAGCCAGAAACATATACTTAGCCACACCGACTCCAAAGAGCGGTGCCATAACTTCATCACACGTCTTGGTGTTCCTAAGCACGTAATTCTCCGCTACGATATAATCAAAGTCCCCAGACTCGCGCAGAGCCGGGATATCCGTAAAATACACGGGAACCGACCCGTCGAGAGGAAGGATAGAATACACAGAATCCTCTACGAAAACTTTCATCCCTTTGTGGATGTCTACAAACGGGTTAGCATTGTTTTTGTACAGCACGAATGCTGTCAGATTAGTCGCGTACAAAGATATGGTTATGAAAGCGAACAGACTTACGAAAACGGACAATATATATGATGTGTTTTTAGTTGGCAGGTCGTTGTTCACTAGATCTATACCTGTGTGGGCATGAATACTATCCGGTAGAAATTTGATGTAGTTCCCCAGGAGAGTCTCCCCCTCGTCATATTCTACGATAGACATCACGAGTGGGGTGAGTATAAACAATACTGTGAGAATCAATAGCCACAAATAGAGATTAAAGGGCTGGAGAAAATCCCACGGGCTGTATTTGACACTGGCTGTATATAATGCAGATACTCCATCCGTATTATAAATAGCGCTATATGCCCAATAATCTGACATGATTCCGTAATTGTATTTTTTCCCAAATACGATGTCGCATCCATTGTCAATGGCGGTTTCCTCATCCGGAATGCACATTTTAAGCATTTCAAAACACTTGAAACTTGATGCTGTCAATTTAGAAAGAACTTGTTCCGAGACCCCGGTAAATGCACAGTCAGAGTTGAAAGTGTCTCCGTATACATAGCATGAATCTCCCAACTCGCACCATGTAACCGAGGATGGGATGAAGCAAGCGGTAATATTTGTAACATCCGCGGGTATACATGCCATGGGGAATGGTGAGTGAGTAATAACTTAATTGAAGCGTTCATTGTTAAATTAGTAGTAACGACAATATGAACCAAATCAACGTGTGCTTCATAGATTACGTATATCCCTTTTCATGTCACGAACGCCGGTGGGCAATAGTAGATATTCTTATATCGGTGTTTAAAAACGTCACTGGCGTCGAGCCCGGTTTTTTGTGTATCCCATCGATCGCTGCGTACGAAAAACAAGTGGACTTGAATAGTTCCGACGTTCAAAACTGCGTCGTATTTACGGGTGTGGAGAGAACCACCAATTCGCAACTTGCCAATAAAGACATGATCACCATAGGGCCTGTTTATAATTATTCAAGGGATTTTGTGATACCGGTCACTAGAAACAATGCCCCGGATGTGCTCTATCCTGGGTGGGGGTTTGTATATGCTCTGGATTGGTCCGTGTGGTGTAGTTTGTTAGGTGTAATGATAATCGCGGTCGCGGTGCAGATGTTGATGAAATATCATTCCGTGGACGTATCGCCGACCCTAAACAGGGAGACACCTGCCGAGATAGTATCAAGGTCTGTCTTGTCAACAGTCGGTTATTCCCGCATGTACCAAGGGGATAGTCACATCATAACCAGGCACCTTTTATCTTGTTGCATGGCATTTTTTGCCGTGGGTATCGTGTCGCTATACTGTTCTAATCTGATCAACTTCTTTTACACACAGAGCGATTCTAAAGATTTTATTCCTCCGTCGTTCTCGGTAGGAGTTCACCCTTCCTTGAAAGATATCATTTCTCTAGAAACATTTGGCATATTCTCCGGGAATCGCCAGTCGCTTCGTATCATCAACATGATGCCTGATGCGATATTTTATGACAATGTAGTCCCAGTAATAACGCGAACTGTTGGCATGAGCTTTATAAATGCAACTACGACACTCCGGTCACTTGGCGGGTATCAAACAATCTACGAGACATACCTCAGTAAAGAATTTGTGAACGCGGTAGCAAGTGCTTTGTCAATAACGGTCCAAGACATAATAGTCTCTATAAATCGCGAGATTTATGCCTGGGCGAGGACGCGGACCGATCTATCATACTATTTAGAGATCGGGGGGATTTCTAAACGCGGAAGTTCCCCGCTCAACATAACAGACATCTACGGTGTGTTTATAATCATGCTGTTTGGGTATATAGCATCTATTCTTTTCAGGGTGTTTTCCACTGATAAGACAGGTCTTCGTAGTCTGGTTATATACAAAAAATCTCCTCTCGGCCCCAGCGTGATTACGAGGAGCCCCGGGTTTGATTCCGCGAATCCGGAACAGAGTCCCGAACTCGAGTTTGTTCGGGGAGGACTTTCGAAGAGCCCCGGGTTTGATTCCGCGAAAATGGAGCAAAGTCCAGAAATCGCGATCGAGGTCATGACCGAGGATAACAATGTTGGTGATTTTTTCGGTGAAAACTGTGTGGATGAACGCAATATTTAAATTAAAATTATGTTAGGGTATATTAAAATTGCAATGTCTCTCACCCAGTTGGTTGCGACTACACCCGCTGACAGTTATTTGTACGGGACTCCTCGTCGCAACGCGTTCCTAGCAAGGTTCTCGTGCCGTGTTCCATACGCGACGGAGATGATTAGGATGGATTTACAATCGTATACTGCCCCCGGTAAGGGCACACTCGTCGTCCCGCGCAAAGGAGATTTGTTGACGAATATTTTCATGCAGGTGAAGATGAAAAAATTAACTACAAGCAGGGCGCAGTTTTTTCCCGTCGAGAATCTTGTATCAAGGGTGCGTCTATATATAGGGGGGCAACTCATAGAACAATTCGACAACAACTTCATCCGTTTGCGGAACACGCTTTTCACCGACAATAGCGAAAAAGACGCAGTATTCACGATGGGGCAGTTCGAGACCTCGGACGCGGATGGTATGGTGAGGTCTCTGTGGCTTAACCTACCCTTCTGGTTCAACACTACATCGCTCGCGCTCCCTCTTATAGCGCTTCAATACCACGAGGTGCGCCTCGAGTTTGATTTCGAAGACCCGCAAAACATCCCAGGCGTCGACCCTTCTTTTATGCCGGTCATCACTGCGTGGGGGGAGTATGCGTTTCTGCCCCCAGAAGAGAGAGTTTTATTTGCAACGAAATCACATAAATACATAATAGAGCAGACGCAGACCAACGACTTTGTTTCTAGGATTTCGACCACGACGAGTGCAACAACAAAATATACGTTGCCATTCAATTTACCGGTGAAATACCTGATATTCGTATTCAGGAATAAAAACACATTCGGGATATACTCGGGAGATACGTCGGTTGGTCTCCCCGCCAATGACAAGAGCACCCCTCTTCAGGCGGCCAAGATCCAGGTAAATGGTGTAGACAGGTTCGCGGAGCAGACCGGGTCGTATTTCAGACTTATAGAGCCGTATAGAGTGTTAAAAACCGTGCCCCCCGCTGGTATTTATTCGTATTACTTTTCGAAGGAACCGCTGAATGTCCATTCATCATCCGGAACCCTTAATTTCTCAGCTCTTGACACAGTAACGCTTTCTGTTACTACCAAGACGGCGAGTGCCTCTAATGTCGAAAATGTGCGAGATGAACAAACGTCGGTCTCGACGACCGTTAATTTAGATGTATTCACAGTCATCGCGCGGTCGATAAACATTCTTCGCATAGAAAATGGAATTGGAGGTGTAGAGTTTGCTAACTAAAGTATAAAAAAAAAGTTATGTTATTGTAAATGTCTAGTTTTGTCGCAGCCAATCCGGACATCTCATCTGGAACGGCGCAGAAATTTGAAATAGTAGATGCAAAAATCAGAAATCTTCTAATAACTGGAAACCTCACATCGACGGCTAACATAGGGGATATTCTTGATTTAGTCGTTTCGAATATTACTGCGACCAATCTCGTGTCAGAAAACGGGAATATAATACTATTGACTTCTGCGAGCGGAAACATAGGAAATGTTCTTCTTTTAGGTGGGAATATATTCACCAGTGGGCAAATCGCCACGTTGGGAAATGTGTTTGGCGGTTATTTCATAGGCAATGGTTCGCAGCTCACGGGGGTTACTTCAACCGCTGTTCTTCCAAGTGTCGTACCTGCGGACATCAGGGGCAATGTAATCGGCGCGTATGCCAACGTGGCGGTCGTCAGCACTGAGGGTATTTCAGTCGCCGGGAATGTGCTTGCGGACTATTTCATCGGCAACGGTTCGCATCTCACGGGGATTGCCGCCAATGTTACACTTCCCAGTGTCGTACCTGCGGACATCAGGGGCAATGTAATCGGAACGTATGCCAACGTGGCAGTCGTCAGCACTGGGGGTATTTCAGTCGCCGGGAATGTGCTTGCGGACTATTTCATCGGCAACGGTTCGCAGCTCATGGGGATCTATGCGAATGTGAATGTGAATGTGACCACGGACAAATACTTGTCTGCGAATGTGTCGCAAAGCAACATATATCTGAGCGCCAATTCTGTAAATTCCCCCGGGATGTTACTATCGCTCAACTCGGATGGCAAGGTCGCCCAACCGGCTCTCGACGGATATTTAGTGGTTCCCGAAGGGTATGTTGCAAACGCATCCACCAGACTTGGTCTTGGCGGAGGGGGGTTGCCCGTCGGTTCTCTCGTAAGACAGACCGACGACGGCAATTCATACATGCTCACGATGTCTCCGTCGAACATTGACTCAAACTGGATTACATTCGACGGAGTTATATTTCCTGTAAATACGGTATTTGGCAGGAACGGAGATGTGTTGGCTTCCTATGGTGATTATTTAGACAGTTATGTAGAATTGACCGACGCGGTTGGAGTAGTCCCTGCTGGGAATGCGGTGTCAGAAGCATTACAAATGTTACAAAACACGAAACAAGATAACATCATAAGACAGTCCACGTGGGTAACGAGTAATAATCAGAGCATTCTAAATGCCACGCCGGTCCCGCTGTCGTTTGGTTCTTTTCATACCACCAATGCGTCCAACGTGACAATCACAGCACTGCCATCTGGAAATATACAGTATGCTCATTTTACAAATACGGGTGTTGATAATTTGTTCATAATATCTACAAGAGTTACATTCACAAACATGTCTAACAACGGCCATTCAGCTATCACGATGGCTCTGAACGGGAATCTGAGCACGGTAAACCGAGTCGCAGAGTCGTATGAAAGTTCTTCGACTCATCAACAAACCCAGATCCATTCATTGTCAACCACCGTGTTTATTCCCGCGAATGAATATGTAGAAATTATCGCAACGGTTGATAGCACTAGGGTAGTGTATATCGACGGTTTGATATCAATAGCGAACGTAAAATAAATCACTTGCATTTATTCACAGTTAAAGTTTTTCCCCTTTCCGAAGTTTTGGTTCACGCAAAAAGTCCCGACATAAGTTGAGTAATCGAGGTTTTCGTATTTACGGTTTGCGTCACGAGGGTCTTTAATAAACTTTCCAGATGCATCTAGAACTGTCAGTTCGGACAATCCGCGTTTATGACCCCAGAGCCCTGCGGCCTTTATCAAAATAGGGTCTCCTTTTTTGGGTGAGTCCACGGGTGAGTTCAGTTGGTTTTTGTTAACACCGATGTTTTTGGCAAGAGAACCCACGTTCTTCTTGCCATCGCTTTCTATGAGCATGTCCCCCATCTGTCGATACCAGTGATAGTCCTGACCACGGTCTACAAATGCCATAATCTTGTAAAATCCCTTCTTACACTTTACACACGGAGATGCTGCATACCCGCCGTTTTTCTTGGTGCCTAAGTCGGACATGGTTTTTTCTTTCAATACTTTGGGATCAGTCAGATCATCATAAGGCGTAAGCGTCTTCGAGAGTTCCCCTGGTTGCAGTTTCCTTTTTTCAGACGCCTTTAGCCAGTCGATTGCGAATGCGTAACAATTATTATTCCTTTTTCCCCACTTTTCGCTACCGTATACATAGTTCGTAAAAGGCTCCTCACTGCCAGACAACGGAAGTCCGCCTTTTACGAGTTTTGCTAATGAACCATCGGAAGACCGGGGGGCATTGTTCGCGTTGTTTTTATTCATTTACATATATGTAATATTTTAATTAATGTTTTTATATGACTTTGGTTTGATGATGAGTCTATAGTGAAGGCACTTGTTGAGTCAAACAATGGAGGTTACCTCCGCCGAGTAGTAATTCACGAGAGTAAAAACCAATTACTCGTCGTTCGGGGAAGATCCGCTTGAATTGCTCTTCGGCCAGTTTGTCGTATTTTTCATCACCAAACGTTGGGAAGATGATTGCTCCGTTGGGCATGATGAAGTTTACGTACGACGCCGCCAGACGATCACCGGCTACACGTGGTACTGCTTCTCCAGAGTTTACCACTCCATTGGCTTCTTCTTCTGTTATGAACAAATCTCTCGGAATGTGCATCTTGTGAACAAGTAGCTTACGACTTTTCGCGTCTGTTGTATTAATCAAATGGTCATACGCCGCCTTGGAACGCCTGTATTGAGGATGCTCTTTGTCGTCCGTCCATGCCAGTAGCACTTCTCCAGGGCGAGCAAAAGCCGCCATGTTATCAACATGCCCATTGGTTTCGTCATCGATTATGCCATGATCGAGCCAAATTACCTTTTCGACGTTTAGATATTTCTTCAGATTTTCTTCGAGCTCTGCCCCTGTGAAATGAGAGTTCCTGCCCTCGTCGAGAAGGCATTCTGCGGTCGTCATACACGTCCCCTCTCCATCCACGTGAATAGACCCTCCTTCTAGAACAAACGGAGGTTTGTACACCGAAACTCCTTGGATCTTGCACATAAATTCGGCAATTTTTTCGTCGTTCTTCCATGATGAATACAGACCGTTCACAGCCCCGCCCCATGAATTAAATTTCCACGACACTCCTCGGACCTCCTTCCCATTGGTAACAAATGTCGCACCAGTGTCTCTCACCCACGCGTCGTCAGTTTCCCCGACGACGATGCTCACGGTTTCATCTACATTCGAAAGCGCGGCTCTCATACACCTTCGTGGGACTATCATGATGACTCTCTCAAATTTACTTACCAAGTTCGCGAGATTGCATATGGCCTTTTGAGCATGTTTGGCATTGTCCCGCCAATTATCAGCTTTATGAGGAAATGCCATCCACGTCAGAGCGTGAGGTTCAAACTCGGCAGGCATCCGGAATCCATCTTCTCTGGAGGTAGTCATTTTAAATACAGATTTTGTATCACATTCGTGTTAAATGTTTCGGTTTGTCAATATGATTGTAATTTTATTAATTTAATACTGTCGTAAAGACAAGCTTATATAGAATGAGTAGATTCGACAAAGCCCTCCAATCTCTTCAACCCAATTTCAAAGATATTGTTCGGACATTTTTGCTAGACACTAATTTCGGAGATCAAGAGTATCGCAGAACCATGACGATCAGTTTCACGACCCCCGCCGATGAAAAGTTTGGGTATCGAAGGCTCGAACTCAACACGTATAAAGATGACCGTGTCCCGGCGTTGTATCACGATACGGATATAGTCGAGTTTAAAAAGGAGGCTCCCGGCGTCCCTCTGATCCTAACTCCCGAAGGAGTGGTAGTGAAACAAACATTGGAAAACGTGATGAACTTGATTGATTCTATCACCGTCAAACACATCCTCTCTATCTATATGCGAAAGTACAGTGTCGAAAGCGACACCATATACGACTGGCGCGATGTAGTTGACTTGGCTAAGACAGCATCTGGAGATAATACACTTTCTATTTAGAAACACATGTCTTATTGAAATGTCAGTTTGTCGATACAAAATAATCATCTGGAGATAATACACTTTACGTGTATATCAACATATCAAATCATTTAATATTAATCATGTAAAAGTATACAAATGGTTCAGAGGACATTCTACAACCCGGTGTCTGCGCCGGCTGATATTAGAGCAAAGTCCACAGAGATGCTCAAAGAAATCGTCGGGGATCCAGACATCGCCAGGCTTCTCGAGAGGGCCACGTGGAACCACGCGGTGATGTTCTGTAAGAGAAAAGAACAACCACTGAATTGGGATAATTCGGCGTTTAGATATGCATACACCCAGAAGGTGCTAGGGGTTAGGTACATCGCGCGAGAACGCCCGGAGGTCCTCGAGAAATACATGGTTCTAGATCCTACCCTCAAGGCGTTTGTGAATGCAAAGCCTCACGAACTATGGCCGGAAAAATGGGCGAAAGCTTTCGAGGACGCTGCACGCAAGGCACTTCGCTTCACGGATGCGTCGGCGATGGATCCTGAACATATGCCAGATGGTATATTGAAATGCAGATGCGGGAGTATGAAGACGAGCTATTACGAG
>SXGQ01150348.1_pt1 | contig 13247 bp, 9 predicted proteins | sample 3178371 | NCBI WGS metagenome assembly SXGQ01 (sample SAMN11356859, study PRJNA531348) | freshwater metagenome | isolation source: freshwater sample F1-20 | place: China: Fuxian Lake, Yuxi | collected 2017-12-25
ACGACTCAATCCGAGGGGTAAAGCACTCCACCACGCCCGTCCATGATCACCCGATCCGCATCAACCGGTGATCCGAACCGTCTCTGACCCACAGCAGCCGTCCATCTCCGTCAACTTCGATCCCATCGTAATGATCTGGGCGATCGTGAAAGCGGCGGTTGCGGCTCAGATCGCGAACTGGGAGGTTTCCTCTAGCTCAACGACAAAAGAGCCGCAGTTGGGCCGCTGGCTCCACGTCAGGACATCGATGCACCTCCGACTTTTGAGACTGTTTCTGGGCTTCGCGGCATTCATTTGGGGCGTCTCTGTGGTGGGTGTCTTTCTGAGTTGGTCCACGGCGGTGGAAGCGTTGCGGGGCATGGGGGCCCAGCCGATTGGCTACGATCGGATGCTGGATTACTGGCTACGGATGGCGTCAGGTGCCTTCGCTCTGGTGGGGTGCTGGTATTTGGTTCTGATGATTTGGCCACGGAAGTTTCATGCTGCCATCCCATGGTTCGGTGGATTGATGGGGGTGGAGGGTGTCATCCTGCTGGTTCATGGACTGCGGCTCTCGCTGCCACCGTTTCCGTTCTACGCCAACACCTTGGCGTGTTTTCTTGGTGGCGGTGCGATCCTTCATCTCTCGCGTCATGCGAGGCCAGATCAGGGTGAACCGAGGTGCTGAGTGATGCATCGTGACGCGTGACGAACCCTGTACCGCCCCATAGAGGCCGGATTCGGGGCCAGGTCATTCGTTCGAGAGCCCATAGCCTGTCCCAACTGGAATGACTTGAAGGTTGAGAACCCGCACTCGGCTGCCGACCCTTCGGGATGAATTCCAAGGGATGGCTTCCGGCAACGCGGTGGCTCATTGCCTTTCTGGGAGTGCTCGCAGCCCTGTCCGCCCTCTCTGAGGGCTATTGGGACAGTCGACTTTGGCGCACCTTCACCACTGAACAAATTCCGACGGCATTCGCTTTCGATGCCTCCGGTCGCGTCGTTCTCTGTGCCGAGGGTCCTCATACTTTCGTCGGCGGCATCGAGGCCGATGTCTGCCGCTGGGATGGTCAACGTTGGGAACCCCTGTTGCCCGGTCCCGCCGGCCAACAGGTCCTCTGCCTCGCGACCCAGGGCGATACCATCCTTGCAGGCCTTGGCCGGAGTGGAGTGGTGCGCTGGAACGGAACCGTCTGGGAACCCTGGCATTTCACCACCCCAGCCACCATCGCCGCCATCTCGGTCATGGGAGACCGTGTCGTCGTCAGCGGAACCTTCACCAACATCGGCAATGTCATGGCCACCAATGCCGCGGTCTGGACCGGTGCGGCGTGGGAACCCCTTGGATCCGGTGCCCCCGCAACCTCCAAGGCCAACATGGTCCTCGCAGGCCCCACGACCTTCGTCCTCCACGAGAGCCTCAACCAGCCACGGACACTGTGGAAATCCGATGGCGGACCCTGGTCCGAGGTCCCCAAGACCATCCTGGGCGGAGCACCCACACCTCCGAAATCCGTGGGGCGACACGACATCGCCGGGAAAAGTGGCGCGGTCATCGCATGGTGGAACGACACCCTTGTCTCCGCCGGGTTCCCAACCCCAGGTGCCCTCTTCCGTCTCCGCCCCTCGGGATGGGAACCCTGGACCATCACAGCCACCGAAATGACCACCCTCGGGCTCGCCGTCCAAGGCACCGATCTGTTGGTTCATGGAAACTTCCGCGTCGTTGAAGGCCCCGTCACCAACACCTATTCCATCGTGCGATTCGATGGCTCCCGCTGGACCCCGCTGCTGGGTCAGGAAGCTGGCCCCATCCGTTCCCTCCAAGTCCACGGCCAGGAACTCTTCGCCGTCGGCAGCCACACCAACCGAGCCCTGTACCAGCCCACCGCCCAGATCCTGTGGCATCACGACGGAATTCGATGGACGCCTCTCAACGCCGGTCTCAACGCCATCGGTGCCTCCAGTACGCGAGTGGCCGCCACCTCCCGTGGATTCGCCGTCAATTTGTCGACCTCCACCGGCCGGAAGATGGTCGGGCTCTGGGACGGTGGGGCCTGGTCCGGATTCCAGTCGGCGACGCTCGTGACCACCGGGGGCCCATCGCTGTGGAGCCCGGTCCAGGTCATCGATGGCACCACTGGGAGAACGACCAATGTCCTCTCCCAATGGACCAACGGGACCTGGCGAATCGCAACCCAACCCCATCCGCTCAGCGTCCGTCAGATCACCGCCGATTCCCAAAGCGTGCTCATCGCAGGGATCGATCTGCGGGACGCCACCCTGCCTTGGGCGCTCTGGTCTTGGACGAATGCCCAATGGCGGGTGCTCGATCCCAACCTTCCCGATGGAGGGGTCATCGCCACGAACACGCCGATTACCGCAACGACGCTCTGGAAGGGAATTCCAGTCTTTGCCGTTACTGTTCCCAAGGGCGCACAAAACCTGTGCATCCTGGACGGCCCATCGGGTCGACAGCGAATCGGACGCTTCAACGGTACCCTGCACACTTTGATGGCGGTCGGTGATCGGCTCCTGGCCGGCGGCGAGTTCACGGAGGTCGACGGCCAACCGTGCCCACGAATCGCCGAATGGACGGGATCGTCCTGGAACACCATCGCGGGCGGGCTGCCCTCGGGATCCGTCCGGGCGTTGGCCCTCGCGGAGACGGGTCACCTCGCGGTCGGCGGTGTCTTCCGGCACCTCAATGCCACCAACCTCATGATCCTCCGGAACGGCGTGTGGGACACCTCACCTGGAAGGGTCTGGGACGGTCCTGTCCTGGCACTGGCTTGGAATGGGAACGACCTCGGCGTGGGCGGTGGCTTCTACACGGTCGACACCTGTGAATCACTCGGGTTCGCGGTGTGGCATGACGCGGAACCACGACTCCAACTCGATCCCGTGAACCCCATCGACCTGCAACTCCGGATCACCGGTGCCACCCCGCCGCGATTCACCGTGCAGAGTTCCCACGACCTGAAAAATTGGAACGATTGGATCCCCGGGACCTTTGGAAACGCGACACCCTTCGTGACGCTTCCTCCAACCTCAGTCGATCGACGCTTCCTCCGCGTAGCACCAACACCCTGACCGACCTGACGACGGCGTCACTCGGTGACGCATCTAACGTCTGCTGGATGCTGCAGTTCGAGCACCAGCGTCCCAGTGGTTGGGTCAAAACGATGCGGGGGTCGGATCTCCACGGGTTTGGATCCGATCCAGACCTGTGGCTGATGTGGCAATCCGTGCACGAGCACACGCCAGGGTGTCGCGGGCCAACCTTCAGCTCGGAAGCGGATCCCGTGTTTCTCCACGACGACCCGCCGGATGGGCCCAGGCACATGGATCAGAAGCCCATGTTCCCGGATGCAGACCCAGTCGTAGAGCAGATCCAACCCATAGGCCGGTGCTGCGGCGGGAAGGAGGGTTGCCGGATTGATCGGCACAGGGTTCCGGGTCTGTTCCCGGAGACTGAAGTTGTCGGGCAGGAGTCCCCCAAGGCCGACATCGGTCGCCGGATGCATTTGTTGGACTCCGCAATGCGCGATGCCGTCGGACAACCGGATCCAAGGTCCCTTCGGATCATGACGTGCCAGACGGCGGATGGCGTCGGCATACACGAGTCCACACCACTGTACGGGAAGTCCGATCCAGTTGGGCGCAATCCATTGCGTTGCACCGAGTACTGGAGTGGTGGCGTAGGGACCAATTGCGGATGGAGGCAATCCGGAGGGTTTCAGAAAGACAAACGGAACACCGGTCCACGCCCAATACCGGGCCTGTTCCAGGAACTCCCTGCGTCCGGTCCATTCAAAGCCAAGGGTGTAAGCGGTCACCAGATGGGCGCTCGCGAGGATATCGGGGGCATGCAACGGGATCTCCCAGCTCTGTGCCCCACGTGGGACGGTGTTCTGGTATCGGGCCATGGCCTCCAGAAGCCGGATCCCCTCGGCAATCAGGGCCCGATCCCCAGTGAAGAAGCCGCACTCCAGGATGCGCCCGACTGCCTGGCCAACCATCCCGTTCGCATCACGGGAGCCATGGGTCGAGGCGTAGTCGATACCGCCGGAGGGAGGGTGGTAGTTCAGGACCCCGTTGGAGTCGAAGCGACGCACCCAACTCCATCCCTCGTCCCGACTGGAGCGGAGCTCGAGTTCCAGTTTGCCCAGGATGAGGGCTGGGAGCGGTTGACGGATGTGCCCGATCTGATGCGAGACGAGCGAACCGGTTGGAACCGCGGCTGCAGCAATTACCGAAAGGTCCTCAGCCCGGCTTCGAAGTGCCAGATCGGACAACCTCGGTGCCAGCCATTGCAGATGCACGGCGGCATCGGATGCTGGCTGAAACCCAAAACCGGGACTCACGGCGTGGCGGAAGCGGTTCCCTTCCCGGATGCCCGAATCCAGCCAACCTACAGCCAGGGATCGCCACAGCGAGGTTGCCTCTTCAACCGGGGCCTCCAGCTTCGGGAATCCCAACCTTGAGACGGATTCCTTCACCGCGGGCACGATGGTGTCCCCAGACCCGGCCATCAGGGTCACGCGCCAACGATGAGGTTTCTTCGGCGCCAACGGCTGTCCTGCATAGGGAAGCACGGCGCCATCCTCCCGGATCGATGGATCGGAGCCTGGGAAGGCCAAGGCCATGAGACTGCCCCCGGATCTGAACAGCCGGTCCGGTGAATCAAACACCGCCGATAGGTCATGCGCTGGACGCCACAGCAGACCGAGCCACTGACCCTCAGCCGCGAGGGCCATCAACGGCATCGTCAGCTTCAACGAGTCTGGCGCCATCCGCCGGGCCTGTGCGCCACGCAGGGTCCGTTCCGAACTACTGTCCTCGTCCTCCAGATACTCGAGACCAGCAAAGAGCGCCTGGGTCTTGTGTCCGCCAAACGAACCCACACCGGGATGAACACCAAAGACGGGCAGGAACGCGACCGACCGCAGCTCGGAGACCACGACCTCGGATTCAATGTCGATGGCCCCTCTCGACCCATCAGGCCGGAGGCGCAGACAGAACTCCCATCGGGCGCCGTCGGGATCCCTGGCCCGGAGGATCGAGCGGAGGGTCAGACCCTCGCGTCGAACCGAGACGCTTCCCTCGGGAATCCACCATCGGAGTCGGTCGCCGCTGAGATAGCCGATACCTGAGCCGTTGTGTCCGATCGCGAACCGCCGACCGGCAACCCAGACGTCAAATTCGCCCCAGGCATCGCCTAAAACCACTTCCAGCGGACCGCTGCGAATCCGGGGTGAAGTGGCGGTCGTCCGGGGAGCTCGTGGGGATTCCCAGATGGGCGGCCGCAGAATCGGCCGCGGAAGGAACCGAAGACGGCGGATCTCACAGCGGCCCGAGGATCCCGGGGGGTCAAAGCGCAGCTGACTGGTCGGACCCAGGGGTGGGATCGGCACCTTCAGGGTGGACCACGTGTCCTTGGGGATTGGGAACCGAACCGAATGCTCCTCACTAAATCCCGACCCTGGAGGATTGAAGAATAGCTGTGCGAGTCCGCCTGTCTCGGACCGAATCTCGATCTCCATCCACAACGCCCCAACTTCTGCAAAGGCCATGGGACTGCTGCCGCAGTAGGGATCGTCACCGGTGAGGTTCAGGACCAGACCCCGTTCGGCATCCTTCTGGATCTGGATCGCGTGAAGCGGCGCCCAGACCGCGGCGGTATCAACCTGGCGGAAGTCCCACGCCGGCAGGGCCTCCGTCCAGGCCGGAAGCAGTAGTCCGAGGAAACCGAGGAAAACCATCCAGCTGCGATGCATCAGCGCCCAGTTCACGGCAGGAGCATCTGCAGGGCCAAGGGTATTCCGGCCGATCGTATGCGGATCTGACCGTGCCCATCCTTGTTCCCAATTGGCCACCGTGTTATCAGCCCACTCCGTCCCCTAGAAAGGAGTTCCTCCCATGAATCACACCGTCGTGTCCTCCTCCCGTCCTCAACGAGCTGCTGGCTTCACCCTGATCGAGCTGCTCGTGGTGATCGCCATCATTGCCATTCTCGCCGGCATGCTCCTGCCGGCATTGGGCAAGGCAAAGACCAAGGCCCAGGGCATCTCATGCATGACCAACTCCCGTCAGCTGATGATGGCGTGGAAACTCTACGCCGGAGACAACGGCGATCGACTGGTCGGCGCGGCCAACTGGACCCCACCGGGTCAACGGGAGGTACCGAACTGGACCGGAGGGAGCTGGCTCGACAACACCAAGGGTAAGGAGACGGACCCCAACAACTGGGACCATCAGGCCTTCACGATGAAGAGTGTTCTCTGGCCTTACACCGGCAAAACGGTCGGCGTCTGGCATTGCCCCGCCGACATGACCATGGCGATGAACACCCGCGAGAAGCGCCGGGTACCCCGCATCCGGAGCATGTCGATGAACAACTGGGTGGGTGGCCCGCCGTGGAGCGAGTCCGGCAGTGGCTGGCGGGTCTACACGAAGGAGAGTGACCTCCAGAATCCGGGTCCGTCCCAGACGTTCGTGCTTCTCGACGAGCGCGAGGACTCAATCAATGACGGCTATTTCGTGGTCGACATGGCCGGGTTTGCGGAGGGCGACGGCAGCAAGATGCAGAAGCTGGTCGACTACCCAGCCGCCTATCACAACGGTGCCGCCGGGGTTGCATTCGCCGACGGACATTCCGAGATCCACAAATGGCTCTCTGCGGAGCTCAAGCGCCCGATCAAGAAAGGTGTGCTCCTCGCCTTGAACATCCCGATCGGCAACAAGGCCGACCTGAAGCGGGACGTCTTCTGGATGGCCGAGCGGAGTACTCGGAAGTAGTGGGTTGGGCCGATCCATTGAGATAGGGGGTCGGCGCGGCCGAGGAGAATTTCAGAGCGTTTGGCTGGGACCTGGGACTGGGCGGAATTCGAGGCTTATTCGCAGGGTGCGGCTTGGTCGGCGATGATGGAGTTCGAAGAAGTGCGCCAGGGATTAGCCGTCGCCGAAGGGGATCAGGGCCAGAAGCCCGTTTCGGGTGAACGCCAGATTGAGAGCAGCAGCGGGTTTTCGGTGAAGATGCTGTTCTTGCTGCCAAGAGCCGGCGTCGCGTTTGCGGTAGTTGCGGTTTTCCGCCGACCGGTGTCCGTGCACCGCCTGGGTTGCACGCTTCTTTTCACCCCAGGCGAGGCTATAGAGAAAGCGATGGACTGATGGAGCTCGCTCATGCCGTCACGGATGACCTCGTGAGGCAGGTGGGAGCCCTGGCTGACAGACCGGCCGCCGGATAAACTAATCCGAGTTCTGTTGCCGCCGGTTGGCCATGAAGTAGAGGACCGGCACCGCCATGCGGCTGATCAGGAGCGAGGCCACCTCGCCGGCCATCAGGGAGATCGCCAGGCCTTGGAAAATGGGGTCGGCCAGGATCACCGCCGCGCCAACAATCACCGCCGCAGCGGTCAGGACCATCGGACGGAACCGGACCGCACCCGCGTCAACCACCGCCTGGTCGAGAGGCAGGCCCTCCCGGATCCGCTGCTCGATGAAGTCCACCAGAATGATGGAATTCCGAACCACGATCCCCGCACCGGCCATGAAGCCGATCATGGATGTAGCCGTGAAGAACGCCCCCATGGCTCCGTGGGCCGGCAGGATGCCGACGAGTGAGAACGGGATCGCCACCATCACGATCAGCGGCGTCAGGAACGACCCGAACCACCCGACCATCAACACGTAGATCAGAACCAACACTGCGGCGAAGGCCACGCCGAGGTCCCGGAACACCTCCAGGGTGATGTGCCATTCCCCATCCCATTTCATCGCGGGTTGGGCATCCGAGAACGGCATCGAGGCATTGTAGACCGTGACTCCAGCCGCCTTCGATCCCTCGAGCGACAACGCCTCCAGCTTCCGGTTCATCTCGGCGATCGCGTACACCGGGCTCTCCACCACACCGGCGACATCGCCGATGACGTAGGTCACCGGCATGAGGTTCTTCCGATGCCGACTCTTGTCAGCGATGCCGGTCTCGAGCCGGACCAATTCCCGGAGTGGGACCAGCGGTGGGCCGGTAAATTGGGTTCCCGGTTCGGGCAGCGCATTCGCATCCCCGCTGCGGACCCGGAGCGCCAGCAGATCCTCGGGCCGGGTCCGGGCCGAACGCGGGAGCTGGAGCACCAGGTTCACGTCATCCTTTTCCTGGGGGATGTGCAGCAGGTCCACCGACTCCCCACCGACCGCGATGCGGAGCGTCTGGGAGATCGTCTCGGCACTGATCCCGTGCAGCGCGGCCTTCTCCTTGTCGATGATGAACCGGGTCTTGGGCTGGTCAGCCTCGACATAGGCATCGACGTCCACCACGCCAGGAGTGGTGCGGAAAATCTCCTTCACCTTGCGGGCGAGTTCCATCCGGGCGTCATCCGTCGGCCCATAGATCTCCGCGACGAGGGTCTGCAGCACCGGCGGTCCGGGTGGGACCTCCGCGACCGCGACCCGGGCACCGAACCGTTCGGCGACGGCTGCAACCGCCGGCCGGACGCGTTTCGCAATGTCGTGGCTCTGGGCGGTGCGGAGGTGCTTGTCGACGAGGTTTACCTGGATGTCCGCCACGTTGGCACCGCGACGGAGGAAGTAATGGCGCACGAGGCCGTTGAAGTTGAACGGCGAGGCGACGCCCACGTAGATCTGGTAGTCCGTCACCTCAGGCTCCTGCCGGATCGCTGCCGCCATCTCGCGGGCCGCTCGGGCGGTGCGTTCGAGCGAACTGCCTTCGGGCATTGTCAGGATCACCTGGACCTCCGATTTGTTGTCGAACGGCAGCATCTTCACCTTCACCCAACCGATGCCGACGGTCGCCATCGCCCCGAGCAGCAGGACCGTGATGATCCCGAGGAACGCCCACTGCCATCCAAGATGGTGCAGCAGGGGGTTCATCACCCGACGGTACAACCGGGTCAGGGCGTCCTCATGTGCTCCAGGGTCTCCGGAGTGGAGGTCTGCCAGGCGGGATGCGCCCTTCGCCCAGCGCAGCATCCGGATGCTGGCCCATGGGGTGACGATGAAGGCGATCAACAGCGACCAGAACATCGCTGCGCTGGCACCGATCGGGATCGGGCGCATGTAGGGCCCCATCAATCCACCGACGAACGCCATCGGAAGGACCGCGGCGATGACCGCGAACGTGGCGAGTATGGTGGGGTTTCCGACCTCGCTGACCGCCTCGACGGCAATGGTGTTCCAAGGGCGGGCCTGGTTTCCGGGCAGGTGGAAATGTCGGACGATGTTCTCCACCACCACGAGTGCGTCGTCGACGAGGATGCCGATGCTGAAGATGAGCGCGAAGAGGGTGATTCGGTTCAGGGTGAAGCCGTAGAGGTAGAAGACCAGCAGGGTCAGCGCGAGGGTCGCAGGGATGGCGACGGCGACGATGCCGGATTCGCGCCATCCGAGGGTCAGCCAGATGAGGATGGAGACACTGACGACGGCAATGCCCATATGGAGCAGCAGTTCGTTGGACTTCTCCGCAGCGGTCTCGCCGTAGTGACGGGTGATGCTGACGGTGACATCGGACGGGATGACGGTTCCCTGGAGTCCCTCCACCTTCCGGAGGACGTCTTCGGCCACCGAGACGGCATTGGCGCCGGGCCGTTTGGCGACGGCCAACGTCACCGCGGGTTCCTCTCCCCGACGGGAGCCGTTACCACCGGCGTGGGCGGCCAACCCATCCCCGAAGAAGACGTAGTTCGAGGGTTCCTCGGCACCATCGACAAGATCGGCCACCTCCCGCAGGTAGATGGGGCGACCCTGGGCGATTCCGACGACGACAGTGCCCACCTCCTCGGCAGTCCGGAGGAATCCCCCGGTCTCGACGACCACGGACTGGTCGTTGGAGATGAGTTCGCCGCTGCGGAACTGGCGGTTGGCCTGCCGCAGCATGGGGATCAGTCCGCCTGGGCTGAGGCCGCGGGAGGCGAGACGGACGGGATCGAGGAGGACCCGGAGTTCCCGTCGGGGCCCACCGATCACGGTGGTCTCGGCGACCTGTGGGACCTGTTTCACGGCGTCATCCACCTGTGCGGCGAGCCTGCGCAGGGCGAGGTGGTCGTAGCGGTCGCTGTGGAAGGTGAGTGCGAGGATGGGAACGTCGTCGATCGACTTGGGCTTGATCAGGGGGAAGGCCACGCCATGGGGCACGCGGTTGAAGTTGGCCCGGAGTTTCTCAGTGACCTCGACCAGGCTGGCATCGGGATCGGAGCCGACCTTGAACCGGACAATGGTCAGGGCCTGGCCCTCATGGGATTGGGAGTAGAGGTACTCCACACCGGGGATCTCCCAGAGGAGCTTCTCCATGGGGCGCGTGGCGCGTTCCTCGACCTCCCGGACGGAGAACCCTGGCATGGCGACCAAGACATCGATCATGGGCACCTTGATCTGAGGCTCCTCCTCACGGGGGAGCATCAACACGGCGAAGGCCCCGAGCAGCACCGAGGCGACCACCACCAACGGGGTCAGCTTGGAATCGATGAACGCCTGGGCGATCCGGCCGGCGAGGCCATGGGCGCCTGGATGCTGGGTTGGGGACGGGGTCACGGTCGGACCTCCACCAGCTGCCCGTCCTGCAGGTCGGTTGGAAACGGTGTGACCACCTTCTCACCTGCGACCAGTCCGGACACGACCTCTACCATGCCATTGGGACGGCGTCCGGAACGGATCAGACGGAGGTGGGCCAGGCCGGCGTCGGCCACGAACACATATTCGAGTTGGCCCCGCTGTACGAGGGCCGTGGCGGGCACGTGGAGACCCGCTGCCTCGCCGGTCGGCACCGAGACCCGACCGAACTGTCCAGCCCTCAGCCCCGGAATGGAGGGCAGGTCGAGCTTCACGGAGTAAGTCCGGCTCAGGGCCTCCGCGACCGGCGCGATTTCCCCGACAACGCCCTCGGTGCGGCTTGGAAGAGAACCGATGCGGACCGGGAGCTTCATGCCCATCTGGACCCTGTCGATGAGGGCTTCCGGGAGATCCGCCTCGATCCGAAGACGACTGGGATCTTCGATCTCGACCAGTGGCCTCCCTGGAACCGCGAGGTCCCCGACATCGGCGAGTTTCCGGGTGATGACCCCAGCGAAGGGTGCCACGACCCGAGTATGCCCCAGCATCGTCTCGGCTTCTGTGACCGAGGCCATGGCGACGCGGTGGCGGGTCTCGATGGCATCCAGGTCGGCCGCGGTGGCTGCGCCGTCTCGAACCAGTTTGCGCAAGCGATCCAGATCGCGTCCGGTCTGTTCCCGAACCGCAAGGGTGGAGTCCAATCGGGCCTTCACCTCCCGGGCATCGAGCGACGCCAAGGTGTCTCCCGCCTGCACCGCCTGACCCGGCACGACCAGCAACGCCTCGATGCGCCCGGGGATCTTGGCCTCGACGGCGGAGCGGAGCGTCGCGCGGACCGTACCCACGACCTCCTCGAACGTGGCCAACCCATGGGTCTCGACTCCGACCACGGTGACGCTCTTGGAAGGCAGGCTCTGGGGCCTCGGAGGTGGGACCTGACGGTGACAACCGGCGACCACCGTCGCGACGAGGATCGGGGTGACGTATCCGGTCAGGGATCGCAGGACGGTTCCGGAGGGGGCGTAGAGGTTTCGGGCGGACATGGGAACGGAGAGTGTCGGTCGGAACTTCGTTCAGGAGACAGAACGTTTCAGCCACTCGAGGAGTCGCGTGGCTGGCATGGCCCCGGAGGTGCGGGTGACCTCCTGGCCGTTGCGGAAGACGACGAACGTTGGGATGGACTGAATCTGGAATCGGGCGGCGACCGAGGGGAGGGATTCGGTGTCGACCTTGGAGATGACCGCCTGACCGGCGGCCAGTTGCCCGAGTTGTTCGATCTCCGGAGCAACCGTGCGACACGGTCCGCACCAGAGGGCCCAGAAGTCGACGAACACCGGGAGCGGGGACCGGCCAACCAACGCGGTGAACTCGGCCTCGCCGGGAACCGCGAGCACCCCGGTGACCGGAGGGAGGTCGATCCGACACCGACCGCATCGGGTCCGGGCATCCAGCTGGTCATAGACCCGGCGATTGCCCTGTCCGCAGGACGGACAGGACACGATCAATCCCCGGGTGTCGGCTTTGAGCGAGGCCATGGCCGTTCAGGACCGGGTCTGGGGTCCGCTGCAGCAGGCATCCTGGGTCAGCTTCAGCTTCCGCAGGATCGTCTCGGCCGGGCAGAAGCCAGTGAAGGCGGACTGGATCAGGTTGACGCCGACGAAGGCCGTAAGGAACAGCCACAGGGGGCTAACAAAGTGCGCCAGGGCGAGGCTGGTGAGGACCATCATGCCGGCTAGGATTCGGATCGCATTCTCAGTGGTCATGGTCTTTCAGGTTTGGGTCCAGGGGTTGTGTCTTTTCGAGGAACGGGGCGGGCCCCGGTCAGCAAGGGATCGAGGATTCCCCGCTGGAGTCTTCCCTCTTTTCTCGAAGGCCTGTATTGACTATATGATCGTATGCGCATACAAATGTTCAAGACAAATTGCATGAATCCATCGAACGAGAAGGCGCGATTGCTGACGGATGAGGCTCTGGAGCTGATTGCGGCCCGTTTCCGGGCGTTGGGCGAACCGAGCCGGCTCAAGCTGATCCGGGAACTCCTGGGCGGGGAGCTGTCGGTGACGGAGCTGATGGAACGGACGGGGCTGGCGCAGGCCAACACCTCCCGGCATCTCCAGACCCTGACGGATGCGGGCATCCTCGGTCGGCGCAAGGAGGGGCTTCGGGTGATCTACTACGTTGGAGACCCAGGGATCCTGACCCTTTGTGAACACGTCTGCGGTTCCATCCAACGCCGCCATGCCTCCCAAGCGGCCGTCCTCGAACCCGTCTTGCGCAAGGCCCGCACCACAGAAGAATGAGGTGGATCACTGCGGCTGGATTGGCTGCCTACCGTAAAAAATCAAGGTGAGCGCCCACTTTCCTGATGTGGACTTTGGCCCTGAAACCTCGATTTCGATTCCGGGGCTGTGAGAGCCCAAGAAAACGGGGCTGATCCGGGCGGCTTCGTATGACACTCGTATGACAGTGCCCGGAAAAACTGCGAATTTGCTGAGGAAAAGAGTGGAGCGGGTGAAGGGAATCGAACCCTCGTTTTTGTAGGAACAGGCCAAATCATCGATAACAGGCGCAAAAACGCGCGATTTTGTCGGCCACTGGGTGCAGGCGTATGACACTGTATGACAATCGGCCGACGGATTTTTTCAGCGTCACCAAGGAGTTCCACGGCCATTCCAAAGTCCCTGTCGATGGGCTTCATGGTG
>SXGQ01398823.1_pt1 | contig 13247 bp, 16 predicted proteins | sample 3178371 | NCBI WGS metagenome assembly SXGQ01 (sample SAMN11356859, study PRJNA531348) | freshwater metagenome | isolation source: freshwater sample F1-20 | place: China: Fuxian Lake, Yuxi | collected 2017-12-25
CTTCGATGGTTCCGTCTTTTTTGACTAATACTTTTACGTAAATCGCTTGCCCGTCTGTAATGTCGTGATATATCGGATTGTCATCCTCATCCACAAGCTCGGTCGGGAAATGATAGATCAACGCCTGATCATCGGGGATTCTGCGCTCGACAACGTAGCCTTTGGAAAGTGCGATTTTATAAGTGAATCCGCTTTCGCCTTTTTCAGCTTTTAGAATCGGCATGAATGGCGCGGATGACCCTTTACTGCCTTTTCCGCTAGTTGAGTCCACGGGTGTCCTGTCGCTAATCCGCTTCACCGCCGTTATTAGCTGGTTGAATAGGCGTGCCGAAATCTCATCGCCAGCCCTGACCAATGGCGGCAGCTGTATTGGTAAATCTCCGTTTCTAATCATAAAGAAATTCGTTATAGCCTCCAACGTCTGATAGTGTCCACGTTAAGGTCGTGCGGTAAAGTTTGCCCTCTTGATCTTGGCTAACGCTCGTCAATCGCCAATTTCGCGTTCCAGATGAAGTTGGCGGACTGCCGCGCGGTGTTGAAATTTTGGAAAGATCATTCAAGTCTGCCGATTGTAGTTCTGCCGTTCCCTCGGTCGATTCTGTCCAAGTATATGCTGCCGCTTCGTAGGTTGTTTGACCTTGTGCAATCAGCTTGGCAAACTCCAAAGCATCAAGCTCGGTATCTTCAAATTGCAAAGTTGACGGAAGCCAGAATAATCCATTCACGTTTTTATTGCCAAGTGCGCCGCCGATATCTTCATATTCTGGGACATATTCAAGAGCGCCGTTCAGAAGTAAACCAAGCAATGTTTTCGATTGCTGACTCATCGCTTTCCACTTTTCATGCTCGGAAAAAGGACGGTCGCGCAATTCGCCTGACAACAAGTATTTAGGCAATGCGCCTGCACCCAGTCCTCCTTCTCCGCCTCCTTCAAATTGTGATGTATTACTCCCCGATGCGGTCACTTCCAGCGTAACCAAATCGCCTTCATCGGCTACGACTTTTGTATCGACGACCCGAAGGAAATTGAACAACGCTGGAATGTCTGGGTCAATGCCAGTGAGTAATTCACCATTGGCAAACTTCGCGATGATTGTCGCATTGTCGAATCCATCGCGTGTGACGATGACCGTATGTGTCCCCGTCCATCCGCCGTTTTCGCTCTGCTGAACGGAAAACCCTGGCTGTGGTCTAATGCTGCTTGAATTTAAGCCGATGATTGTTGCTGCCATTAGTTTGTGAATTTAGCGTTTTGAAATTGTCTAAGTTTTTCCAGCTTCTCGATTTGAGATTTGCCCGTGCGGTTAAGCTCTTGTAGTTGTTGCAGCATTTTTGGTGCTTCGCTTTTGTTTAGTTCTTCTGCAATGCGATATGCAAGATTGCCGCTTGATTCTGATGTGGTTAAATTTTCTCGGATCATGCCGCCAAACGCATTCTTTCCTCCACCCTTGCCGTTAATGCTAGGCGCACCACCTAACAACGGATCGTTTTCAACTGCTTGCGCGATATGCTCCAACATTGCGTTACCAATGCCTTCTAGCGAGCTAATGGTAACTGCTTTGAAACCAGCGACAACAGCCTCGCCAATCACGCCGCCAATCAAAGCAAAGCGTTCGTAGTCGCCAGCAATCGCATCTGAAATTGCACTGCCGACGATCTCGCCAGCTTCGGTGAATTTCGCTTGTAGTTGTGGCAAGAAATTGTTTGTCGCATCGAGAGCGTCACGCAATCCGTTGTTGAATCCAGTTCCGAATGCAACTTGCAACTGGTCGAAATTGTCTTTCATGTTGGAAAGCTTGCCCTCGGTCGTGCTGGCTAGTCTTTCCATGGCTCCGCTTGTTGCTTTGAAAACGTCTTGAAGTTTTGCCATTGCTTCGCCTTGACTCAAAATTGGTGCTTTGCCTTTTTTCTGAGCCGCTGCCAATGCTTCAAATTCTAGCTTTACCTTGCCTGTCATCAATCCAAGCTCTTGCAATCGCGCGATGCTTTCACCTGCGCTTGTGCCGCTTGTGATGGCGTTAAATACGCGACCAATGTGCAATCCTACCTCTTGGATCGGTTGCCCCGCAATGGCGGCAGCATCGCCAACCATGCGCAAGCCGTCACCAGTTGCAAGCATTGTTCCACCAAGCGTTTGCAATAGCTTACTGGTTGCTGCTAGCTCAGAAATCTCAAATGGAGTGGATGCCGCAAACTTTGTGATTTCTGCAATTCGATTTCCTGCATTTTCCGCACTGCCAAGTAGCGTTTCAAACTGCATCGTCAAAGACTCAATCGCGCTTGCTTTTTGGCTCGATGAAATGGCAAATGCGCCAAGTGCTGCCGCTCCAGCCGCGCCCATTCCAGCAAGTGCTGTGGTAACACTACCAGCAACGCTCCCGATGCTTCCAAGCGATGTTTTTACATTCTTGAGCGTTTTGTCCAAGTGCGATGCGTTGCCTTTAATGTCTACGGTGAATGCCATAATATACCTTCCATTTCTGAATCTATGTCAATTTGCGATTGCTGGTTGATTTCTGCCAGCCTGTCAGCAAGTGACTTTGTGATTTTTTCAGTTGTGATATTCTTGCGGAAAACCCGTGCGCCTTTTCGGAAAAGGATTGCATGAATGATCCGCGCTTCTTCGTCCATTGGTAGTTCCCTGATTTCATTCCTCGACCATCCATATTCGCTTGCAATCAAATCGACCACATAGTCATCGTCATCGGGTGGATCAGCTCTTACGATTCCCGCTTTCCCGTTTGCTCAACTTCGACCTGTGCCGCCTCCCATCGGTTAATGACCCCTTGCACGTATTCACCAACGATCGTTTCATCGTCCTCGGTGTAGCTCATGCCGACCTTTGCCATGGCGTCGAAAAAAGCATCGTCGTTGTTGTATGCTTTGAGCGTTTCCTTTTCATCAAGTGATGCAAGCGCGGCGTAACCGAAAATTGCCAAGAATGAAATTTCCTTTCCTCTTGATTTCTCGGATGGAAAGAATTCACGGATGCGGTTCCAAGCAAACTTGGTGAGCGGTCGCAACTGCTGATCTTTTACGATTGGTGTATTGTTCATTTTCTGTAAAGTAGTTTTTCGATTTGAGATTGTGCTTTGGCGTCATCGTCGCGCCCTACATAAGCCGTTCTGCGCCCGTGCTGAACCGCTGTGTGCGTTGGTGTCTTAATGTCGGTTAGTAGTTGCCTCCAGTTGAGCAACGCCGTCTTGATGTAACTTAAATCCTCGCTAGGCAACTTCTCATGGATTAGCTTATCCTCCCAAAGTGCCATGTCAGCATCTGCCGTGCGGTTAAAGTGCCAGAAGTAAGACCCAGCGTGTAACGTGTAACCGAAGCACGGATGACCAAGCGCGATCATGGTCGCCGCTTGTGGCGTGGAGGCGGTGCAAATGGTATCGGAAAACATGCAGCGATCGACATAAACATCCATGCCTTTTGCTTGCTGAGCAAGTGCTTTCATCGCCTCAAATGCTCGTTTGATTTTTGCGACTGTGTGCGTTGGGTTAGCTTGTAACCAAGCATCGTTATACCATGCGTCAATGACCATGCTCGCAGTGTTGCCAGTTGGCGATGCACCTGCGAAGTGCCAGGTGATTCGCGGAGCTTTCAATCCGTCACCGACAAAGTTTTTCATCGGTGCGGATTTGAGAAGCGGCACGTCAATCGCGATGATCGTTGCTGCGATCTGCGGATTTGTTGTCTGCATTGTTAAGTGAGACAACGACTCTCCTTTTTTTCCAAGGAAGTTATTCATTTTCTAGTTTTGGAATTTATTAGGCTGAAACGATTGTCGGGCTATACTTGGCAGTTAGCTCGATGCGTTGGTAATCCTCGGAGCTATTGTTGCGGGTGATCGTTTGGATGATCGTCATCCCCGCGCTGATGCTGCCGATAAGGTGATCGGTCGGCACTGTTGCAAGAGAAATGGAACTGGCAAGCGTTCCAGAAAACGCACTTGATGCTGGCAAAAATCCGCTGAGCTGAATCTCTACGCGCTCATTGTAATGCGCTTCACCTGTATCGTCACCGCTGATGTTCTTAACCATTTTCACATCGTCGGAATATGCCCACGAAGTCGAATCAAGTAAGAATCCAGTTTGCGCATTTGCGATTCCAAATACGCCATTAGTCGCGCCGAGTAAAGTTGCCATGATACTTTTTGGATTGTGTCAAATTATCTGAAAAATCACCTCGCAATCAAATCGGCATTGCAAGGTGTTATCCTCCCACTCTGGGATTCCGCCGTTATGTGCGAAATAGTCAACGCAGAGATTGTTGATGCCAGCATTGATCTGATCTTTGAAGTTATCGCTGAGCAATGCTTCTATATCATTTGTCACCCCGTTGATCTGATCGACCGATAAGGAATCGCCGCTATGCGCTCGCAATGTGATCTCCACCTGAGACGTAAATGCTTTCGTCATCGCCTTTGTCATGCGCTCGCATGATTGCATTTTGACGCTAATGTTAGGCAATTCGACAAATCCAAATTGCTCTGCATCGTAGCTTTCAATCTCTGTAATTTCAGCATTGAGAATGTCAACGATTCGTTCTTTGAGTAATTGTGTTTTCATGATAGTTCTTTAATCCTTTTACGTAAAACCGTTACGCTTCTTTTGTAGCCATCGGCAAGGGATGATGCGACATAGCCCTTGTTTGTGTTGTTTACGCTGTATGCGTAATCGACCTTGTTTGTCAGTGCAACGCTCGATGACAATCCTTGTTGGCGATTGAATTTCGCCGTGCCGTTTGGCTCCTTAACGTGCCGACGAATCCACTTGCTAATTCCTTTGATTTTGCGCTGTTTGTTTTTTGAAGTCAGCAACAATGGCGAGCTGATATTTTCACCTGCCGCAATCCATCCAGCTTTTGCTTTTCCCGCTTTGGCTTGTTGCTGCTTGATGTAATAATTTACTTTACTAGAAATAAACCATTCTCGCTTTGGATTTATCTGTTTTGGCGCGTCAACATCTACTTGCCCACTTTTATTTCTTAGCTTGGCGTGGACATCTTGGATCTCCCCTTCTATTCCGTTGCTGACTGCGTATTTTGCAGCTTTGTGAACTTGCTTTGCAATGGATTGCATAAACCTATCTCCCGTTCCCTGATTCAACCCCCATGGCTGAACCTTCCTTGCCAACTCCTTTGCGCATGATTGAGCCAAGATGACAACGGTATCGCCAACTGCAACGCCAGCACGCTTGGCAAACTCGTTCATTTCCGCATCTAGCTTTCTACGCTGGGCGGGACTGATGGTGATCTTGATCATCGAGTTTCGTTCGGGTCGCCGAGTGTAAAGGTGATTCCAATCGTGCCAACGTCAACGCCTGTGATTCGATAGACTACGCTGTTGATCGAAGCCCGTTTATTGAGCAATGCCATCGGGTTTGTAATATCGGCAGGTTGTGCAACGACCGTTCCGCGGATTTGTGGCTCTAATCCGCCATATTCTCCATCAACTGTTTTTGCCAATATGTTGACAACAACTGGAAAGGTTTGACTGTTGCATGTCATGTTTTCCGTCCCCATCGTTGAATCACTCTCGTCATTGTGAGAAAGCATGAAGTCGTCTAATTCGCTCATATACTAGCGCATGAAGTCAAAAGAAAACGCATCCACCGTTTCCAGTGAATGCGTTGAAATGTGAATCATAGTCAAAAAATGACCAATCACGAAAGCTTTTTATCGTTACGATGATTTGCCCAAAGCGGTAATCGTAACATTAGTTCCTGCTGATGCAGCTGTGATGACTAAATCAGAGGTCAACATGCTGCCAGTGATGCCGCTAGTATTCCAGATTTTGCAAGGCAGGGGGAAAACCTGCGTGCCGTTCGATGCCGATGCGCTGCCGCTTGTAACGTTGATTTCTAGCGCGTAAATCCGCGCCATAGACGGCAGTGTCAAGCCTTCAAAGTCTTTTCCGTCTCCGTCTAAGACTTGCACGCCACTGCTGGCAACTCCAGCAGTTGTGTCTGTGCTTGTTGATGCCGCTGTGATACCTAAACCGCCAGGTATCGCTATGTTAAGCGTTCCGTCATTGGCTAGGTAATTGCCGTTTGCATCTGCTTTTACTGTCAATAAAATAATGGCTCCTGAGCTTGCCACCGAGTATTTAGCGGCGATGGCGGTATTTGCGTTTAGTCCCGCAGCAAGTGCGCTTGCTACTAGTGTGGCGGTGTTAGCTGCTGTCGTTAAGGGGATTGTCACAGCTAGCGGCGATCCTGTTAATGTGGATCCCGTTACGGTAACAATGCAGTTACCGTTTGATGTTGCTCCAGCCGCAGCAACTACTGTGGCAGTTTCAACTTGTGCAACTCCTGCAACAAATGCCGCGCTTCCAGTGCAAACGCCTGTTTGAACGTCAAGCGTTGCCGTGGTGCTTGCTGTGGTAAGCCTTGCACTAATTGCATAGCCAATATCGGCAGTTGTGAACAATTCTTGCGTGGCAGTTACTCCAACCGTGAGGCTTCCTCTAGTCAGTGTTGAAGCTGGGGTTGCTGTAAAGCTTGTGCCGTTATATGTTTGAGCGGATGCGATAGCCATAAAGTGTTCTTTTGTGAGTTGCGGTTTGTTATTTAATAATCAAGAAAAACCACCCCGCCATTTCTGACGGGATGGATGCTATGAATACTACCAGTGAAAAGATTAGTCAGCAAGCAAGCAGATGTGCTCTGGCTTAAGAACTTTAGCGCCCCAAAGAACACCGATTTCGTAGTGAACCATGCGGTAGCCAGGGTAAACAGCAAGCTCGAAGCTCAGTCCGCTGCGTGGGTCAGTAACAACTTCGCGCATCAAGGCGAGGTCATTGCCGCCAAGTGGAACTTCTGGCAAGCGAGTTGCGAGGATGATTGCGTTGCGGCTGAATGCTGCGTTAGCATCTTGAGCGGAAAGAACGGTCACAGCATCGTTGTTGGCGATTGCTTTGATAAGTCCTGGAGCTGCGATTGTGATGTCACCGTCTCCGTCACCTGCGAATCCGCTGGTTACGGTGTAAGTGTTGCCGCCGATGGTTACAAGCGATCCAGTTGGGATGCTGCCAGTGCCTGTGTCAACGTGGATTGTGGTGCTGCCTACGGGATAACCAGCTACAAGGTCAACAAGGTAGTTTGCACCTGTGGCAGTGGCAGTCAATCCGATTTGAGCAGACTCACGAACACCGAAGCCCATAAGGTTGCCAAGAACGCCTTGACGAAGCAAGCCGTTTTCTCCAGCGTCACCAACATTGGTGAGTTGAGTTAATCCGCGCATTGCAGCGGAAGCCGTGGTGTTAAGAACCATGTGACGGTCGCTAAGTGGTGCGCCGCGATCATCCAAGAACTTCTTGGCAAAAGCTGCATCTTTCAGCGTGGTGTTGAAAAGCGTGCTGTTGCTTGGAGTGATTGCACCCGATGCGCCAAGTGCGGCAGCGTCAGCGAGGTCGTTTTCGATCTCATTTACGGCAGCGCGAATGGCTTGGGCGATTTGATCCTGAGCAACTGACAAAGTGCCAGCACCTTGGTTGACGGCGTATTGCTCCTCAGCACTCCAAGAGAATGGGAAAGCGCGAGCTTTGGTGATTGTGATGTTTTCGTTGCCAACGGTTTGATCTGCGATTGCAGGAAAAGCCATTGCAGCGGTAATGTCCTTGCCTGCTGTGTTGGCAGCAGTTTTGAACGAACGAAGATTTTGACCAACGGCAACGCGATCAGCCGAAGCGTCACGGGTTACGGATGGGATGAATCCGACAAGCTCACGGGAAACCACATCTAGTGCGGTATAAGCGTCAGCTACTAAGTTAGTAAGGGTGTTAGACATGTGTTATGTTAGTTGGTGATTTTGCCGCCAGTTTTGACGAAGTTCATGCGCTCGGCAGGCGTGAGTGCGTTGAACTCTTGGAGAGTTTTGTTTTTTGAATTTATAGAACCGTCATCCACGTTTTCCAATGGAGGAACGCCAGCGGATGCGAGGATTTCAGCGGCTTTGGATGCTGCCGATGCTTTGACTGCTTCGATCTCAGAAGCGAGTGCATCACGCTCGGTTTGTGCTTTGATCAAAGCCTCGCTTGCGGCATCATGCTCAGCGGTCAAAGTTGAATAGCTGTTTTTGGCTTCGGTCAACTCGCTGATTGCGTTTGCAAGGTCGTTTTGAGCCTCTACCAGTTGCGCCGAAATTTCGGTGATCTGATTTTCAGCATCAGCAAGCGATGTTTCTAATCCGCTCACTTTTTCCACAAGTGCGGCGTCTGGTTTGAATTTGTCAAGAATGCTCATCGTTTTTGTTTTCGTGTCAAAAATTTCATCTGCGAATCCCATTTCGATTGCGTCTTTTGCCTTAATCCAAGTTTCAGCGAGCATCATTTTTCTGATGTCGTCTTTATCTTTACCCGTTCGCTCTGCGTAAATTGCCGCAATATCGTCGCTGATTTCGTCCAGCATGTCGGCAGTCTTGCGGAGTTGCTCAGCGTTTCCGTGCTGACCCGCGCTTGCATCGTGAATCATAATTCTGCCATTGCTTGCGATCTGAATGCGGTCTGCTGCCATGGCAATTACAGAAGCCATAGATGCTGCCATTGTGTTGATTTTTGCCGTTACCTTCACGCCTCGCGCCGATAGTTCGCGCATGGAGTTGTAAATGCGGTAGCCGTCAAATACGCTCCCGCCTGCGCTGTGGATCTCGATTTCGAGAGTATCGACCGCGCCATCTGCTGATGCTGTGACTTCACCGAAGGAATAGCACGCATCGACTGCTGCCATTCCATAAACCTTGTCAATCTGCTCAATTACCTCGTCCACGCTTAATTTGTGGACGCTATCGTTCAGTTTGACCTTCGCTGCTTTGTTTTCAATCTCGATCATATTGTTTGCTTCTAGTTGTTTTTGTTTTGAGTTTGCCCACGATTGACCAGCATCGCCGCCCCACAATGCCCATGCGATTCTTCCTGCCGATGGGTAGCCTTGCTCGCCTTGTCGGAATCCTTCAGCCTTTTTATCAACTTCATGCCGTGCAAAGTAGGAAACCATGCGCCCGATCGTGTCGGGAGATAGAGTTGCTCGGTTGCTGATATCGCGAGCGCGTGCAACTCCGATCTCAGTGCCGCCGCGGCCGTATTCACGCCGCCATTCAAGACCGCGCTTGGCTTCGGCTGCCATCTCCTCAGTTGGTTGCAGGTTGATTGCCATCTGGTTGCGCTGTTTCGTTAGGTGTTAGCATCGCCATTTCGCGATCTTCAATTTGCAATCCGTCTGGCAACGCGCTGTTTGCGTTTGCGACTTTGACCTTCTGCATGACCAAGTAGTTGATCCGCTCGTCGATGTGATCTTCGGGAGTTTTGCCAAGGTAGCCGAGAACGTCATTCGGGTTCAAAAATCCAGCTTTCCACATCTCGATCAATTCCTTGCTGACTCGCCCATCGTCAATGGTAATCTTTTTCGGGTAGCTGAATTTCCAGCGATACCATTGATCATTTGCTGGCAAATCACCGCGCTTGATGAACTTCGCAACTGCATAGCCGACCATGCGCTTGGCTGCGTATTCCAGCAAATCCTGTCGATCTTCAACTGCACGTTGCGCGCGTCCGAGGTCAGCCCGTTCTGCTGTGCCTTGTCCCGTGGCGTGCCAAATCATCGAGTATGGCCAGTTCATGCCAGCAAGTGTCTTGCGGTAGATTCGATTCTGGAACGACTCCCACATGTCACCTGGGCGATCATTCTTGATCGTTTCCAGCTTGCCGCCTGATTTGGCAGCAAAGTATCGGATTTGCCCTCCTTGGTATGACTCCTGAATGATGCCCTTTTCGCCGCAAGATGATGGCGAGCCATTCAGCACGTTCATCGGATCATCGGGATCGGGTAATCCTGTGTCGTTGTATTCGATCAGCCCGATACTGGAAAGCATTAGCTGCGCATGGCGTTCCCAATCATGAGATTGCAAAGCATCGCGAAGGTCGTTCAGCGCGTGCGTAGCGGCAGGCAATCCGCGCCCTTGTTCTTGAAAGCTCGGATCGTAAAGGTGGATGCAATCGCGAGCCGATAGGTATTGAATCAGCTTCTGATCTTCGTCCACATAGCAGAAGGCAACGGGGGCGCCTTTGCTGTAAATCACGCCGTCTGTCAGCGTCAATCCTCGGTAAGCTCCAGTTGTCAACTTGCCATCTCGGAAGTCTTGCGGGGTCGAAATTCTGTGACTCGGAATGTGCTGAATCCGCGGGTAGTCGTCATCGGTTTTTGTAAGCAAGATAAATGCTTCACCGTCTCGATCAATCGCGCAGGAAATTTGATACAAGCTAGTCTTGAAATCGTGCATCCCGCCTTTGACATCGCAAACGCCATACCATTCGTCGTTGATCTTTTCTTCCGCGAGCTTTTGCCATTCGGTGTCCTTGGCTTGCGATTGCGCTTGCCATGATCTACCGACCGAATACATCGCTTTTTGCTGGATGGCTCCAATTAAAACGCCTTCATTGGTGTAAAGTCTGCGCGATGCTGAAACAAGCGTTTTACGATCCCACGAAGGAATCAAAGTGCCGATGTCGCGCATTTGCACGGGTTCCCATGGCCGCGCCGTTGTGTTGCGTTGCGCTCCTTTTGCGAATTTATATGGCTCTCCGAATTGATTGACGATCATAGTTGAAATCCTCCGATGGCTTTAGGTGATGGGCGAATGCCGCGCTTAATAAAAGCAATTGCGGTATTTATAACCGTGATCCTTGTTGTCTCTGGTAAAGAAACCAGCACAGAATAAGAAATGCCGTTTTTCTGACTGTTTGTCAGAGTATTCCCGCCGCCTTTTGACAACATGCCAGTAAGTGCAGCGGTTCGCGCTGCGATAAGTGATTGCAAGATGCTGGGGTCGTCTTGTGCGGCGTCATAATACGCTTTGATAAGACTAGCGGCGGAAGTGTCCATGCTTCTTGCCGTGTGTCAAAATTCACGCCTCGATCTCTGTTTCTGGGCTGCCAATCAATCCGAGAATTGATGCTAAAACAACTTGCATAGCTTCGCAGTCAACGGCGTGGTTGTCATTGTGCCTCTTTTTCCATAACGCTGTTTTGCCTTCTCCGCGCCTGACCTCCGCGTCGATCTGCCGCAGGTATTCGCTTCCAGCATCATCGGGGATCTCCCATTTCACGCCTTGCCCAGTTCTGAGCTGGTGCAAAGTGTCTTTGATTGCCAAGTTGGAGAAGAAACAAACCATGGTCTTTGCGCCGTTCGATCCTTGGACGGTTTGAAAACGACTGTATGATTTCTGAATCATCTTTCCCGATTGCGTTCGGTGCGGGTAGTTGTCCCGCTGGTCGCCGCGCAATGCCAGCCATCCGTATTGTGCGCATCGTTTATAAACCTCATCTTTTTGATATCCGCAGTCGATGACGGTTTTTCGACTTTCGACTTTGTATTGCTCTTGTATCTGTTTGACCCGATCCCATGTGTCGATCTTGCCATACCAAAGCATCCGAGAATCTCCGTTGGCAGTCCATGACCTGACACATGCCCAGAAGTGATCTTGTTGGCGGTCGATTGTCATGAACCTGACATGCTCATCTTCCCACGGCTCGCCATCTGCAAAATCATTCACAGCATAGCCGCCGCCCGTTAATTCTGGTCGCTCATCCTCTTTTTGATCGTTCCAGAAATCCGCCAATCTTTTCTGAATGAATGATTTTAGTAGCTCCAGATTGCCTCGTTTAACTTCGCGCATGGCAATGATTCGCTCATAAACCAAGCGAGATAATGGAATAGTCCAGTTTTCCAACATGCAGAAGCGATACCCATGAGATCCATCCATGCCGCTTGTTGTTTGCTTGTAATATGCTCCAGTTGATAGTGACCGCCTCAAAACTGGGTCTTCGGTTATGATGAAATCGCATTCTTCATTCTCGCAAACCATATGCGCCGTTTTGCTCGCTGCGATTGCGTCATCGAGTTCATCAAAACGAACGTTTGACCATGAGAAAGTTTGCTCATGCTCGCAATTCGGGCATTTGAAAAACCGTTCGCGTTGATTGGTCTGCGTCCACTTGCCATGCCAGTCGTCGCCAATCACGCCGCCTTGTGAAACTAGGATAAATTGCCGATTCCATCTATCGTGCAATCGCGCCTCCGCTTGCCTGACAATGCCAGCTTTCCATTCATGGATCTCATCGCCAATGACTCTACGCATGGATCGCGCCTGAGTTCCTGACATGTTCGCCCCCGTGCTGAATAGCGTCATGTGGGAAAAAATCACAGCATCCTTCCGCGCTTTGTGCCGATGCTTTCCGCTTGGAATTAGGTATTTTGTTTCCGCCGTTTCTCTGAATGTGTGCATCAATCGCGTTTCAAACCATTCGGAAATTGTTTCGTTTGTTTGACCAATGACCAGAGTAGGGCCAGGGTCTTCCGCTACGATGTAAGCCAATGCCGCCTCCATCATCGTTGTTTTCCCTGAGCCAGTTGGAGCAAGCAAAATCATCTCGGTGCATTCTGGATCTGCCAAGCGATCAAGCGGTTCGTTCATCCATGGCGTTGCCGTTTTATCGTAGAGCGGTGATTTGCCTTCGTAGATTGCCACCCGATCATGCGCGTAGTCGCTGGGAAGTAATCGCTGGGGTGGTCGGCACGCTTCGCGAAATGCGTCTAGCCCTTGGTCAATCTTTTCCGTGAGTGTCACCATAATTCTGATTTCTTGTCGCTGAGTCGTTCAAGCATTTTGTCCATGTAGTCGCGGATGACTTTTTGCATTTGGTGCTGATTGAGTCCAAAGAGCATCGGTGGTAGATCGACCTGCGACTTGTTGACGGCTGCTTTCAATGCCGCGCCAAGTTTGACATTCGCCTGTCGGTATTCGTCGATGCTGATGAATTTCGATTGCAGAATCTCCAACTTTTCAGCATCTGCTAATCCTTTGATCTGCGTTGCTAGTCTCCGCGCCGTTCTCTCATCCTGAGTTCTGAGCAACTCGCCTTTAAGCTGCGCCATGTCGGGTGTCTCATCGAGCGCGTTGTCTGCTGGCATCCATTCCTGCTTCAGCCCTTTCGGAAGTCTGCCGAGCTTTGAGATATGATCTCTCACTTCTGCGTCATTCGTCAAATCGACCCCGTCATCCTCCCAATGAGCCAGCGTTGAGACTGACACTCCAATTTGTTGACCCCTACCACGCAAAAAAGCCATGCGCTCGGTGTCTGGTCGTCCTTTTTTGGTCGGTATTTTCTTGGCACTCATTCAATTGTCAGGTCGTTTCCCGCAAGTGCTGGAAAAAATGCACATAAAGACAAGATGCGATGAAGCCAACAC
>SXGQ01338599.1_pt1 | contig 13245 bp, 8 predicted proteins | sample 3178371 | NCBI WGS metagenome assembly SXGQ01 (sample SAMN11356859, study PRJNA531348) | freshwater metagenome | isolation source: freshwater sample F1-20 | place: China: Fuxian Lake, Yuxi | collected 2017-12-25
ACAAGTCACGGACTCATGACCGACCGCGAAGCGCGCAAGCGCAACGTTGGTGGCGAAGTCATGTGTTTCGTGTGGTAATTCGAGAGTTGAACGGAGAAACAAAATGTCACGCATAGGAAAATCAGCACTCGCAGTGCCGACGGGGGTCGAAGTTACGATCTCTGGCGCAGCGGTGACGATCAAGGGGCCGAAGGGTACCTTGAAGCGCGAACTTCCAGCCGGTGTTTCAGCTCGTCGTGAAGAAAACAATTTGTTCGTTGAACGAGCAAATGACGAGCGCGATGCTCGGTCACGTCACGGTTTGGCCCGCACACTTTTGTCGAACATGATCATCGGTGTAACTGATGGTTACAGCAAGGCCCTTGACATTCAAGGTGTTGGTTACCGCGCAGAAGCACAAGGCCCGAACAAATTGAAGTTGGCTTTGGGCTTTTCTCACCCGATCGTCTACACGGCGCCAGAAGGTGTCACATTCGAGGTGACTGCACAAACTCAGATCGTTATCAAAGGCAACGACAAAGAAACTGTTGGACAAGTTGCCGCAAACATTCGCAATATGCGCAAGCCTGAGCCTTATAAGGGCAAGGGCGTTCGATATTTGAACGAGCGTGTACGTCGCAAGGCCGGCAAGAAGCGTCGATGGGCATGATGTGGCTGCAATTGACGCGGCGATTACCAAAGCCAAGGGGTCGAACAAGCCCACACTGATCTGCTGCAAGACCGTCATCGGTAAAGGCGCGCCCAACATGCAGGGGTCCGACAAGGTGCACGGCGCGGCGCTCGGCGATGCCGAGATTGCAGCCACGCGTGCGGCCATCGGATGGACCTCTCCGCCATTTGAGATCCCGGCGGATGTGTACGCTGCATGGGATGCCAAAACCAAGGGTAATGAGCTGCAGTCAGCATGGAGCACCACATTCTCTGCCTACCGCGCGCAGTTCCCGGCCGATGCGGCAGAGTTCGAGCGTCGCATGAAAGGCGAGCTGCCCGCTGCGTTCGAACAAGCGGTAGCAAGCATGATTGCTGCCTGCGTTGAAAAGAAAGAAACCATAGCAACGCGAAAGGCAAGCCAGAACGCGATTCAGGCTTTGTCCGCGGCGCTGCCGGAATTTTTGGGCGGTTCAGCTGACCTCACGGGCTCGAACCTGACCAATTGGAAAGAGTGCGTCGCAGTACGCGCCGGGCAACCCGGCAACCATATCAATTACGGTGTCCGTGAGTTCGGCATGAGCGCCATCATGAATGGCGTTGCACTGCACGGTGGCTTCATTCCGTTTGGTGCCACCTTCCTCACCTTTTCTGATTACAGCCGCAATGCCTTACGCATGGCGGCGTTGATGAAGCAGCGTAGCTTGTTCGTGTTTACGCATGATTCGATCGGTCTCGGCGAGGATGGTCCGACCCATCAATCGGTGGAGCACGTCTCCAGCTTGCGTTTGATTCCGCAGCTGGATAATTGGCGTCCCTGCGATACGGTCGAATCAGCAGTAGCGTGGTCTGAGGCTATCAAGCGGCATGATGGACCGAGTACCTTGATTTTCTCGCGCCAGAATTTGCCGTTTGTTGAGCGTGATGCGGTGCAGGTTGCCGCAATTTCGCGCGGTGCCTATGTGCTGCGTGATGCGCCGAATGCCAAGGCCTTGATTATCGCCACGGGTTCGGAGATCGAGCTTGCACTGAAGGCAGCCGAACAACTGGCTGCTGATGGCGTTGCAGTGCGCGTCGTGTCCATGCCCTGTGCCGATGTATTCGCGCGTCAGGACGCCGCTTACCAGGCCAGTGTGCTGCCCAAAGGCATGCCGCGCGTGGCGGTCGAGGCCGGGGTCACAGACTTCTGGTTCAAGTATGTCGGCCTCGAAGGCAAGGTGATTGGTATCGATACCTTCGGTGAGTCAGCGCCTGCGGGCGCACTATTTAAACATTTTGGCTTCACCACCGATCGCGTGGTGGCCGCGGTGAGATCGGTACTACACTGATCTGACCAGATACGGTTAACAACTATCGTACTCAGGAGAACTTCATGACCATCAAGGTTGCGATTAATGGTTACGGCCGCATCGGCCGCAATATATTACGTGCTCACTATGAAGGTGGTAAGCAGAGCGACATACAGATCGTTGCGATCAATGATCTTGGCAAGCCAGAATCTAATGCACACCTGACGCGCTATGACACCGCGCACGGCAAGTTTCCCCGCACGGTGACGGTTGAAGGCGATTACATGATCGTCAATGGTGACAAGATCCGTGTGTTTGCTCAACGCGATCCCGCGCAAATCCCCTGGGGTGAGCTAGGTGTTGATGTGGTGCTGGAGTGCACGGGTTACTTCACTTCCAAAGAAAAAGCCTCCGCGCACCTGAAAGGTGGCGCCAAGAAAGTGATTATTTCGGCGCCCGGCGGCAAGGATGTGGATGCGACCGTGGTCTACGGTGTTAATCAGTCCGTACTGAAGTCATCACACACAGTGATCTCGAACGCCTCTTGCACCACCAACTGCCTGGCACCATTGGTCAAGCCGTTGAATGACAAAATCGGTTTGCTGAACGGTTTAATGACGACGGTGCATGCCTACACCAATGACCAAGTGCTGACCGATGTCATGCATGAAGATCTGCGCCGTGCTCGGTCAGCCACCATGTCGATGATCCCTACCAAAACCGGTGCTGCGGTTGCGGTTGGGCTGGTGTTGCCCGAGCTGGATGGCAAGCTTGACGGCTATGCGATTCGTGTTCCGACTATCAATGTCTCAGTCGTTGATCTGTCTTTTATTGCGGCGCGTGATACCACGGTCGACGAAGTGAATGCGATCATGAAAGAAGCTGCTGACGGCTCATTGCATGGAGTATTGACGTACAACACCGAGCAGCTGGTATCGATTGATTACAACCACAATCCTGCATCGTCTAATTTTGATGCCACCCTGACTAAAGTCTCGGGACGACTCGTCAAAGTCTCTTCGTGGTATGACAACGAGTGGGGCTTCAGTAATCGCATGCTGGACACGACAGTCGCATTGATGACTGCGAAGTAAAAGGGGCTGCTGCCCCACTCGTTGCGGCGGAGGCTAACTTAGCGAAGCTAAGTTAAGGCCCTTAGGGCCGGCCGAAGCCAAAATGAATTTATAGCTTCAGTAATCGCATGCTGGACACGACAGTCGCATTGATGACTGCGAAGTAAAAGGGGCTGCTGCCCCACTCGTTGTGACAAAAAAAGGACCGCTTCGCGGTCCTTTTTTGTTGTGTGGGTATCTTACTTCTGCGAAGTCCTGATGAAGATCGCATCCCCGATCTTGTTGAAAGCCGATTCATACACCTTTGGATCAAGAATCGGTTTTTCTCGATTCGCTTGCTGCCCGTACTCTCGCAGCATCTTGTCGCGCTGAACAAAATTCAAACGCACCCGCGTAGTTTTGCCGCCTATCTCTTCTACAAATGCAGTCACGGCAGTTTTGCCTTCTGAGCGCATATTGCTGATGTTTTCAAGGAAGGCTTTCATGCCATCAGCGCCTTTGATAGGTGATTCTGCTGAGATGAATCCGGTTTCAAGGCTGGCAGAATTAACCACATAGCCAAGATCCTGAAACACTGACATGGTGGAATTAAATGCTGTTTTTTTATCAGCCTCGAATTGCTTGGACTGAAAGGCTTGTATCTCCAGTGATGTCTTTTGCGGTGCACCGCCATCAGTGGCGCAAGCAGTTAGGAACAGCGGTAGCGCCAATAGCAAAGCCTGCCTAATTCTCATATTCAGATCTCCTTAGAATGATGATGAGCGAGAAGAGAAATCCACTACGGTTTTTACGCCGTTGATTTCCTTAAACTTGATAATCAGCGTGATGGTGCGGCTAGATTGCTCGAACCCTGAACTGCTGCTGCCGCCGCCGAGCAGGATGATGGTGGCGCTGAAGCTGCTCGAACTTGAGTTGGCAACCGTTGCATGTTTTTGATACGTCCAGACTTCTTCGCCATCTGCGCTTTGCGTCACCAGATTGGGTGAGCCGAAGGCTTCAATCACTTGCTGCTGTGTGGTGCTATTTTTCTTGAGCGTTAAGCTGACTTGTCCTGCGGTGAGGTTGTTTTTTTCAGTGGTTTGGGTGGTGGGCTGGCTCGCGCAGGCGGTGAGCAGGCTGAGACAAACAGTGAGCGTGGTGAATGGAATTCTCATGGCCGTATAAGAAAAATCCGGCCCAGTGCTGTTTCATCAGCAAGGCCGAAAAGTTATCGAAAAGACCATGGAATTGTGTGGAAAGATTGCCTGTGTGGCAATCTTGATGTGGTAAGCCCACAACGGATAGTGCTTCTTGGTCGGTATGCGAGCCTAGGCGGAAAAGATTTTTTCCCAGAGCGCAATCACTGCGTCCTGCAGGCTTGCCACACCCTCGGGCGCCACCCGCGCCCTGTCTTCGCCGCGCAATCGGATTTTGTGCTGCAGTCGCCGAAATTCACGGTAAGCATTGGCGACTTGCTCTCCAAGCGGCTGGTCGATCAGTCCAATTTGTCCAGCGAGTTTGAGTAACGCGATGTTGCCGATGTCAGCGGTCAATTCGGTATGCGCATGTGCGTGTAACAGCACCAGATACTGAACGATGAACTCAATGTCAATCATGCCTCCTGCATCATGCTTGAGATCGAAATCGGTAGACCGGTTCGGATGAGCGTCATGCATGCGCTGACGCATCGCCAGTACTTCCTTACGCAGCGCTGCCGCATCGCGTGATTGCCGAAGCAGTTCAACCCGTAAAGTCTCGAAGCGCTCACCAATCCTGCTATCACCTGCACAGTACCGTGCGCGAGTCAGCGCCTGATGCTCCCAAACCCACGCAGATTGGCGCTGGTATTTTTCAAATGCGCTGAACGAAGATACCAACAGCCCGCTTGCGCCATCGGGCCTGAGTGCTACATCAATATCAAACAGCACCCCAGCCGCAGTATGACTAGTCATCCAGGTGATAAAACGCTGGGCTAATTTGGCGTACAGCGGCGGTGCGTCTTGATCGTCGTCGTCGTATAAAAAAATCAGGTCCAGATCAGACGCATAGCCCAACTCCTTGCCGCCGAGCTTTCCGTAGGCAATGACAGCAAATGATGGCCACTCGCGATGCCGAGTAGGCAGTGTTTGCCAGACGGCTTCTATGGTGACTGCGACCAGTACATCTGCTAATGCTGATAAGTGGTCCGCCAGGCGTTCAACGGTTAACAAGCCACCGATGTCTTGCGCCAATAAACGAAATTGCTGGGCGTGATGCAGCTCTCGCAGCAGATCCATTTGCCGCTCCGTGTCGCCGGCAAATGCCAGTAGCCGTTGACGGCACTCTGTAGCGAAACTGATCCAATCCGGCTCGGTTTCTAGCGCCGCAGCATCAAGCAGTTCATCCATCAAAACCGGGTGCTGGTTCAGGTACTGCGCCGCCCAGCCGCTGGCAGCGATCATCCGCACCACGCGCGCTAGTGCTTGTGGAAATTCAGTGAGCAGCTCCAGATAAGCGGAGCGGCGCGCGATTGCCTCAAACAGATCAAGCAGCCGATTCAAGGTAATGGATGTGCTACCTGCTTGCTCGACCACCATTGGTAGTGCGCTTCGAATAAGTGTGTGCAACTGAATTTTTCGTTGCTCCGGCAGCGACTGCATACGATTACCGCATAGAGAAGAACGCAGACGCTGTGCCGCAAGCTCAGGCTCATCAAATGACAGTGATGTCAGATACGCAGCCATAGCATCTTGATCTAACTGATCAAGCGCGACAGATGTGCCACCATTGTCCCCTGCACCAGACTGACTGCCTTTATCTTCGAACATGGCATCGAACTGCGCGGCTACCCATTGCGTACATTGCTCAAAGGCGTCGAGCAGCGCATCAACATTGGTGTAACCCATCATCTGCGCGATGCGCAGCCTGTCGTCTTCATTCGCCGGCAGCACATGACTTTGTGCATCATCAAGATATTGAATACGGTGTTCCAAGTTCCGTAAAAAGGTATAGCTATCGAGTAAGCGCGCCACAATGTCGGGCGCCATTAATTTTTTTGCAGCGATGGTGTTCAGGGTGATACGTGTCGATCGGTCACGAAGTGCCGGGTCGCGACCGCCGCGGATCAGCTGAAATACTTGTGCCAGAAACTCGATCTCCCGAATTCCGCCACGGCCGAGTTTGACGTTTCTGTTTTTTTGCGGGTGACGTGTTTCTTGACGAATCACTTCAGCGCGGATTTGCGCATGCATGGTTCGCAACGCTTTGATCGAACCAAAGTCAAGGTAGCGCCGGTACACAAATGGCTGCACGGTTTGCACCAAGCTCTCTATGTCTTCCGAAGTGCCTGTCAGCGCGCGTGCTTTCACCCATGCATACCGCTCCCATTCGCGTCCTTGTGTGACTAGATAAGTTTCAAGCATCGAGAAGCTTGCCGCCAACGGCCCCGAGCCACCATTCGGGCGCAAGGCCATGTCGACTCTGAAGCTGAAGCCATCCTCAGTGATCTCGGCGATATCGGCAATCAGCTTACGACCTAGCCGTATGAAAAACTCGTGATTCGATAGCCCACGTTGGTCTTCAGCTGTGCAGACTGTTTCGCCATCCTCGGGATACAGGAAAATCAAATCAATATCCGATGACACATTCAGCTCGAACCCGCCCAGCTTGCCCATGCCGACCACGATCATGTGCTGCGCTCGGCCGGATTCCTCACCGGTCGGTATGCCATGGAGCGCGCACATTTCTTGATAGCGCGCAGCCAGATGGGTGCTGACCACAAAGTCGGCGAAGCGCGAAATTGCCATCAGTACCTCGGCCAGATCGGCGCGTCCCGCCAGGTCGCGTGTAACGATCGTTGCCATCAGATGATTACGCAGGCGGCGCATGGCGGCCGGCAGCGATGTCGTGCGCGTCAAATGCTGTTGCAGCAAATCGGCAAGGTCGAGCTGGTCAAGCGATAATTCGGCCAGTGCCTCAAGCTCGGCTTCTCGCGCCGGCGCAGCAGCAAGCCAGTGTTGAACGAAACGCGAGGCGGCTGCATGCGCCAATAGGGGTTTGGTGGTCATGATGAGGTTGTGAATCGGCGGCGCTTGGACGCTACCCGCTTGCAGATATGATAATAAGATTGGCGCCGACCCGGATTCAACACCCATAATTCGACCCGCCTGAACCCGATGATACTTGCCCTCGATGTCGACCGAGCCACCCACCGCTGAAGCCTCCTCGCCGCCCCGGGCGAGCCGCTGGGCTGCGCTGGCGTCATTGGCAAGTTCACTGACGCATCTTTCGCGTCGCACCCTCTATTGGTTGATGGTCACCGCTGCGGTTGGCTATTTTGCGTTTTGTGCGATGTTTCTTGGCCTGCGCTACGTGATCTTGCCTAACGTCGATAATTACAAAATCGATGTCGGTCGTGTCGCCAGTCATATGTTGAATCGACCCGTCGAGATCGCGGGCATCAGCGCGCGATGGTACGGGCTGATGCCCGAGCTGCAGCTATCAGGCGTGTTGATCCGTGATGTGCACGGCGAGCAGGCGCTGCTACTGCCGGAGGTAAATGCCACACTCTCGTGGTCGTCTGTTCTTGGTCAGATTCAGCTGCGCTCGCTTGAGTTGATCAGCCCTGATCTTGATATCGAGCGCGGCGCTGACGGTCGGCTGTATGTAGCGGGTATGCTGATTGATACCAAGCAGCCGGATGACGGGCAGTTGCTGGATTGGTTGCTGGACCAGCCAGAGATCGTAGTTCGATCAGGTCTTGTCCGGTGGACAGATCATCAGCGCAATGCGCCGGCGTTGGTGTTGTCGGATATCAGTTTCGTACTTCGTAATGGCTGGCGATCGCATCAAGCAGCACTGAGGGCGACGCCACCGGCCGGGATATCCGCGCCGATTGATCTGCGCGCAGATTTCACCCACCCACCTTTTTTGCGCAAGCGTGCCGATTTCTCTCAGTGGTCCGGCAAAATTTATTCGGATTGGCGCGAAGCGCACTTCGACGCATGGAAGCCTTATCTGGACTTGCCGTTGAAGCTCGCCGGCGGTGAAGGTGCGTTGCGGACGTGGCTGAGTCTTGATCGTGGTGTGATCGAGAATATCACCGCCGATTTAGCATTGAAAAACGTTTCAATGACCTTGGCGGATGATCTGCAGCCTTTGAAATTGGTTGAGGTAAGTGGCCGCATCTCTGCAGAGGAATCGCGCGCCGGACTAAAAAATACCTGGTTCTCTTTCGGTCGTACCGGTCACCAGATTGAGCTCACTGACTTTTCCTTGCGCACTGATCAAGGGTCGGTGCTGCCGCGCACGACGGCGAGCCATCGTTTTACTCCTGCCAGTGGTACCAAGCCGGAGCGCCATGAATTCAAAATTACCCAACTCGATCTGGACGCACTGTCGCGTTTGGCAGACCACTTGCCTTTTTCAGCATCCGAGAGAAAGCTTTTAGGCGATTTAGGCTTGCGAGGGAAACTCAACGATTTTTCCGCGAATTGGGAGGGCGAGCTACCGGGTGGATCGGCATTCAGGCTGCGAGGGAGTTTTGATCGTCTGGCTGTACGCCACCGTCTGCTCACGACAGATAACGGACCGGCGCGGGTGCTGGGGTTCGACGGTTTGTCGGGTGAGATTGACGCTGATCAGGATGGTGGGCAGATCAAGCTCATGGGCGAGAACAGCACGCTGCAGACCGCCCATTACCTCAATGCGCCTGCCTTGTCGCTTGAGCAGCTGCAGCTCGATAGCAGTTGGACTTTTCGCGATAGCCATCGTGCGCTAGCGATCAAGCTCAACCGTTTGGATTTCCAGCAAGCCGGATTAAAAGGAAAAATTGAAGGTAGCCATTTACTGCCGTGGCCGCTGGCACCCAATACGCTGGGTAGCGCTGATCTGCGGGCGCATTTTCCGACGTTAGCGCTAAACCGTGTGGCCAACTACTTGCCGGTCGCAATCGGGCGCGAGCCACGTGAATGGATAAGTACGGCTTTGCTGGATGGTCGTGCTGAGGATGTCAACATTACGCTGCGTGGCGAGCTTAGCCAGTTTCCGTTTCGGGCCAAACCTGGCACAGCGAGCGATGGTGTTTTTCAGCTCAGCGCTCGGGTCAAGCAAGGACGACTTAGTCCTGCGCCGCAACTACTTGCTGCAGATCGTCGTACCTTGTTGTGGCCGCGAATCGAGGATATCGATGCGCAGGTAACCATCGACCGATCCCGATTACAGATTCGTGCCGATAGCGCCAAGACCATGGGCGTACCGCTGTCGAATGTTGATGTGGTGATTCCGGACCTGATGTCGAGCGCGCCTTATCTCGATATCAACGGTAACGCCAGTGCTGCGTTGCCGGCCATGCTGGCTTATGTGGCCGCTACGCCGGTCGCCGGCTGGACCGATCAGCTCACGGCCGATACCCGTGCAACCGGCCTCGCCAAGGTGAATTTGAAAATGCAAATCCCATTAACCGATGCAGGAAAAGTCGCTGTACAGGGCACAGTAAAATTCGCCGGTAACGAGATTCAACTCTGGCCTTCACTGCCGACCTTGAGTGGGGTGCAAGGTGATCTCGCATTCTCTGACCATGGGTTTCAAATTGCAGCGCTGCAGGGTAATGCATTGGGTGGAAGTGTGACGATCAGCGGCGGTAGCCAGCGCGACGGTAGCACCCAGATTCGTCTTGATGGCTCAGTCACTGCTGATGGTATTGGCCGCTTCGTCAATGCCAGCGCTGCAAAGCGACTGGCGCGTAAATTATCCGGTGGTACACGTTATCTTGCCAATATTAAAGTCCGCGATCAGCGCCTTGATTTTTCGCTGGACTCCAATTTAGTGGGCTTGGGTATTGATCTGCCTGCGCCGTTGCGCAAAGCAACGCTGGAAAGTTTTCCGATGCGTTTCGCCATGACCCCCACCACCCTGCTCGATAATGCGACTCAGGCCGAAGAGATTCGATTCACCCTCGGGCGCAATATCTCGGCACGCTATCTGAGAACACGATCGAACACGCCGAATGCCAACTGGAAATTGGTACGCGGCAGTATCGGTGTTGGCACTACCTTGCCCACCAATGATACCGGCGTCGCGCTTGCTATCAACATGCCCGCACTGGATGCTGATGCCTGGCGCAATGCATTGAACAATTTAGGATCAGATACCGGATCGACTTCAGAGAATGCTTCGCCAGAGCAGACTTTTTTTGCAGTCGATACGATCAATCTGCGTACAACAGAGCTGACATTTGCCGAGCGCACTTTCGATAACGCCGTTATCGGAGCCAACCGAATTCGTGGTGGTTGGCAGATCAATCTCAATATGAGCGCGTTGGCAGGGCGCGCGACATGGGAAGATCCCTGGTTCGAGCGCGGCGCGGGTAAGGTCACCGCCAGACTAACGCAGTTAAAGATAGAAGAGCGCGACCGGTCTGATGTGAGTGATTTACTGTCGGGTAAAAAATCATTCACTGAACTGCCAGGGCTTGATGTAGTTGCTGATAACTTCGAGCTACGTGGCATGAAACTCGGAAGGCTGGAGCTAGCCGCTACCAACAGTAGCCTGAATAACGGCCCGGGTCGTGAATGGCGGATTAGTAAACTGTCGATCACTAATCCCGGTGCCAATCTGCGCGCCACTGGTCGCTGGCTTGCCAGTCGAACCGACAGCCAGAGCTTTCTTAACTATCAGATGGATATTACCGACGCCGGCCAGCTGCTTGATCGTGTTGGATTCGAGCGCACGATGCGGGGTGGCAAGGGCAAGATCGAGGGTGATCTTAGTTGGCGCGGTGACCCGTCGCAGTTTGATTTCCCCACCATGGCCGGCAGTCTCAGCCTGAAACTCGGCAGTGGGCAGTTTCTGAAAGCAGATCCGGGTGTGGCGAAACTACTCGGTGTGATGAGTCTTCAGTCATTGCCGCGTCGTCTGACACTTGATTTTCGCGATATTTTTTCCGAAGGCTTTGCGTTCGATAGCATAGCCGGCACGGCGACAATCTCGCGCGGCACCCTGAAGACAGATAGCTTCAAAATGCGGGGGCCGAATGCAGTGGTGCTGATGGATGGTATGGTTGACCTGAGCAATGAAACACAGAATCTTACTGTCGTAGTAATTCCCGAGTTGAATGCGGCAGGCGCTTCGGTGGTATACGGTTTGGCAGTGAATCCGGTGGTCGGGCTCGGTGCGTTTCTCGCGCAGTTCTTTTTGAAAAACCCGGTTGCCGCGGTGCTGACCCAAGATTACCAAGTAACAGGTCCGTGGAAAGATCCGGTCATCAAAAAACTTCCTCCGCGCCGCAAGCCGGTAGAGCCGGGCGCGACACCATTCGGAACACAAAATGAACGCGAAAGAGCCAATTAAGCAGTTTCAAGTCGCTGCAGTGCAGATGGTATCTACGCCGGAGCCTGCACACAATTGCCAGACCGTAGCGCGACGGGTGCGCGAAGCCGCCGCTGCCGGCGCGCAGCTCGTGCTGTTACCTGAGTACTGGCCAATCTTGGGTCGCACGGAACATGACAAGCTCGAGAGTGCCGAGCGTAGTGGTGATGGTCCGCTGCAAAACTTTCTTGCCGATCTCGCGCGTGAATGTAAGGTCTGGTTGTTGGGCGGTACATTGCCGTTAGTATCAGACCAACCCGGCAAAGTACTCAACAGCCTGATGGCGTATGCGCCTGATGGCGCGCTTGCTACCCGCTACGACAAGATCCATCTGTTCGGCTTTACGCGCGGTGAAGAGTCTTACGACGAGTCACGCACCATCGTACCCGGTGCGGAAGTCGCAGTGTTACAAACACCCTTTGCGCGCGTGGGCCTGTCGATTTGTTACGACTTGCGCTTTCCCGAGTTGTATCGCGCTATGGGTCAGTGCGATCTGATCGTCATGCCCGCTGCATTTACGGCCACTACCGGCCGCGCGCACTGGGAGATTTTGCTGCGTGCGCGTGCCATCGAGAACCAGTGCTTTGTGCTCGCCGCGGCCCAGGGCGGGCTGCATCCGAATGGTCGCCGGACTTGGGGTCATAGCATGCTCGTCGACCCCTGGGGCACGGTGCTGGCGCAACTGGCAGAGGGCGAGGGTATCGTCTCTGGTGAAGTCAATCTGGATGCCATGACAGGAATCCGCGCCAGCCTGCCGGCGTTGCAGCACCGAACGCTTTGAGCATGCTGATCGCGTTAATTTAGGCGCCATGCGACGCGCTCACGCTCAATCCATTAAAATCGGATTCACCCCCTTTACCGATACCCAGAATGAACATCATTGAACCAAACCTGCAGTCCCACAGTACTGCCACCAGCTTGCTGCTTACCCCCAACGGTCTTGATCAGGGCAAGTTACTGAATGTGTTGGGTTCGATTTTTACGCACAAGGTAGATTACGCCGACCTCTACTTTCAATTCACCAAGAGCGAAAGCTGGAGCCTGGAAGAAGGTATCGTCAAAACCGGTAGCTTTTCGATCGATCAGGGCGTGGGCGTGCGCGCCATCTCTGGTGACAAGACGGCCTTTGCCTACTCCGATGAAATCTCCGAGCGCGCACTGCTCGACGCCGCAGAGGCTACGCGCACTATCGCGCGCCGTGGCGCTGGTCGAATAAAGTTGGCCTCGTCCATCAAGCCGGGTTCGGCGCGGGCGCTGTACAACGCCCATGACCCCGTGGTCTCGTTGGATGCCACTACCAAAGTGCAGTTGCTGGAAAAAATCGAACGACTGGCGCGTGCCAAAGATCCCCGCATCGTTCAGGTCATGGCAGGTTTATCGGGCGAGCATGATGTGGTGCTGGTGGTGCGGAGCGATGGCGTGATCGCTGCTGATGTACGGCCGTTGGTCAGAATGTCGCTTACCGTTATTGCCGAGCAAAATGGTCGACGTGAAGTAGGTACTGCTGGCGGTGGTGGTCGTTACGACTTCCAGTACTTTACCGAAGCATTACTCCACAAGTATGTTGATGACGCGGTCAATGCGGCACTGACCAATCTTGAGGCTAAACCAGCACCCGCAGGGCCGATGACCGTGGTGCTTGGCCCGGGCTGGCCCGGTGTGTTGCTGCATGAGGCGATCGGTCATGGTTTGGAGGGCGACTTTAATCGCAAGGGTTCGAGTACCTTCGCTGGCCGTATTGGCGAGCGTGTGGCTGCCAAGGGTGTGACGGTGGTAGACGATGGCACCATTGCAGACCGTCGTGGTTCGCTGAACGTCGACGATGAAGGCAATCCTACGCAGTGCACCACGCTGATTGAAGACGGTATCTTGCGTGGCTATATTCAAGACACACTAAATGCGCGCTTGAT
>SXGQ01052021.1_pt1 | contig 13244 bp, 15 predicted proteins | sample 3178371 | NCBI WGS metagenome assembly SXGQ01 (sample SAMN11356859, study PRJNA531348) | freshwater metagenome | isolation source: freshwater sample F1-20 | place: China: Fuxian Lake, Yuxi | collected 2017-12-25
CGATCTGCCACACCATGGCGGCGGCCTCGTCGGTCACCCCGATGAGAACGTCGAGGATCGTCAGGGTGAAGGCCGACGCGACGATCGCTCGAGCGCCTTCCTTGACCGCGTCGCCGATCTGCTCCGGCCGCCCCGCCAGTGCCGCCTGCGTCGCCGAAGCCAACATCATCGCCACCGTCACGGCCAGTGCGATGAGACCGACGCGGGCTGACAGCTCGTTGCGGAACCAGGCCTCGGTGACTCGGGGAGTGGTGCCCGAGTCGAGGACCGACCACACCCACTCGATCAGCAGGGCCAGACCATTGGCGAGCCACGTGTAGATGCCCGTGATGACCTTGTCCCACGCCCAGCCGGCGACTCCGCCCACTGCGTCGCCGACGAAGCCGAAGAGTTCTCCCAGCCCGCCGATCGCCCAGTCGAACATCACGACCCCCCGACGGCCGGCCATGCGAGCGCGGCACCGATCTCATCAACGGACGACACCGTTGAGGTCGCTGCGAGTGCCGGTGTCGGTCCGGCTTCGCTCTCCCACGAGTCGACTCTCCAGTCCTCCTGTTCCCAGATCAGTCCGACGGTGACGCTGCGCCACACCTGCCGGGGCGCACCGTGGCCCGGCACGCCAACCACGAGGACGGACCACACCTCGACCGCCACCGCGTCCTGGGAGAACGACAGAACCCGAGCCCGTAGCGGGAGCTCGGCCCAGACGAGCTGCGAGGGAACGACGCCGGCCTCGCCCAACTCGATGGCGAGCTCGTCCAGCTGTCGGGCCGACTCACTCGCCAGCTCATCGGCGAATCCCGAGGACGCGATCGATCCGATCAGATCGGTCCGGGAGATGAACCCGGCGGTGGCGATCGCCCCGGTGGCCGACAGCGCCGATCCAGCGGCGGCTCGGGCGCCGGCCTCGTCTCGTCGCCAGCCGTGTCCGATGCCGTCGACGACGAGAGTCGGCCCGACAGCCTCAGCCGTCGGGACCGTTGAGGTGGTCGGCCCGGCGTCGGCAGTGTCCCCATTGGTTGTGGTCGAGCACCCGCCCACCAGCAACCCGCCTGCGATCAACGCCACGAGGGAGCGACGCGTGAAGGTCGTACCCATGACTCAGGTGGCGTTGAACACGGTCAGGGCGATCGAGTGGGCGAGGCCCGCCAACATCGCGGCCCCGATTCCCCCGAGGACCCACTTCTTGCCAGCCGACGACGCCGAGTAGCTCGAACCGAAGTGGCCGACGCCGGTCGCCACCCCTCCGATGAGCAGGCCCGCCACCGCCGCGGCGATGGCGGCGAACTTGAGCCAACCAAGCACCTGTGTGATCAACGCCCCACCGGGCAGCGTCGCATCCGGGGCTGGGTCGGGGACCTGGGCCCAAGCCCGGCTGGCGCCGATGACCATCCACACCTGGACGCCTGCGACAAGCGCTGCGACTCGTCCGATCAACCGCGTCATCTGGACCTCCGTCCGTTCGCCGGCACCCACCTCGGATGCACCCGACGAACCAAGACCCAGCGCCGAGGAGCGATCGCGCAACAACCTCGCCGCTCGCGGCTGGGTCAACAGGCATGAAGGTGATCGCTGCCCCCATCGCTGCCGTCGTCGTCGGGCTGCTCGGCTTCCCCGCGCCCTTCGCCGTCGGCGATCCTGCCGCTCTGTCCTGCGGTGCGGTCGGAGACCGGGCCGCCGTGCTCGCCACCATTCGGAGTCTGGAGTCCGGAGGCGACTACACCGCTCGCGCCGCCGGATCCACCGCATCCGGCGCCTACCAGTTCATCGACTCGACCTGGGCCGGGTACGGCGGCTTCCCGCAGGCATGGCAAGCGCCCCCGGAGGTCCAAGACGCGAAGGCCAGCGAGAGCATCACAGCGATCCTCGACGCGCATGACGGCGACATCGGAGCAGTGCCCGTCGTCTGGTACCTCGGCTACTTGCCCGCCCCGTCCTCGTCAGCCTGGGAAACCGTCCCGTCCGCCCACGCCGGGAACCGGCTCACCCCCCGCCAATACCAGCAGCGCTGGCTCGAGGAGTTCGAGCGGCTGGCGTCCGATCCCAACGGTGCGTCGCCGTGCTCCGTCGCCGGTTCGATCGCACCTCTCGCCGACGGGTTCGCCTTCCCGGGGCCCGCCGACCTCTTCGCGCTGGCCCCGGTTGGTAGCCCGCATCACGACTACCCCGCGTGGGACTGGGGGATCCCGGTCGGCACGCCGATCTACGCCATCCGCGGCGGACGCATCACGGCCACGATGTACTGGCCGTACAACTGGTGGGATCACGGCTGCGGTGCCATTAGCGCCGGATGCTCGAGCTGCGGCATCGGGCTCACCATCGAGGACGAAGCCGGAACCCGATGGACGTACTGCCACGGCGACGCACTCACCGTTGCGCTCGGCGACACGGTTGATGCTGGTCAGCAGGTACTCGCTTCTGGGAACACTGGGCGCTCCAGTGGCCCACACCTGCATCTTCAGATCCGCGCCGTTGATGGCACGCTGCGCTGCCCCCAACCGCTCCTGCGGACTCTCCGAGACGCAGGCGTCGGGGCGGACCCGGCGGGGCTCCCGATGGCCGGTTGCTCGTACTGACCCCGAGCTCGGCTGTTCCCTGACGGTTACGCAAACGGTGTGTCCCACCCCACAGGAAGTGTTGGGATGGGCCACTCCGTTGGTGGTTGCCAGCTGTGCCAGTCGGTGTCGAACGGTGGCCCGCCAGTGTCGAGGGTGTCGATGACTCGCCGGGCCTCCGCGCGGAGCGTTTCACCGAGCGCCGGGTCGAGGATCTCGCGTTCGAGGAGCTCGTCGAACTCGTCCTCGTCCTTCCAACGCCAGGTGCGGTCGGGGTCGACGACAACGTCGAGGTGCAGGTCCATTGCCTCGATCCCCATCGGCGTTCGCCGGAACGGTTCCTGCAGGTTGATGTACCAGCCGAAGCTCTCGCCCGAGGGCAACCAGCCCGCCCAGACTGCGTGCCAGTCGCCGGGGCGAAGGAACCACAGATTCGATACCTCCCAGACGTGATCGACGTGAATCCAGTCGCCCTTCGCCATCAGGTCGATGATCCGCGACTTCCGATCGCCTGCGTCGGGGCGTTCTGGTGGGGTCATCGGCACCTTGCGCACCGTCCCTACGGGCAACCACAGGATGAGGTTCTCACCGTCGTCTGCAACGACGACAAGGGGTCGGGCGGCCCATACGCGGCCGCGCCACGTTTCCTGGTGAACGATCACGTCTCCCGGGTTCCACACATCACCAGTGTTGCCGCGGCGCCTACGCAGCTGGGTGCGTCTGTCGGAACTGGAGAACGGGTCGGCTCTACGCTCGGAGTAGTCCCACCGAACAACGGTCGTGTCGTGGGCCACGACAGCCTGGAGGCGTCCGTGTCCACGACCTCGCCCATCTACAACCCGTTCGGATGGCGGCTCGCCGAGATTGCTGACCTCGGCACCGATGACCTGCGTCGTCGAGACCTGATCGAGAGTCTCCTCATCGCCGAGGCGGAGGAGCTGATGCTCGGGCGTCGGCACCTCACCATCGTCCACGGGTCGCCAGCCTCGATCGTCGACTCCGAGATCCTCGATGCCTTCTACGACGCGCTGTTCGCCCAGGTCGCCAGCTCGGACTGGTCACGAGTTCGAGGGACGGACGACTTCGTCACAGTGTCGGTGGCCGGGCCGGGCGCCGATGAGCTCCTGCTCGACCTGGTGGAGTTGGCGCATCGGGCCAACCCGGGGACATGGCAGCTCATCGAGCGGCCGTTCCCGAACGTCGAGTAGAGCGTCGTCAGCGGCGACCGGCCGGCCGGGCGAGGTCGTGGAACAGCGCCGACGTGGCGGGCGATGGCTCGGTCTCGAGGTCGTCCAGGTAGGTGACGAGCTCCTCGTAGGCCGCGGTGACGCCGGGCAGGTTGCCGGCGTGGTGCTCGACGCGCATCCGGCAGCGGTACAGCTCCTCGTTCCCCGGTAGTCCTCGCAACCCGCGGACCACCGCCTCGCGAGCGATGTCCACCTGGCCTGCCTCCAGTGCCAGCTCGACGAGCCTTTCGGCAGCCTGTTCGATCAACGTCGAGGCTTCCGCGACATCCTGGTCCCGGTAGGCCCAGTCGTAGCCGACGGCGTCGAATGGTGGACCCGTGACGAGCGACAGCCCCTCGCGGAGCAGTGTGATGGCCTCGGACGATGAAGCGCCGTCGGCCTCGGACACAAGCCGCCGCAGGATGGCGAGGTCCGTGATCACCCCGGCAGCGAGCTGCAGACTCCCTCCACGGGATCGGTCAGCGGCGGGCATCACCGGGCTGCCGTCGTCGAGGTCGCCGAGCGAGCGTCGAGTGGCCCCGATCACATTCCACACGGTCTTAGTCTCGACCGGCTTACCTCCCCACAGAGCGTCCTGCACGGCGCTCGCAGCGACCGGACCTTCTCGGCAGGCCAGGTAGGTCGCCAGGATGAGCTCCCGCCGGCCGATGTCGGATCGATCAGGAACAGAAGGCGTGCCCAGAACATGGACCACCATCGTCGGCTCGCAGCGATCCGGGGTCGGTTCCGGAAACAGCTCGTCGAACGCAGCTTCGGCGGCCGGGTGACCGTTCGAGGTGGACAGGTCGTCGGGCTCGTGCTCGCCCTCGGAGGCACCGTCCACGCGCACGTCGATGACGCGATCCACGGGCGCGGCGACCTCAGACTCAAGCTCACGTAGGAGGTCGTCGACGTCGTTTGCCGTTGTCTCGGCGATCCCGCACGGGTCGAACTCAATGCCCAGTGGAAGAAGCCGGCCGACGCCGTCGCTGCCGATCTCGATGTGCGCGGGCGCGACCCCCTCACCCGTAGCGACGACGAGGGCCACACCGGAACGAGCGGTGCTCGTCTCGACGAGCGTGCGCACCTCGGAATCGCAGAGACCGGAGGCAACGACAACGGTTGCCTCGATCGGCACGTGCCCGCCGGCTCTTGCGGAGAAGGTGTTCAACCGCTTGCTGCGGACGAGGGACGCTGCGACCTCTTCGGAGACCCGAGCCAGAACCGAAGCCGCAGTATCGAACGACGTCGCGGTGAGTCGCTCGAGCGTTGTCATGCCAGCGTCGATCCCGACCACGACAACGTCGGTGTCGGCAACGTCTTCGCTGGTGGCGAGCTCGAGGGCGACGGAACGGAGGAAGGCGTCCACTCGTTCCGGCGCACCAGCAACGCTCACGGCACCGTAGGCCTCGAGATCGAGGAGGAGCTGGCGACTCTCGCGTTGGCCGATGGTGACAAGTGCTGGGATCGCTGCCGGCAGCTCGGCGGTCGGAACGGCTGCCTCGGGGTCATACGGCGACCGCCATGCCCACCCCCCATCCGCAGCGCACCAGGGTTCGGGCGCTGGCGTCTGTGGTTGCTCCCACAGGATCTCGATGCCGGCCTCCTCGCTGATCTCGACGGCGACTGGGCCGGCGCGCATGCGGCGGTGGTCGAGACGAGCGACGAGCTGGGCGATGCTCTGGCTGGCCCAACGAACGAGCGGCACATCAGCGGCGGCGAGGACCGCTGCTTCTGTCGTGGACAAGGCGTCGGCCAGTGGGGCATGGCCGTGTCCACCACGCACTGCCCGGCGGCGTCGCAACCTGCGGAGGCGCACGGCGAGTCCCGTTGCGAGGGCTCCGCCGACACCCAGGAGGGTCGTCGAGGCGATCGACCATCCGTTGCCTGCATCCGCGGAAGTCGCCTCCTCGTGCGGCTCGGCATTCGTGGTCGGCGACGTCCGTGCGGGTGGAATCGGCGTTGGCGTCACAGCCTCGTCCGGAGGATCCAGCGAAGGGGCCGACGGGACCGGAGTCGGCGCCGGCGCCGCGATATCGGAGTCGGCAGCCTCGGGCTTCAGCGGGAGCGGCAACGGGGCCAGCTGGTCGGTGGGGATCTCGAGTTCCCACCCCGGAAGGATGAGGTTCGGGTCCTCCAACCTCCGCCCGTCGGGCTGGATGTCTCCGACGTTCAGATCGAAGATCTCCGGGTACCGGAGTGGGTCACCGAGTTCCTCGGCGGCGATCTCGGCCAGCGTGTCGCCGCGTTCGACGACGTGGCGGCCGTTCGTCGACGGGACTGAACCGTCGGTGGGGAGCCGAAGTTGCCATCCGGGCCGGATGACCTGCGGGTCGGACCAGGTGCGGCCGTCGGGTTGAATGACCGAGCGGTTCGCCCCCCACAGCTCGCGCCAGCGCATGCCGTCGCCGAGGTGGTGCTCCGCAAGCGACCAGGCGGAGTCTCCGTTGGTCACGGTGATGACCACGTCGTCTGCGGGCGCGGCGAGGGTGCCTGGGGTCGGCGCCGCGGTCGTGGCCGTGTTGGGTTCGGTCTGCTGCTCCTGGTGCGCCACGAGCAGTGTCGACGGGGCGGGTGTTGCGGGCAGGGCCGATGCTGGCGTCACCGCCCGCTGGACGGTGACGCCGAGTACGACGGTGGTGACGAGAAGCCGAGCGACCCGTTGCGCTGGGCCCGCGATCGCGATCCTCGGCGCTTGGACTCCTTGGAACGCGGCCCGTGATTCGACGAGGAACGACACGACGAAGAGCGTCCAAACCAGCCAAGCGGCGAGCGTGAGCACGCCGAACACCGCCGTGTCCGACACGACGGCGTCACCGAGGTCCCGCATCTGTTCGCTCGTCGGCAGGCCACTGATCGGCCAGTTCCCGAAGCGCATGAGGGCCCACGGCAGACCGCCGAGAAGGCCGGCAAGCACGCCGACTGCGAGGAGACCCCGGAGTCGGGTCATGGCTCCACCTTCACGGACTCGACGGACGCGGTTGCTTGGAACGAGACCGTGTCGCCTCCGACGAGTCGAAGCATCTGCAACTCCGCTTCGGAGGTGACCGTGACGGAGACGGTGTCGCCCGAGACGACAGCCGTGCCGATCACGCCGGCACCGTTGAGGTAGTCCTGCACGGCTCGCTCTGCCGCGATCGGGTCGAGCACGGTGAGGCCCTCGACCGCGGCGTCCGGATCGAGCTGCTGTGCGCCGGCCCGAGCGGCCGATCCGGCGAGCGCGAAGGCGTCGCTTCGCGCCCGGAGCATTGCGCCGCCGTCGAGGAGGAGCGCAACGAGGGAGAAGGCCGACACGGTCACGCCGATCATCCACACGGTGACCGAGCCGCGCTCGTCTCGGCGGAGTCGATGGCCCTGGCGGGACGCCGTGCTCACGGTCCCTCCCGGTAGGTGTCGATGACCTCGGTCGCCGACGCGGTGACTGTCATCGACCCTGGGACCGGAAGCACGGCTGCCTCTTGCAGGTCGACGGTGCAGGAGATCGTGACTGCGACGCGCTCCGTCCCGATGGTCGGGGAGAACGACATCGATCGACAGGTGGGTGAGCCTGCGCCCAGGGTGTCTGCAAGCGAGGCTCGAACGGTCTCGACGGCGAGGTACGGGTCTCGAGAGATCGACAGGTCACGGGCGGCGGACCGCGCTGCGCCCTCGACGTCCGCTCGGGCCAGCTGCACACGTCCGACCAACACGACAGCCCCGAGGAGCAGGCCGACGAGTGGAGCCAGGATCGCCAGCTCCACGCTGGCAGAACCTCGATCGCACGCGAGGCGGTTCATCACGGTGTCACCCGCTCGGTTGGCGCATCGACCGTGACCTCGACTCGCAGATTCAAACCCGGCACGACGGAGACCACGTCGCCGGTCACCGTGACCGAGGAGGTGGTGGAACCGCGCTCGGCCGACACCTGGCGTGCTTCGAGGCTTCGCCCGGACTGATCGAGGAACTCGCTGGCCGTGGCAACCCCATCTTCCACCGAGCCCTCCACCACCCGGACGTGGTCGAGACCGTGGCGTGCAGCGGTGTTCGCCACGGTGCGGAGGTGGAAGTACAGGGCGAACTGCACGATGACCGTGAGCATCGTGACCATGACGGCGGTCCCGATCACGAACTCGACCGTCGATGACCCTCGATCGTCCGCACGGGTGCGCGGACAAGCCCGCATCGGCCGTTGGTGCAGCCGATGCGGGCCTCGTGCGGGAGGGCCTGGCCGCGTGATCAGAGCTGGATGCTCCCGACCTTGACGTCCACTGCGAGGGCGATCGCGGCCATGGCGGCGATGGCGATCGCCGCGGCGGCGGCCACGATGATCACCTTCTCGACGACCTCGCCGTGGTCGGCCTCGTCGTGGGCCCGGGCTCGGGCGTCGGCTACGAGGACGGTGAGCCAGGCCGTGAAGCGGGTGAGTGCTGTGGTCATGGGTACTGCCTTTCGCTGAACGGTGATGCGACTACTCGAAGAGAACCGCCAGTGCGGGAAAGCCGAGGAAGACGATGAAGCCGAGGAGGAGGAGGGTCGCTGGGATACCCATGCGCTCGGTGACGCTGGCGGCCGATCGCTCGGCCTCGGACGTGAGACGTTCCCGGATCGCCTTCGCCTTGGAGCTGACCGTGTCCCGGACGGCGGCGCCCTCGTCCCCTGCGAGCGAGAGTGCTGCGGCGAGTTCGACCAGGTCGTCGAGGTGGGCGTCGTTGCCCAGGCGTGCGAGGGCATCCCATGGCGTGTCGCCGCGGACGTAACCAGCACGAAGAGCGGACTGGAGCTCGACGAAGGCCCAGCCGCGACCCGTGTGGGCGGCGGTCTCGAGGGACGACTCGACCCCTCGACCGGCCGCCAGACACATGCCGGTGATGTCGCAGAACGACGAGAGCGCGTGCGAGAAGGCCTGCCGAGCTTGAGCGGAGGCGGTCTTCACTGACCGGAACGCGGTGGCGACGCCGATGACCGAGCCGAGAAGGGCGAACCACAGGGGGATGGCGATCGGTAGCCGGAAGCCGACCACCCATCCGCCAGCGGCGACGACCGGTGCCCACAGGAAGCCGAGGGCGGCGTAGGTCACCAGCAGGGCAGCCTGCTCATCGGGGCTTCGACGCAGGACCCGGAGATCGGCGCGCATCGTCGTGACCGCCTGGTCGACGATGCCGATACGTCGGGCGACGATCCCGAGGCGAACGTCAAGGTTGTCGCGAGAGACCGGCTCGACCTCGATGCGCGGTTGCCCGAGCCGGGACAGTGCCGTTGCCAGCGACGGTCGCGCCGGTGCCCAACCGGTCCATGCGAACCAGACCCCGGCACCGACCATCGCTCCAGCCAGGACGGCAGAGGTGGTGAGGCTCATGCCGGCACTCCCGCGTCGTCCACAGCCGAGTCCGGCGCAAGAAAGCGCTCGATGGGAGCGACGCGACCCATCCGGTGCATCCACCAGAACCCCGCCGCCCAGTAGAAGACCACGAAGGTGAGGACCATCTGCCCGAGCGGCGAGTCGTACGGCTCCAGGTACTTCCGGGAGAAGACGATGAGCAACGTGACGAAGCCGCCGATGACAATCGCTGTGTAGCGCATGGCCGACCGCGGACGCTCACGGGCAACCTCGATCCGGCGCCGGCTCTCCGCTTCGGCGTAGGCGGCCACGGCGAGGTTGGCCAGAACATCCCGCACCTGACGGCCACCAGCGGTCGACGTCAGGCGGAGGGCGGTGACGACGAGGTCGCCCAAGGGGTGGTCGAGGTCATCAGCGAGGTCGTCGAGGACGGCATCCAGTGGCTCTCGCTGCAGCCGTCGTGCCATCCGCTGGACTTCGGGACGAATGGGCAGCGGCGCAGTGGCGGCGGTGGCCACCAAGACCCCCTCGACACCCCGTGCCGTGCCGATGGCGTCACGGAGCATCTCTGCCCACAAGGCAATGGCCTCGGTTCGCTTGTCGAGGGCTTGGCGTTTCTTGGCGCCTCGTTCGCCTGCTGCTACCCATGCGATGGCAGCGGCGGCGATCGCGGCGACCACCCAGCGAGTGATCACCAGAGTGATCAATGCGCCAGACAATGCAGCGATCAGTCTCGTCTGGTGTCTCCCTGCGGCCTTCTGTGGCTGCCGGACGCGCTCGCGACGGGGCACCGGGCGCCATGACGTCATGGACACCCAAAGACCACCGACGACGAGCAGACCAGCGAGCGCGGCGAGTGCGGTCACAGGAGGACCGCCTCGTGCAGCGATGGTTCGTACCCATGGTCGACCAGCTCGTCGAGCAACCGCACCGGGATCGGCGCGGCATGGTTCCGAACGGCGTGACCGTCTTCGTCGGGATGGAACCACTCGTCGGTGACCACCTGGCCGGAGTCACCGTCGAAGCGCTGGACGTGCCGGATCTCCGAGATCACGCGCCGCCCCTCACGATCTCGGGACACGAAGACGATGACGTCCAACGCCAGGGCCGCCAGCTGGAGCACATCACCTGTCGACCAGTCCCGGCCCCCTGCCCTGGCGTACACCGGCAGCCGGGGGAAGACGGACCACGACGAATCCGCGTGGATCGTGCACATCGACCCGGCGATGCCCTGCGTCATCGCCTCGAGCATGTCGATCACCTCAGGACCACGGACCTCCCCGACGACGATTCGACGAGGCGTGAAGCGCTTGATCGCCCGCCCGAGGTCGGCCAACGTGACGGCCCCCACACCCTCGGTGTTGGCGCCACGTTCCATGAACACCAGCACGTGGTCGTGCCGGCCAGTCATGGCGTCGAGGTGCAGCTCCGGCTCCTGCTCCAGCACGATGATCCGCTCGTCCCGTGCGCACTCGTGCAGCAGCGCACGGAGCAACGTCGTCTTCCCGACGCCCTGGCCCCCGGCGATGAGGACGTTTCGGCGAGCACGCACGAGTGCAGCGAGAAGCGACGCAACCCCTCGGTCGTACATTCCTCGTCCGACCAAGTCGTCCTGGTCGGCATCGACGAGCAGATGTCGTCGCACGGTGAGATACGGCCGCTTTGTGACCCAAGCGGCCGCAGCGAGTCGGGAGCCATCGGCGAGCTGGAGGTCGAGGATCGGCTTCGACGGCGTGAACTCGCGCTCCATGTGGCCACCCCGACGGGCGAGCGTCTGGATCATCTCGATTAGCTCGGCGTCGGAGCGGGCGATCGGCTCACCGACGACCGTGGCACCGTCGATCGTCACCATCCGCACGTCGTCACAGCCGTTCACGAACACGTCGGTGACGTCGGTGCGCCGAAGCAGCGCGTCGAGGCCGGGCGCGGCGGAGAAGGCCGTGGCGAGGACCCGCTCGAGCAGGGTGTCTTCGTCGTCGGCCGAGAGCGGGGACTCGCCGAGTCGCAGTGCCGCCCTCGACCGGTTGTCGAGTTCCCGGCGAAGGATCGCCCGGGCCATCTGCTGCTGGTCGAGCTCGTCAGGCATCTGTCGACCGGCATCACTCGCTCTTGCGAGGTAATCGCCGATCTCGTCGGCGACGGTCCGCCGAAGCGTCGCCTCCAGGTCATCGAGCACCGGCCACCTCCTCAGCGAGCGAGAGGTCGGCGAGGCCGTTGAGGACCGTCCGAGCGGAGCGCGCCAGCGGCGAGCGATCCCAGGATCGGTCGGCTCCACGCGTGAGAAGCGAGCTGACGCCACGTTGGTCCCACGTCAGCGCACCCACCGACGGGATCCCGATGGCCTGGGCCACCTCGTCCGCGGGGTACGGACGGTCCCCGACCGCGAGCGACACGACGTGCCCTCGGGTTTCCACCTGCAGGGGCTCGGTCAGCCAGCGCGCCGCCTCGACCCCTTCGACGGTCGGCGGACAGACCACCGCCACCACATCGCACGCGGCGATCCTCGAGGCGGTCTGCTGCGAACGGCACCAACGGCCAGCGTCGATGAAGACGGTCACGTCGCTGAGTGCGCGTACTGCCAGGGGCAATCGTTCCCGGGCCATCGTCACCGTGGACTCCGCATAGGGCCCGGCAGTGGGTGCCAGGACCGAACGGACCCCGATGGGAACATCGACTGCGTGCTCCAGCACGACCTCGGGTCCAGGCGAGCGACGGAGCCCGCTGGCCACCCGGACCAGTCCGGGCTCGCCACCAGCGCCGGTCCAGGACTCGACGCTGCCCCCGGAAGGATCGAACTCGATCAGCAACCCATCGGGTGCGACTGCGGCGAGCGCGAGCGCGGCCGTCGTGACCCCCGGGGCGCCCTTCGCGGAGACGAGTCCGACGAGCACGGCGGTCACTCCGCCAGGGCCACGACCGTGACCCGTTGGTCGGCAGCGGCGGCGGAGATCGCACTGGCTGCGGAGCGAGGTACGGCGAGCTCGATCGGACGTTCCCGCGTGTTCAGCGGTTCACTGGAAGAGCCGAAGACCCATCCTTCGATCTCCTCGGGGTCCCCCTGGGTGCCTGCTGCAGGACGGACAACGACGAGCACGCGGGTTCCTCGACGGAGTACGCGGGGTGGGCTGTCGCCTGGGCCGATGAGCACGCCGATGACGGCTTCGTCGTCGCCCAGCAGCTGGCGGCCCTGCGGAATCAGCTGGTCGGCGTTGAGGAGTGAGCCGGCGACGAGATCCGTGCCGGCGACTCGGCCGACGATCGCGTCGATCTGCGATGCGTCGACGGTGCTGACTTCGGTGTCGGTGGAGATGCGGACGACTCGCAGGTCCGAGCGGGAGATCGTCTCGAGACGGTCGACGTCACGGGACAATGCGAGCGCTTCCTGTCGGTCACCGGCCGACAGGTACAGGGCGGCGAAGATCCATGCTCCGAGCACCGCTGCTGCGAGTCCGACGCCGATCCGACCCCAGCGACGACGCATCGGCGCGCCCGGCGGTCTCGCCGGAGCCACCGCTGCGGCCCTGGTCCGCTCCGCATGGCCGTTGTTCGAAGTCTTCGGCTGCAACGTCGATGTCACGCTGTCTCTCCTCTCACCACGACCGCTTGCACTTCTCGCACCGCTCTCGGGACCTGCGTCGTCCGAGTCACCGCCGGCAACGTTCCACTGGCCCTCGTCGACGAGGTCCACGAGATCGTCCAGGTCACCGAGACGGACCCTGCCCAAGCTCCTGGGCGGCCTTCGACACCGCTCCGGAGGCGGTAGGCGTGCGTGCAGGCCCCCTCGGCGGATGCCTGCTCCTCCATGGAGGGGTCGTTAGGGTCGTACCGAGTGCCTGAGCCGGCGCACGACACCGTTCCTGCGCCGGGCTCGCCCGGGGCGAACGTGAGCGACGGTGTCGCTGTGACGGTGACGCACATGCCCCCGGCGCATGCCGAGTCCACGACGTTCCCCGTCCAGTTCGTGACCTCGACGAAGACCGGCACGTCGACGATCGAGGCGGTGCCGAACGGCGGTGAGGAGTTGATGGTCGGTTGGGGAAGCAGGCCGACGATCTCGCCACGGATGTTCCCAGCGATGTCTCCCGGCGTGAGCGGGATCACCCATCGAAGCTGCACTGCCGGCAATCCGTCGCTGCACTCCAGTGC
>SXGQ01212750.1_pt1 | contig 13244 bp, 12 predicted proteins | sample 3178371 | NCBI WGS metagenome assembly SXGQ01 (sample SAMN11356859, study PRJNA531348) | freshwater metagenome | isolation source: freshwater sample F1-20 | place: China: Fuxian Lake, Yuxi | collected 2017-12-25
TAAACTAGTACTGTTTTCTGTTTGTTTAGCTTTGAAATATTTGCGGAAAAAGATTTTGAAAAATAATCTATATTCACTGCATTTTGAATGTGCCCATCTGTAAATTCTGCAGGTGTTCTAACATCAATAATTTGAACATTCTCTAAATTCATTAAAGTTTTAAATTTCGCCTGATCAATTTTTTTTTGAGAAAAAAGCGTGAGAGGGCAGAGTAGAAGTACAAAAATTAATTTCATTGTTGGTAAAGAGAATAGATAAACAATACGATATTTAATATCAGATAAAATAGGGCAGGAGCACTAACTTTTAAACTGTCTTTCACACGAAGTCTTGCCATACAAGCAAAAATCATCATTAAGCTCAATCCGGCAGTTGAAATGATAAGTATGTAGTTATTAAATAATCCAAAAACTAAGCCAATAGATCCAATCAATTGACACAAAGCCGTAAGAAGAGCAAGATTTGGAAGTCCAAACCGTTTGAATTCTTCTTCCATCTTCGAAGAGAAAAAATAGCTCGATCCGTAAATAAAAAATGAGATGCTAGAAAAAAGTATGCAATAAATCAAATTCTTTAAACCTTAGAAATTAGTGCGTAAGATTGCAAAGCAATGAAGACACACAATACCAAAAAAACAAGTGAAGGTATTCTTTGTTTAAAAGGATTATTAACTTTAAAGTGAAAGTACTGCGCTGACAACATGAAAAAACCCATAAATGTTGCAGCATAGAAAGTATAACATGGTTGACAAATACCAACTAGTAGTAAAGTTGCAAGCGCAATTTTAGACGCCCCAACAGCACTTCTGATTGTAACACTCAATCCAAATTGGTTAAATTCTTTTTCAACATTGTGAAAACGAAAAATCCAAACTATTAAGACCGAAATCGCGACGATTAGTTGGCAAACAATTGTTAGGTTAGCTGTTGTCATATTTTATAGGTTTAAGTTATAATTTCTAAAAATGTAATTTGATTTTTCAAAAGTAATGAATTAAGATATAAGTTTGCCATCTACTATTTAATTCAGTAAAATAAAAAATAGATTTACTTTTTTATAACTCAGATTATATTTTATATCTCACAAATAAGTATTTAATCAACAAAAACAGAAAATCCCACTTCTTAAAATGAAGTGGGATTTTTTTTCTGTGATCCCGCTGGGAATAATCACAACCTCTATATATACTACCTAAAAAGTCTAAAAAACCCTATAATACAACGTTTTGTATAATTACCTTAGTTTTTTAAGTAGCTTTTTATTTCTTTAAAATCCTAAAATGTTTACCCCAATGTTTACCCCAATTTTCTTATTTTTTCTTATATTTGTTAATACCAATTAACAATCAAAATGTCATCAGTATCAATAATCTTAAGAAGGGACAAAATTAACAAAAAAAACGAAGCACCTGTTCATTTCAGAATTATCAAGAATAGGAAGATATCATACATCTCAACAGGATATACCATTCATATAAGCGAATGGGATGATGTCAATAAACGGATAAAATCTACAGGCAAAGGTCGTGAGCATAAAGAGACCGTAGCCAGAATGAATGCTATAATAAGCAAGAGATATTCTGACATTCAAAAAGAGGTTATTGATTTAGAAACTACAAAACGTAGTGTTAATTCACAAAATGTTAAAGATGTTGTTTTTGGGAAAAGACCACATGATTTTTATCCATTTGCTGACTCAATAGTAGAGCAATATAACTCTGCTAATAAACCTGGAACATATGCTCGTACAAAATCAATAATCACAAAATTAAAAGAGTACAAACCCTATTTAGCGTTTAATGATGTTACACCAAAATTTCTGAGCGATTTTGAACAATATCTTAAGGTTGAGAAACAAAATTCAACAAATACAATTTATGTCAATTTAAAATTCATCCGAACAATTTTTAATCGTGCGTATGAGTTAGACATAATCGAACATAGTGTTAATCCATTCATCAAATACAAACTCAAATCAGAAAAAACTCAAAGAGAGTATTTAACTGAAGATGAGTTAGAGACTTTTTTTAAAGTTGCTACGGAAAAAGGAACACGTATGGACTTACACAAAGATATGTTTATGTTTTCGGCTTATGCTGCTGGTCTGAGAGTTTCCGATATGTTGCAGTTGCAATGGAAACACTTTGATGGCACTTCAATAAACTTTACTGTAAAGAAGACAAACAACCAGTTATCAATCAAAGTTCCGAATAAAGGATTAGAGATTTTAGAGAAATACAAAACAGCAAATTCAAAAAGTAACGATTACATATTTGGTATGCTACCTCCAAATACCTTTCTTCTTTCAGCAAAAGAGATTGATGATGCAATTAGTTCTGCGACTGCTTACATCAATAAAAATTTAAAACTGATAGCAAAAAAAGCAAAGATTGAAAAGAAGATTTCATTTCACATTGCACGCCACACTTGGGCAACAAGAGCTTTAAGAAAAGGGATATCTATTGACAAGGTCTCTAAATTAATGGGACATGCAGCCATTAAGGAAACCCAAGTTTATGCTAAAATAATTAATTCAGAGCTTGACAAAGCGATGGATACCTTTAACGATTAATGTTATGCTTGAAAAACTCGTAAATTATATAGATAAGCTATTTATTGAAATAACCACTTTAGAATCTGCATTTAATTCAAGTGGATTGAAACGTGAGGAAGCTTTAGATTTGACAAAACGTGCTTGTAGTATCACAAAAAATCCTTGTTCCTTATTTCATATAATATATGATTTATATAGACTAAGTGATAAAAAAGTAGAAAGCGAGAAGGAACTCTCGATGAGGATCAATTTATTAATAATAAAATATAATTTTCAAAACGATTTTTCAATTGTACGTCAAGAACCAACTCAACCCTTTCTTAACCTTGTTGATTCTGTATCCTCAATATTACCAAATGAACAATTGGCCTTAACAGAAGATTATGTCAAGGAAATCACCAATATCAACTGTATTAAAACAACAAAATCATTAGTAACATTAGGTAGGAAATACATTAAAATCGCAAAAGAGTATATCCAAGATCACATTTTCAAATATGTTGCATTAAAAAGTCGTGTCAAAGAATCAAATAGAGACTACAATATTACTCCGTATGAGTTGGATTATTTGAATAATTGGATTAACAATACTATTGAATATCGTGATTTATCACATAATTCATTTTATGATCTTGATGACTTAATAAGCTCCCAAAAACTATCCCATCAAATCACTGAACAGATTAACAAAAAAAGAGCGAAGCTTTTTAAAGAGGGATTGAAAAGAAAGCTTAAAAGCTTGAAGGATGATCTTTCAGAAGTAAATGAAGAAAAAAGAAGACAAACTATTATAACTCATAAGACATTAATTGATAAATTTTTATTAGGTGATTTAAGTCAAATCCTAATTGATAGAATAAATATTTTTATACAATTACATAATCCTGACAAGGTCATCATGGAATATGATAGATTGCTAAGATACGACTACTTCTCTTCTTATGAATTAAATGTATTTTCACCAAAATCATTTCGTTCCTATTCGCCCACTTTCACTGCACAATTATTATTTGATTATTTAAATCATTTGAATAATCTCATAAATCAGGATAATTCTAACAAAATATCATCTGCATCAACTAAAACAAAATTAATTAATCCAAAAGTTACCAAGAGTGTTAGTACAGTTACTAATAGACTTTCTTTTAAATTCACAGGTGATGAGGAAAAACTTAAAGCTGCTTTAAAAAGTTTGATTTTACAAATAGATTTACTGCCAGATGATAGACAAATTAATTACCTATTTGATATATTAACTGCTGATGATCTTTCTGAATTTTCGGAGCCAATTCGAATAAATTGCGAAACAAAGCAGTTTGGCTATTTAATAAATGCGTTAAAAATTTGTTTTTTAAATCTCAATCCGACTACTGTGGAAAGTAGCAAACTATTCAATTCAAAAAAAAATACTCTACTAACTGCAACTAACCTATATTTAAAAGGTAATGATCCAAAACGATCGGAAATAATTGACAATATTTTGTACAAACTGAAATAAAAGTTAATAAGATTAATAAGAACCTAATAAGACGTCTTATTGTCTTACTGTTTTCTCGCATACTCCCATATTAATTTCGTTGCAAACTTTAAAATAATAAAAGTATGAGCGACAAATTAATCATTCAAAAGTTGGAGAGCATTGAGTCAATGCTGAAACAACAAAACATCAACACGAAAGAAGTGTTGTCCTTTCCTGAAGCAGCTGCATTATTAGATGTAAGCCATTCCCATTTGTACAAATTGACAAGTACAAAGCAAATCCCTCATTATTGTCCACAAGGCAAGAAACTCTATTTTGAAAGAGAAGAGTTACTGCAATGGATGAAGACAAAACCAATTAGTACAGATATTAATTTAAATTCCAAGAAATGAACTTCAATATAATTCCCCAAGAGCAATACGACTTATTAATTCATCGTATTGAAATTATGCATCAAGAATTATCTGTTAAACAGAAAAACCCCAAAGAAGTTATCTATGATAGCCAGGCTCTAATGGAACTTCTCAATATTAGCAAGTCTACTCTGCAAAAGATGAGAGATGAAGGCTATTTAGGTTTTTCTCAAGTAAACGGTAAATTCTTCTACCGCCAATCAGACATTAATGAAATGATTGAAAAGAATTACAAGCCTGCATTTAGGTAATTCATTGTCCGCAATAAAGCGGAAAATCAATAAATAAATTTTTAAACGGATTAAAAAAACTTTCGCCAAAGGGCGCAAGAAAAGAAAAATATTGTCTAATAATTTGCTCAGCAAGAGCGTAAAAAAATAATATTATGGAAATCAAATCATCACTCCTAAAAGAGGTTTTAAACGAAACACCTCAAACAAGAATAATCACAAGTCAATATCTTACACCATCGTCATTTGCATACGATATCCTACTATTTAAGTACGATAGCAAATTCAAACGATATGAATTATCAGGAATTTATCACGAAGGAGTTCGTGCATTCTTGACTTCAAAAGGTATTTACAAAAGATACATCAATAAAGAAAAAGCAATTTTAATAAGACAACAAGGTTGTTTTATTGAAGAAGTTTCTTCGGAAAACATCAAAGACATTTTTCAAGACTACATTTATTCAATCGAGAAAGATTTAGTATTTGAGTATAACCAAGTAGAATATCCAGTACCAGTTGAAGCAATAAGAAACGTATTCTTAAAGCAATCCAATCTATTTTTTAATGAAAAGTGGTTAGAACATTTGGAAGAACACAAAATACCCATACTTAAAGACACCAAGAAATTTTGCTATGTAGTATTTAAAAATTGTTATGTTCAAATATCTAATAAAGATGGAATTGAGGTATATGACATTGAAAATCTTTCTGAAAAATGCATATGGAAATCTCAAAGAATTGAACGTGATTTTAAATTTACAGATGATGTTTGCAAAAATCCATTTGTTCAGTTTGCAGAAAATGTAACATCAGGAATAGATAAAAGATTTGATGCTCTCAGAAGTGCATTTGGGTATTTGATCCATAATTTCTTCTCCCCTGCCGATGGCAAAGCAATTCTGCTATATGACGAGGCTCTAACTGATAAAATGAAGCCAATGGGCGGAACTGGGAAAGGATTATGTGCTAATGCTCTATCTCAAATTCGTTCGCAGATAAAAATTGATGGTAAACATTGGGATGCAGCAAATCGGTTTAGGTTTGAATTAGTCAAGCCTGGTACCCAAATTGTTTGGATAGATGAAACAAAGCCCGATTTCAAATTTGACTCAATGTTCTCTTGCCTAACAGATGGTTGGACGATAGAAAGAAAATACCTACCTCAGTTTTTCATAAAACCTGAAGACAGTCCAAAAGTTTTGATTTGCAGTAATACCATAATTAACAATATGGGATCTTCAAACAAAAGGAGACAATTTATTATCGAACTAAACGATTACTACAGCAAAAAAATAATCACAGGTTCAGAAAAACCAATTGAAGATGAGCATGGATTGTTATTTAGTGAACAATGGTCGGCAATCACTTGGAACGAGTTTTATTCTTTTATGATTGATTGTGTGTGTCACTTTTTCGAAAATGGATTGGTTCCGTATGAATTAAAAAATGTTGCAAGTAATCTTCTGCAGCAGAAAACCAGTCCAGAATTTGTTGAATGGATTTCAGAACAAGATTTTCAATTAGATACCCTTTATGACAATAAAGCATTATTTGAAGACTTTAAGAACAAATACTTGGGTGATGATACTAATTTCAAACAACGTGGTTTTACAAATTGGTTGAAATTTTATGCTACAACTAAGCACATATTCTTCAAGAATAGAACATCTAATGGCTCTCCTCAATTTTGCTTTGTGAAGAATTAAGAATTAGCAGTAATTGCTTACGGGGGTATCCCTTAAAAATTTAATTCATTCATACATATATACCCAATAGGAGTGTTTCTTAATTCTTAATTTTTTTAATGATGAGTTTAACTGATTTCGAACAAAATTTTGTTTCACATATTAGAACGTTACAAATCAAACGGAAATCCTCAAGAAAGGATGAAGGTACTGACTTTGTTTTTCTATCACTTAAAACAATCAAAGCATACTATTTCCCTAAGGATCATGAAAAAGCGATTGATAATTTAAAAAGTCAAGGGGAAATTGAATTTCTGAAAATTAAAAAAGATAATTGCTTTTATTACAAGTTTAAAGCCCTCAAAGATGGGCCTATTGATTTTGGTCTATTAAAAGATGAATGTCGGAAGTTAGATAATTTAGAACTTTTGATAAAAGCCAATCTGCGATGGGTATCATTAGAACAGGGAATTGATTCAACCGAATATTTCAATCAGTTTCTTAAACAAAGAGATAAACACTTAGATTCATTCTTTTTAGTCGATACATTTTCTGGTAGAATCCATACTCCGATAACGAGTTTGAAGGGTGCATTTAGAAAACATTTATATCTTAAAAATGAACCAGTAGTATCATTAGATATTGGGCAAATCCAACCATTATTACTTTCTCTAATTTTAATAGAAAATATCGGTAAAAACGAGTTTTCGGATTGGATTAATCAAGGAGAAGATATTTATTTAATATTCAAAGAAAAATTAAACCTAAAATCCAGAGAAGATGCAAAGACAAAGTTTTATGAAATTACTTTTGGAATACCCAATGAGCGATTAGGTGAAATGTTTGGCAAAGCAGATTGGATTCAATGGATAAATCAAGTAAAATCAATTGCCTTGCCACAAAATCCAAATTCAAAAACTAAGGCACATTCCAATTTAGCCTGGTTGCTTCAATCTACCGAAGTTCGAATAATGCGTGTAATTTGGCAAAAACTAATTGATAATGATATTCTATTTCTTACTGTTCATGATGAGATCATTGTAAGAGCATCGGATCTTGACGAAAGCTATAAAATAATGGAGGACGAGTTAAAATTTTACTTCCCTTCATTCAAAATCAATCAAAAAGCAGAACTAAATACACCTGATTTGGATGACTTGGAAAAAAAACTTAAAAAGTTAGATTGTAGATGCCTACATTCAAAAGAACAATTTATAAATAAATACAAATTCAGTTTTGATGAATTCATTTTTATGGAGACCCATAAATTAATTTTAGCATTTGACGAACAAAACTATTCCTTGAATATCCATTAACAGATTGATTTAGTAATCTCCATTTACAGTTGCTATGCTATAGGCACCATAACTTGTATTGGAAGCTACCACTTGTCCGTCTTTGTAAATTTTAACCGTAACACTTCCGTTAGCCGTATTATTTTGAGCAGATAAATACAACCAGCGAGTGCCAGTTTGACTCCAACTATAATACCATCCATTAGAAACAGAACTCCATTGTTGCGTATTATCATCAGTATTTTGAATAGTTACACTATAATTACCTGATGTTCCTGTTACCTCATATTTGTATTGTGAATTGGATGGTTCATACTTTCCACAAGAAGAAATGGCAAACAAGCCAATTAAGAGGATGAATGAATAAACGATTTTTTTCATATTCTTATTTGTTTAATTTTTGTCGAGAAAAAATACCGAAACCAAGTCTCCCCAATCTCGGTATTGATATGCAGCTTTTTTTAATCCTTTTTCATTATTATCGGAGTTAATTTTTCCTTTAATTGGTCAAACTCTACTTGAGTCATCATACCCAAGTCAACTAAATCTTTTGCTTCCTTCAATTTAGCAATTGCCTGTTCTTTTGTCATCGCTGCATTGGGGTTAACGACTTCCTTTGTTTCTATAGACATTTCTAAATCAAAAATTGTCCTGTTTCGTGCGAGAGCTGGCGCCGAAGGATTTTGAACGAAGAGCATTATTTGAACTGGTGAGTTTTTATTCATTTTTGTATGCTGTACTTTAATAGCTGTAACAACTACTTCTTCACCTGAATAAGCATCTCCTAATTGTTCTGGAGCAACTAACAAAGCTTTCCCAAGTGAATATTCACCAAAATATAATCGAGTAAATTTTCTATTCGCATTTAATGGACTTCCAAACTTCAGTTTTGTTCCTACCTTTATTTCAGAACCATCTTTCATAATGTAGCTTGACAAAGTATCTCCATTTGAATAATTGGATGTCACTGTAATATCTTGTGTTTGTTCATAAGACAAAGTTTGTCCATAAAGGGAATTCGCAATCAGCATTAAAGGTAAAATCAGTTTTTTCATAATGTTAAATTTTCGACAAAAATCAGCTTGTTGAGTGACAATGCAAGTCAATGAATAAAAAAATGTAAAATTTTTCAGACAACTCAGGTCAATCGTTTGCTCAGGTGTGTGATTTGTTCTATTTTGACACCCCAAATTGATAAAGTATGCTCAATCAACATAAGATTTTAAGAGTGTTGCAACTGATTTCCTACTTGGAGCAAAGCCCTTCAAAAACAATTTCCCACTTGGCAGAATTGTTAGATTCCACTGAAAGAACAGTTTATCGCTATTTCGATTTGATTAGAGAATGTGGTTTTGATTTACAACGAGATGAATTTAATAGGTTTTATATTGTTGATGAACGATCCAATGGCGTTCGCTTCACAGAGGAAGAAGCCAAGTTTTTGAACGAGCTTATATTTACTTATGGAAAAGAAAACAAACTCAAAGATTCCATTTTAACCAAAATCTACTTAGGTTCTGAAATCCCAATGGTTGCCAGTCACTTGGTTAATGCCAAAAATGGGAAAGTCATTGAAAGACTTGCCTTATCAATGGGAAATAATGAACAAGTGTATTTAAGAAAATACCAATCCATAAATACTGGTACAATTTCAGACAGATTAGTTGAACCGTTTGGTTTTACAGATAACTATACAACAGTAATGGCTTTTGAGATTTCAACTAAAAAGAATAAGACCTTTCATATAGATAGGATTGCTTATGTTGATTTTACAGGTAAATCATTCAAGAATAGCAAGAAGTTTGAAAAGCAAATTCCTGATGTATTTGGTTTTAGCCATTCTGGTAAAACCTATCCCATTCATTTGGAACTGAATTTAAAACAAGTTTTACTACTAAAAGAACAATATCCCTTAACAGCCCCATTTATACAATACAACCATCGTAAAAATATCTATGATTTCAAAGTTCAAGTCAATGACTTAACCCCCATTGAGCGCTTTATGAAGGGAGTTAACCCGTAGCTAATTCCCAAATTTTTCGCAACTTTACGTTTCTAAATCATTCATTATTTTTTCTCAATGCCATTATTTCAAAAGTCCGTTCTCAATAAATTCATCAAGTCTCAGGATAGCGCTAAAATTGAAACAGCCTACCAGCAATTTTCAGAGATATTTCTAAATGAGAAACGACAGGCAGAAATTCGGTCAATGAAAGAAGAAGAATACCAAGATGGTTTTCTTAATGACTTATTTATTAAAATTCTTGGTTATGTAATCAGACCTAATGATGGTTATAACCTTGTACGCGAAAAAAAGAATGAAGCGGATAGTAAAAAAGCAGATGGTGCCATTCTAAAAAATGATTCACCGCTTGCTGTCATAGAATTAAAAGGAACTGACACAACTGATTTAGACAAGGTTACTCCGCAAGGTTTTGGTTACAAAAACAACCACAAGGAATGCGTTTATGTGGTAATATCAAATTTTGAAAAACTCCGTTTCTTCATCCACCATGCCGTTGATTACATTGAATTTAATCTCTTTACCCTAACAAAAGAAGAATTTACAACCCTATGGCTGTGTCTTCATTCCGAAAATCTTTTAGATAATATCCCTGCTAAAATCAAAGCGGAAAGCGTTGTAAAAGAAGAAGATATCACAAAGAACTTATACAAAGATTATTCAACGTTTAAACAAGAATTATGGCAAGACATTGTGAGGTTAAATCCAAACGGTGATCCCTTGCAATTTTATAAAAAGACACAAAAACTTATTGACCGTTTTCTTTTCATATTCTTTGCGGAAGATGCAGGGTTATTGCCACCAAACTCCATTTCTCGAATGGTTGACAGATGGAAAACATTAAAAGAAGAAGATGCCTACAAACCTCTATACGAAATTTTTAAGCAATACTTTGGCTACATAAATACAGGAAGAAAAGGTAAAACTCCCCAAGATGAAATCTTCGCTTACAATGGTGGTTTGATGGCAGAAGATGAAGTTTTAGAAACTATTTCGATTTCCGATGATGTTTTATTAAAACACGTTTCAAGATTAACAACTTACGATTTTTCAAGTGAGGTGGATGTAAATATTCTTGGTCATATTTTTGAAAATTCATTAAACGATATTGAAGCAGTAACAGCTGAATTAGAAGGGCAAGAAATTGATAAGTCTAAAACAAAGCGAAAGAAAGACGGTGTATTTTACACTCCAAAATATATTACCAAATACATTGTTGACAATACAGTTGGAAAACTATGTGATGAAAAAAAGGTGGAATTAAAAATAGTTGATGAAGAATATGCCAAAGGGCGCACCAACCGAAAAAAAGAGACGTTAAAGATCTTAGATGAAAATTTGCAGGCATACCGCAATTGGTTATTGAACATCACCATTTGTGATCCTGCTTGTGGTAGTGGAGCTTTCTTAAACCAAACTCTCGAATATTTAATAGAAGAACACCGTTACATTGATGAATTAGAATCTCAATTGTTAGGTGCTGGCTTTACATTTCCTGGAGTAGAAAACCACATTTTAGAGAACAATATTTTTGGTGTTGATATAAATGAAGAAAGCATTGAAATTGCTAAACTATCTCTTTGGTTACGGACAGCTCAACGTGGTAGAAAACTTACCTCACTAAATAACAATATCAAATGTGGTAATTCACTTATTGACGACCCTGAGGTAGCAGGAAATAAAGCATTTTCATGGGAGAAAGAATTTCCATCGGTTTTTGAGAAAGGTGGTTTTGATGTTATAATTGGAAATCCGCCTTATGTACGAAGGACTGAATTAAGTAATAATTTAAAGTTGAATCTTGAAAATAAATATTATTCAGCTTTTAAACAATATGATTTATATGTGTTGTTCAATGAATTAGCTATCAACATAGTTAAAATAAAAGGTGCAATTGGATTTATACAACCTAATAAGTTTTTATCTTCAGAATACGGATTTAAAATTCTAAACTTGTTGGTTAACAGTACAGAAATTATTAAAATCTATGATGTTTCGTTAGATAAAGTTTTTAGCGATGCTTCAGTATATCCATATATTTTTATTTACCAAAAAAATAAAAAAGCATTAATCATAGAAGAGCGATTGATTAACCTTTTCGATTTTTGTAAAGATGACGATAAAGTAGGTTTTGATCATATAATAAAATCAAAAAAAATAATTGATAAACTGAGACTAAACTCAGTTAAGATATCTGAATTGACAAAAAACATTAAAAGAGGTGTTCCTAATTCAAAAATTGAATTTAAAGATAATTATGGAATTGAAGGAGTCAAGTCAACTTTATTAGAGTATCCCTATTACCTTCCTGAATCGAATACTTTTATTGCATATATTGAAGAAAAAGAGTTTGAATTAAAGCAAAAGGAGTTTAACCAGAAATTAATTATACTTCCCAGAACTACATTAAAAATAAGGGCGATTCTAAAAAATAACAAAACTCATATTTTAGATAGAATTTATTATTTTAATTTAGAAAGTAAATCATACTATTTAGAATATATTCTGGCTATCTTAAATTCGAAAATAACTACATTTTATTACGAATATGCTTACGGAAGCACAAAAATAGGAGGTGGATATATTGATTTAAAGGGATCTCAAATCGAAAATTTTTTAATACCCAAGAGTACCTTAGAAACTCAATTAATTTTAAAAGAAAAAGCAATATTATTAAATAGTTATTATCAAAAATTTAATGATTCAAAAAAGAAATTCGTTTCAATTTTACAATCCGACCTCCAATTAGAAAAACCATCAAAAAAAATAGAAGAATTTTATTTACTCGATTGGTCTGATTTTAATAAGGAATTACAAAAAAATAAAATTACGCTGCTTGGTGTATCAAAAGATGATTGGTTTGATAGATTTGAACGATTTAAAAAACAAGCCCTTGAACTAAAATCCCAAATAGACCAAACAGACAAAGAAATTGACCGTATGGTATATGAGTTATATGGTTTAACGCAGGAGGAAATACAAATTGTAGAAAATATTTAAAGAAAAGGAAAATCGGTCTTCGTCCTTCTCATCACAGCTTCAGAAAACATAAAAACAAGGGTATAACAAGCGGTTCGTCAAGTGTATGCATAAATGCAGTATTTGTCTCTCACGCCCTTGTTTTTAGCGTTCCTTAGCCAGTCGTTCAGAATTCTCTTTGTGGCTGTTCACTTGTTTTCTTCGCCTGTTCTTCGGGCGTCCTCAGTCGCAGCTATTCCATCCCCCTTGAAAACCCAATATGGTTGCTACGCAGTAAATAACAAGGGGTCTGCCGCTGCTTGTGTTTATGCTCGCCTGCTAAAGCGCCTCAGCTGCGGAACTGTCACAGTTTTTGAGCCATGTGCTAAAAGCAACTTCCTTAATTTCTCCTACGGTGTGTCCGCTATCGCTGGATCCCCTTCGTATCATTCAGTCAGTACCTTTTACGCACCACACACAAACACTTTGTCAGCTCGTCCCTCATGCCAAACAGTTTGTTTTATCCAATGCTAATCAAAAATCTGCGCCAGTCCCTTGTGCAACTTGCAGAGGTCATTCCCACTTCCTTCGGTCGTTCTTCATA
>SXGQ01835777.1_pt1 | contig 13244 bp, 12 predicted proteins | sample 3178371 | NCBI WGS metagenome assembly SXGQ01 (sample SAMN11356859, study PRJNA531348) | freshwater metagenome | isolation source: freshwater sample F1-20 | place: China: Fuxian Lake, Yuxi | collected 2017-12-25
AAAGGCTTGTCTTGCACATGAAGGGCAAGATATAATTTGAACACCTCGTGCTCTGATACTTAAAGATTTTAAAATTTCATAACCAGCTCTAACTTCTTCAATCGGATCTGCCGATAAAGAAACTCTAATAGTGTCTCCTATACCTTGCATTAATAACTGACCGATACCAATGGATGATTTTATACTTCCAGTTAAAAGTCCGCCGGCTTCGGTAATGCCTACATGCAATGGATAATCGCAGGCTTTTGATAGTTGTTCGTAAGATTTAACTGATAGAAAAACATCTGAGGATTTAACACTTATTTTAAAATTAAAAAAATCATTATCTTCCATAAGTTTTATATTATACATCGCGCTCTCTACTAAAGCTTCAGGACAAGGTTCTTTATATTTTTCTAGAAGTGTTTTATCTAAAGATCCAGCGTTTACACCAATCCTAATAGAACAATTATAATCTTTAGCTGCTTTAATTATTTCAATAATTCTATTACTGGCTCCAATATTGCCAGGATTAATTCTTAAGCAACTAGCGCCCATTTTTGCAGATTCAATAGCTCTTTTGTGATGAAAATGTATGTCAGCAACTATTGGAACATTTACTTCTTTGAGAATTTCTTTAAGTGCAAAAGTTGATGCTTCATCAGGGCAAGAAACTCTTACTATATCTGCACCAGCTTCTTCTAAATCAATAATTTGTTTTATAGTTGCTGAAACATTGGATGTAATAGTATTGGTCATAGATTGAACAGTGATGACCGAATCTCCTCCTACTGGAACTTTACCAACCATTATTGTTTTAGTTTTTTTTCTGTTAATAATTCTGTGTGGTCTAATTTCCATAAAATTAATCTAAATTAAAAACTGTATGAAGTTTTTTAATAGCTTTTGTAGTATTAATTTCTTTAATAATAACAGATATTTTTATTTCAGATGTAGAGATTGCTAAGATATTTATTTTTTCCTGCGCTAAAGCTCTAAACATTTTATAGGTTACTCCAGGTGTAGTTATCATACCGGCCCCGACAATTGATACTTTAGAAACCTTTTTATCACTACTTATAGATTTAAACTTAACTTTCTTTTTATTTAACTTTATTATTTTAAGAGTTTTGCTTAAATCACTTCTTTTAATTGTAAACGTTAAATCTGTTGTTTTTCCATCAGGTGAAATATTTTGAATAACCATATCAATATTTATTGAGTTTTTTCCTAATGGCTCAAATATATCTGCAGCTACGCCGGGTTTATCTTGAACGCCCAAAAGAGTAATCTTTGCTTCATCTTTAGAGTAAGTTACTCCTGTAATCGTTTTAGAATAATCAATACTTTCAGCTCCAAATATTTTAGTGCCTTCAGTATTAGAAAAAGTAGATCTTACGTGAAGAGGTAAATCATACATCATGGCAGTTTGAACTGCTGACGATTGCATTATTTTTGCTCCAAGCGATGACATTTCAAGCATTTCTTCATAAGATATTTTATTTATCTTTTTAGCTTTTGGAAAGTGTCTTGGGTCTGTAGAATAAACTCCTTTAACATCAGTATATATTTCACACTCATCGGTATTGAAAATTTTTGCTATTGCAACCGCAGTAGCATCTGAACCTCCTCTGCCAATAGTTGTAACATCGCCCTGTTTTGAAATTCCTTGAAATCCTGGAATAATTGCCACGCCTTTATTTGAAATAAATTGATTAATTTTTTCTACATGCATATTAACTATTCGAGAATTGTTATGTTCACCTTCGGTTAAAATAGGTACTTGCCACCCCATATAACTTTTAGCTTTAATACCAATTGCTTCTAAAGCACCAGCTAACAAAGCTGATGTAACCTGCTCTCCTGAGGCTAACAATACATCTAGCTCTCTTTTATTAAAATTTTTACTTATTTTTTCTGATTGATGAACTAATTCACTGGTTTTACCAGCCATGGCTGAAACAACAATTATAATTTTATTGCCCTTATTAAATTTTTTTTTAATTATTTTTGCTGCGGCAATTATCCTTTCAATACTGCCTACTGAAGTGCCACCAAATTTAATAACAACTTTTGCCATATATATAATTTAATTTTTAGCTATAAATATCTTAATTTAGATATTTAACAAGAAAATGTAAGATAGAATAATGAGTACAATAAATAAAGACGAAATTAATAAATTTTCTAAAATAGCTGATGAGTGGTGGGATATCAATGGAAAATTTAAACCTTTGCACATGTTTAATCCTATAAGAATTGAACATATTTTAGAAATAACTTTAAATCATTTTAAAATAAACAAGGATAAAAAACTACCTTTAAAAAATTTAAAAATTTTAGATATAGGTTGTGGTGGAGGATTAATTAGTGAACCAATGTCCAGACTAGGAAGTAATGTGACAGGTATTGACGCTTCTAATAAAAATATTGAAGTAGCTAAATTACATGCAAAAAAAAGTGATCTAAAAATAAATTATTTAAATATTTCACCTGAAAATTTAGATCAAAAAAATAAATTTGATATTATTTTAAATTTAGAAGTCATAGAACACGTTGAGAATTTAGATTTATACCTCTCTTCTTGTTTAGAATTGCTGAAAAAAAATGGAATTATGTTTACTGCAACAATTAATAGAACTTTTATATCTTATATAAAAGCTATAGTAGGTGCTGAATATGTTTTAAGATGGCTCCCTATAGGAACACACGATTGGAATAAATTTATTAAACCAGAAGAGTTAGAAAAAAAACTTATAGATTTAAACTTTTCAATTACTGATTTTACTGGTTTAAGTTATAACCCTATTTTTCAAGAGTGGAAAAAAACAAAAGATATGTCTGTTAATTATATTGTTACAGCTAAAAAAAATTAATTTTCTTTATTATTAATCCATGGAATACTAGATAGTTCTATTCCTTCGTCTTCTAATTCTAATCTTTCTTTTAGCGTTGCTGTTCCATAAATATTTTTATTTTTTTTATTATCATAATAAATCTCTCTTACCTCTTTAGGAAATTTATTGCCTACAAATTCAAAGTTTTTTTCTACAAATTTTTTAATTTTTAATAAATCTTTTCTTAATTTATTATATTCTTTGCTGTTGAATTTTTTGACAATAATTTTTTTCTTACCAACAATATTGGGTGCCATTATTGATTTATTAATATTTTTTGATTTACAAAAAATACACTCGAGTAAACTTTTTTTTTTAAGTTTTTCGAACTCATGGGAGTCTGAAAACCAACTTTCAAACTCATGTTTATTTTGGCATTTCAAGAGATACTTGATCATTTAAGTATTAAGATAATAACTATTATTAGTATTTCAATGCTTAACTTCTTCTATAGTGTGCGTTGATATCAATATAGTCATGTGTAAAGTCGCAGGTATAGCACTCAAATTCTTCGAGTCCTTGATTTAGATTAACTTCAATAATAATAGATTCACCTTTCATGTATTCTTGAAGTTTTTTTTCATTATAACTGTCAGAAATTTTCCCATTTTCAGCTACAATAAATTCTCCTAATTTAATAATTATTTTTTTTGAGTCAATTTTTTCGCCTGATTTGCCTACGCCCATCAAGATTCTTCCCCAGTTAGGATCCTCACCTGCTATAGCTGTTTTAACTAAGGGAGAGTTTGCAATTGAAAATGCTATATTTTTTGCTCTTTCAACTGTTTTTGATTTTATAATTTTTACAGTTATAAATTTTTTTGCTCCTTCTCCATCTATAACAATTTGTTTTGCTAATTCTAAACAAACTGTTCCTAAAGCTTTTTCAAATTTTTTAGCCTCATTACTTGAAAGTATATTTAAGTTTTTATTTTTAATTTTTTTAGTAGCAAAGATTGCAACCATGTCATTAGTTGAAGTGTCACTATCAATTGTTATCGCATTAAAAGTATTTGACAATACTTTATTTAAATATTTATTTAATACTCCTGATGAAATATCTGCATCTGTGAAAATAAATGAAAACATAGTTGCTAAATTGGGAGCAATCATTCCAGAGCCTTTTGCAATACCAGCTATTCTGACTATTTTACCTCCTAGTTTTATTTCTAAATAAGCAATTTTAGGCTTAGTATCAGTGGTCATAATCGACGATGCAATTTTTAACCAGATAAGTTTATTTTTATTAATTTTTAAATTTGCAACTAAATTAGGAATAGTATTTTTGATTTTTTCAAAAGGAAATTTTTCTCCAATAACACCTGTTGAGGCAAATAATATCTCTTTTATATTTATTTTTTCGTGGGTATTTTCATTTTTTAAATTTTCAACTAAAGTTTTGGCTATTTCATCAAGACTAGTTAATCCTTGTTTGCCTGTAAAAGTGTTTGCGTTTTTAGTGTTAACAATTAAAGCCTTAATATTATTTTTGGTATTCTTTCTGTTCCAAGTAATCGATTCTGATACAATTGTATTTTTTGTGTAGGCTACGGCATAATTTGAACCTCCAGGAAAATAAAATAACGTAAGATCGTCTCTTCCATTCTTATAAAGATCAGCAGAGACTGCGGATACTTGTAAACCCTCGATATCTTTAACGTCTTGAAAGTTGCCGATGTTTGATTTCTTCGGCTTCAGGCTTAAGGAATTTTTTAAATTAATAGTCATAATAATTGTTTAAATTAAATTATAAATACATATATAGAGTATTATTAATATTTTACTAACCTACTGATATGAATTTATTTACAAGCGTATTAAATAAAATTTTAAAAACAGGCAATCAAAAAGAATTAGACAAGATTAAACCTTTGGTTGATGAAATTAACAACCAAGAAGTTAATATTAAGAATTTAAATAACGAAGAACTAAAAGCTAAAACTCACCTTTTAAAGAAAAACCTAAAAGAAGGTAGATCTCTTGATTTAATTATTCCAGAGAGTTTTGCTTTGGTAAGAGAAGCTGCAAGCAGAGTTTTAAATGAGAGACACTATGATGTTCAACTCATGGGAGGTATTTTTCTTCATCAAGGTAAAATTGCTGAAATGAAAACTGGTGAAGGTAAAACGCTTGTATCTACTTTGCCTGCCTACCTCAATGCGCTCACTGAAAAAGGTGTACACATAGTAACGGTAAATGATTATTTGGCTAAAAGAGATTCACAGTGGATGGGTAAAATATTTAATTTTTTAGGTCTATCTACGGGTTGTATTACTCATGAATTAGATGATGTGGATAGAAAAAAAAATTACAATTGCGATATCACTTACGCTACTAACAATGAGTTAGGATTTGATTATCTAAGAGATAATATGAAGTATGATCTTTCTGAAATGGTACAGAGAGAACATAATTATTGTATTGTTGATGAAGTCGATAGTATCCTTATCGACGAATCTAGAACTCCACTTATTATATCTGGCCGAAGTGAAGGTAAAAGTAATCTTTATTTACTTGCTAATAAATTTATAAATAAACTTCAAAAAACAGACTACGAAATAGATGAAAAAAATAAAAATGCAATTTTGACTGATGGTGGAATAGATAAAATTGAAAGGCTTTCTATCCATGAAGGCATTTTAAAAAATGATAATTTTTATGATCCACAGAATTTAAATTTAGTTCATCATATTAATCAGGCATTGAAAGCTAATTTTTTATTTAATAAAGATGTTGATTACATTTTAAGAGAAAATAAAATTCAAATTATTGATGAATTTACAGGTAGAATTTTAGGGGGAAGAAGATTTTCTGACGGACTTCATCAAGCGATAGAGGCCAAAGAAAATGTAGAAATACAAGAAGAAAACCAGACACTAGCTTCAATTACTTATCAAAACTATTTTAGGTTATACCAAAAATTATCAGGAATGACTGGAACTGCCATGACTGAAGCTGAAGAATTTTTTGATATATATAAATTAAATGTAGTTTCAGTTCCAACAAATAGAACGATGATAAGGAAAGATTTAAATGACCAAATTTATAGAACTGAAAAAGAAAAGTATTTAGCTATTACAAATAAAATAATTGAATGTCACAATAAAGGTCAGCCTGTATTAGTGGGTACAACCAGTATAGAAAAATCTGAAAAAATATCAAAATATTTAATTGAAAAAAATATTAAACATAATGTTTTAAATGCTAAGCAGCACGACAAAGAAGCAAAAATAATTGCTGAAGCTGGAAAAATTGAAACAATAACAATTGCAACAAATATGGCTGGAAGAGGAACTGATATTCAGCTTGGAGGAAATAAAGATTTTAGAGATGAAGATAATCAAAAAGAATTAGTACAAATTCAAGAAGATAAAGAAAAAGTAAAATCGCTTGGTGGACTTCACATTATAGGTACTGAAAGGCACGAAAGTAGAAGAATAGACAATCAATTAAGAGGTAGATCAGGTAGACAAGGCGATCCTGGAATTTCAATTTTTTATATTAGCCTTGAAGATGAATTAATGAGAATTTTTGGCGCTGATTCTATAGATGGTATGTTAAAAAAATTAGGGCTTAAAGAAAATGAATCTATTGATCACCCTTGGATAAATAAAGCTATGGAAAGAGCGCAACAAAAAGTTGAAGGTAGAAACTTTGATATTAGAAAAACATTAATAAAATTTGACGACGTTATGAATGATCAAAGACAAGTTATTTTTGGTCAAAGACTTAAAATACTTAAAAGCGAAAACATTTCTGAAACGTTAGAGTATTTCCTTGATGAGGTAATATCGAATTTAGCTAAAATAAAAAATGACTATCAAAAATCAAATGATAAAACTGTCTACTTAAACGCTGTAAAAAATATAACTGGAAATATACTAAATGATGAAGAATTATTAACTTTAACTAATATTTCTGAGGATGAATTTATTGAAAAACTTAAAAATATTTTTAAATTAAAGCACCAAGAAAGAATTAAACTAATTGGATTAAGTGAAAATAATGATATCGAAAAAAGAGTTTTTTTACAAATCATAGATTTCTCATGGCGATCTCATCTCCAATATCTTGAACAACTTAGGCAGGTCGTTGGGCTTAGAAGTTATGGTCAAAAAGATCCTTTATCTGAATTTAAGAAAGAGGCTTTTATGCTTTTTGAAGGATTGTTAGAAAAAATAAAAACTGATGTTATAAAATTTTTATTAAACTTAAATATTATTATTTCTCAAGAAAAAAAAGTAGAAAATAAAACACAGTCTAAGATACCTGACAATTGCCTTTTAAAATTAATGAAAAATCAAAAAGTTCAAAGAAATGAAAAATGTGCAGCAACAGGTAAAAAATTTAAAAATTGTTGTGGCGCTAATTGATAATCAAATTATTTTTTTATACTCTTAAAAGCAGCGAGAGCTGCATTTCTTGCTTCTTCATGATTAACAATAGGTTTTGGATAACTTTTTCCAAGTTCAAAATCATTGATGTCTTCATCTAGCTCCCAAGGTTTATGAATAAATTCTTTAGGAACGTTTGATAATTCTGGGACCCATTTTTTTACATATTCACCTTGAGGATCAAATTTTTCTCCTTGTAAAATAGGATTAAATATTCTAAAATATGGCGCAGCATCCGCCCCACAGCCAGCTACCCACTGCCAACCGGCAACATTATTAGCTTCGTTAAAGTCTAATAAACAGTCCCTGAAGTATTTTTCACCTTCTTGCCAGTGAATTCTTAAATGTTTTACTAAGAAAGAAGCTGTAATCATTCTTACGCGATTATGCATCCAGCCTGTTTCATATAATTCTCTCATGCCCGCATCAACAATCGGATAGCCGGTCATGCCTTTTTTCCATGCTATTAAATGTTGTGCATTATTTTGCCAAGGAAAATGATCAAACTCTTTTCTTAAATTACCTTTGAGCATTTCTGGAAAATAATTGATTAAACTGTAACTAAATTCTCTCCAACCGAGTTCATTAATATATTTTCTATATCCTCTACTTTTGTTTTGGATTGCCTGGCACTCTTCCCAAATAGTTTCTACATGAATTTGTCCAAATGCAAGATAAGGTGAAATTTTAGAGGTACCTTGAATTCCAGGAATATCTCTATTTTCTCCGTATCCGGCTAGCCCATTTTTAATAAAATCCTTTATATTTTTTATTGCCTCTTTCTCTGAGGGTTTCCAAAAATTTTCAAACTTTTTAGGCCATTTTTTTTTAGGCAATATAGCCTCTAATTGAATTGATTGATTTAAAAATTTAATCTTTTTATTTTTTGGTTTAATTTTTTCGTCTTTTTTAAAACCTTTATCTAAATAAAATTTTTCAGCAGTTTTCCAAAAGGGTGTAAAAACCTTAAAGGGAGTATTGTCACTTTTTCTAATTTCATCTGACTCATTAAGAAGATTGCCTTTAAAAATTTTAAAATTAATATTTTTTAACTTTAAAAAATTAGATATTTTTCGATCAAACAATAAAAATTGAGGCTCATAAATTTTATTCCAATAAATAGAGAAATTTTTTTTTTCTGATATTGTTTCAAAAACTTGTTTATAAGTTTCTGCTTCAACTAATTCTAGAGTTATATTAAATTCATCTAAAATATTTTTAAAATTTTTAAGCGATTGAAAAAGCCACCATCTTTGGGATGATCTATTATTAAAGTCTTTTTTCTTATAAATATACAATGCACAAACATGTTCGTGATTTTTGCATGCATAAATTAATGCGTCATTTTTTAAAACTCTGAAATCTTCTCTAAGCCATACGGTACCAATATTTTTGTCCATAACATTACTTACCAACTTTTAAAAAATATTTATATGTGGTTTGATGTGGTGGCCTTGGTAAGAATCGCACTTACGACACATACCTTTTCAGGGTACTGCTCTACTACTGAGCTACAAGGCCTAAAATCTAAAAGTTATTCTACCCTTAGTTAGATCGTAAGGTGTCATTTCAACCGTTACACTATCGCCTGCTAAAACTCTTATTCTATTCTTTCTTAATTTTCCAGCGGTGTGCGCTAGAATTTCATGGTTATTTTCTAGTTTAACACGGAAAGTAGCGTTGGGTAAAAGTTCTGTAACTTTACCTTTAAATTCTAATGTTTCTTGTTTGGTCAGTTATTTTTCCTTTTTTTTATTAATCTTATTTTAATAGAATTTGCATGCCCTTCAAGATTTTCATATTCAGCTAGATTTATAACTGATGAACCTAATCTTTCAATGCCTTTTTTGCTCATTTTAATTACCGAATATCTTTTTAAAAAATCATAAACCGATAGACCAGATGAAAATCTAGCAGAACCAGAGGTAGGTAAAACATGGTTTGGGCCAGCTAAATAATCTCCAACAGCCTCTGGAGAATATTCTCCAATAAATATTGAGCCTGCATTTCTAACATCTTTTAAAATTTTATCAGAGTTTTTTGTCAAAATTTCTAAATGTTCTGGCGCAATTAAATTTATTATTTCGGTTAACATTTTTCTATTATTTACCAATATTGATAAGCCAAAATTTTTTAAACTTTTTGCTGCTATAGCTTTCTTAGGTAAATTTTTTAATTGTTGTAACAAAAAATAATTGACCTTTTTAATAATTTTAATATCATCAGCCAAAATAATTGATTGTGAAGTTTCATCATGCTCTGCTTGAGCAATAAGATCAGCAGCTATCCAATCGGGTTTTGATGATTTATCCGCGACAATAGTTACTTCGGAAGGCCCTGCAATCATATCAATGCCGACATCACCAAATACTTGTTTTTTTGCACTGGCTACAAAAGCATTTCCTGGACCAACAATTTTATCAACTTTTTTTATAGTCTTAGTACCATAAGCCATAGCAGCAATAGCTTGTGCACCTCCAATTTTATAAATTTCTTTTACGTTACATTTTTGAGCGGCATAAATTACAGCAGGATTATAAGATTTATTCATAGCTGGAGTGCTCATATAAATTTCTTTAACGCCAGCTACGAGAGCTGGAATACAGTTCATTAAAACAGAACTTGGATAATTAGCTCTGCCGCCAGGAACATAAACTCCAATTTTATTCAGTGCATTAGATTTGTAAGCAAAAGAATTTTTAAATTTATCTTTAAAAATATAAGAAGATAATTTTTGTTTTTTATGAAAATTAAAAATTCTTTCAAAAGCTAAATCAATTGACGCTTTTGTTTTTTTATCTAATTTTTTTATTATTTTATTTCTTTCGAAATTTGAAAATTTAATATTATTAAGTGAGATATTTTTTAGTTTTAAATATTTTTTTTCATATTTAATTAGAGCTAGATCTTTATTTTTTTTTATATCTTGAATTATATTTCTAACTTTTCTATCAATTTTGGGATTTTGTAATTTTCTCTTTTGCAAAAAAATATCTAATTTTGTCAAAAAATTCTTTTGATTAGCTTTAATTAATTTTAGCATCATAAAAAGTCATGTTTTGGTTGCGTTTTAGTATCCCAAGGTGAGCCTTGGTCATCTAAGGTTATATCAATTACCTCTGCTTTTATTTTAATCACCGAATCTCCTGAAAAAATCAATTTAATTTCATAGCTTTTATCAAGCAATAAATTGCTTTCAATAGTTAAAAAATCTAAAAAGCTTTTACGTTCTTTTATATTAATATTTTTTGATGAAATATTAATAACATTGTCAAATTTTAGTATTGTTCTTATTCTTTTATTTTTTCTGAAAACACCTTTTTCAACATCTTCCCACATAAATCTATTTAGTTGGATTAAAAAAATTCTGTTCTTTTTTAAATTGGCAATATCTTGAACTGATACAATCGCATCTTGTAAGTGAGCAGCAATGACTCTTAAATCTTCATCCGAGGTTGCTAGTAATTTTAAATTCTTAACTTTCATTTAGACTCTTCTTATAGCAGCTTTACATTTTTTTAACTTTTTTTCTAAATTTTCGTAGCCACGATCTAAGTGATAAATTCTATTAATAATAGTTCTGTTTTCAGCAATTAATGCGGCTAAGACAAGACTTACAGATGCTCTCAAATCGGTAGCCATAACTTCGGCTCCAGTTAAATTTGTAGGACCTGAAATAAATGCTATATTATTTTTCACATTAATTTTGGCACCCATTCTTCTAAGTTCTGGTACATGCATAAATCTATTTTCAAAGATATTTTCAATTATTTTTGATGTTCCTGAAGCTTTAAGCATTAAAACCATTATTTGTGCCTGTAGATCTGTTGGAAAACCAGGGTAAGGTTCTGTTTTAATATTTACGCTTTTTAGTTTATCTGATTGAAGTATTGTAATTTTGTTATTTTCTATCTTCATTTTAACACCCATTTTTTTTAATAATTTAATTTCATTTTTTATAATTTTAGGTTTTATTTTAAGAAAAATTACTTTTTTTCCAATTAAAGCTGCAGCAATTAAGTAGGTCCCAAGTTCAATTCTATCAAATATAACTTCATGACTAACGCTTCTAAAATCTTTAATTCCGATAATTAAAATCTTTCTTTTACCAATAAAATTAATATTGCAGCCCATTTTTTTTAAAAAAAATATCATGTCTTGTATCTCGGGTTCGATGGCACAGTTAGAAATTATTGTTTTTCCCTTGGCACTGACTGCAGCAAGAATAGCATTTTCTGTAGCGCCTACAGAAATAGAAGGAAATTTAATTTCAGCACCTTTTAATCCATATTTTGCAGACGCGTAGATATATCCATTTTTTATTTTAATTTTGGCACCAAGTTTTTCTAAGGCAAATAAATGTAAATTAACAGGTCTAGTGCCAATGGCACACCCACCAGGTAGAGAGACTTTTGCTTTTTTATATTTAGCTAATAATGGTCCTAAAACTAATACACCTGCTCTCATAGTTTTAAGAAGATTATAAGGTGCTATAGTTTTTAATGTTTCATTATTTGAGATTTTCAAAGTTTTTGTTTGTTCTGAAATTTTTATCTTTAATCCAATAAATTTTAATAAGTTTAACATTGTATAAATGTCTTGAACAAAAGGTATATTTTTTAAAGTGATAGATTTATTGGCTAAAATAGTTGCCGCTAAAATAGGGAGTGTAGCATTCTTAGAACCAGAAATATTTATTGAACCCGATAATTTTTTTTTTCCTTTGATGATAAGCTTTTGCATCAATAAAATAGAACTTATACTTTAGGTAAAGTAACACCTTTTTGTTTCATATATTTGCCTTTTCGATTGGCGTAAGTTACTTGAGGCTTCTCATTGCCTTTAATGAAAACAAACTGCGCAACACCTTCGTTGGCATATATTTTCGCAGGTAAAGGTGTTGTATTAGAAAATTCTAAAGTGACATGACCCTCCCAACCAGGTTCCAGTGGAGTTACATTAACGATTATTCCACATCTGGCATATGTTGATTTACCGAGACAGATAACAAGAACATCATCCGGTATTTTAAAATACTCCATTGTACTAGCTAGAGCGAAAGAATTCGGTGGTATAATACATTCTTTACCGATTTTTGTAACAAAGCTATCTTTTTTAAAAACTTTTGGATCAACTATACCTGAATTAACATTTGTAAAAATTTTAAATTCATTTGAAACTCTTGCATCATAACCATAAGAAGATAATCCGAAAGATATTTTTCCTTTCCTAACTTGTTTTGCAACAAATGGTTTGATCATAGCTTTTTCTTTAGCCATTTTTTTTATCCACCTATCTGATTGTACGGTCATTTTTTTTTATTTTTTCTTTAAATTTTTTTCTTTTTTTTAAATTTATTCTCAAGGCGATTTCACGCTTTTTAAACTGAGCATCTTTTTTAGCAAGTGCTCTACTCATTATTTCATTATTATTTTAATTAGGCTTTATCAGGATTCGTTAGATCTTCAAGGGTAATGGGTTTATCGATATCGTGCATTTTCTTTTCTTCTTCTTTTTGAGAATCAGTGCTTTTTCGAGCTCTTCTTTCTTCAATACGAGCTTTTCTTTTCGCCTCTTTCTTCATTGTTTTATCGCTTCTGGTAGATTTATAGTCGTAATGAATACCCATTTTAGATCCTGCATTTTTTTTTATTTTACTTTGAAGATTGAATTTATGCAAGTTCCTTATAAAATATTTATTCTAATTTTTCGAGAAGCCCATATAGCTCAGTTGGCAGAGCATTTCCATGGTAAGGAAAAGGTCGCCTGTTCGATTCAGGCTATGGGCACCATGTTTATTTCATATTTTTATTAAAATAAAAATAATAGATAAAATTAGCAATATTAACCAAACAATCCAATAAAAATTTTGCTTCTTTGATTGTATTATAATTCAAATTATTTTAGTCATTTAGGCTTAAAACAAATGGCCTCTACCCCGTTGCCTGCTATCTTTAGACTAATTTGAGTTCCG